>TARA_B110000977_G_scaffold48185_1_pt1 | contig 17114 bp, 8 predicted proteins | sample TARA_B110000977 | Tara Oceans TARA_B110000977 (sample SAMEA4397798) | marine metagenome | biome: Polar Biome; feature: [SRF] surface water layer (ENVO:00010504); material: water (ENVO:00002006), including particulate matter (ENVO:01000060) such as... | depth 5 m | reverse complement strand
CCCTAAAACCCTAAAACCCTAAAAACCCTAAAGCTTTCAAAACCACGTGGCGAAAATATGCTTTTCCACGCCGCGAACAAAAGGGCGAATCCCGGCGTCGCACGCACACTTCGGAACGTACGCGCCGCGGGGATCTTTCCCACGTGCGGGCGGTCGTGGCCGCTCCTCAAAGGAGGCAAACGCGAAGCAGGGAGTCGATCGCCTTCGTGTTGGGTTGCCCACGTGTTCGGTGTTTGTCCCCGGGAGGCGAACCTGAACCTCATTTATTTCCCCGCCGCCGACTTTTCCCGGCGTGGGGACGGAGGTCCGCATCTCGAGCTAGGCGCCCTCCGCCGCGTCCACAATGGTCGCCTTCGAGCGGCGCATGGCAGAGAGCCAGATCCCCGAATGGTCCACGGAGTATCTCCCCTATGGAAAGATGAAGACGATGCTGAAAGAGCTGGTCGCGCGTGTCAGCGCGGCGGAGCAAGCAGCAGCTGCAGATGACGCTAATGACCTCGACGCGCTCGAGGCGGGCGTGAACGACATCAACGCGTCACTCAAGGCGCGTCGAAATTCTTTAGACGAACAGATCGATGGAGAGGCTACGCTGACTGGAACCTTAGCCGCGCGAACGAGGGGTGAGCTACTAGCGTTACGGCGTAAAGGAACAGAGGGCTCATCTGGGGAAAACCTTGACGCGACCGAAACACAAACGAACGACGATACCGACGATACGTTAGTCGCCACAGTGATTGATCCCGAAAACACTGCGCTGTTGTCCCAAGCCGCCGCGGGGGAAGAGTCACGTTTCTTTACCGCATTGGATGACAGTTTAAGACGCGTTGTCGCGTTTTACGGCGACCGCGCTACTCGATGCAAGCGCGACGCGGTGAGTCACGCATCCCAGCTGAAACATTTAAAGCGCGCAGCGAGACGCGCGACGCGTGATTTGCGCGAAGCCGAATTGCACGCGCACGAACGCGCGCGAGGTATCGAACACGCGATGCGTAGGGTGGGCAGCGCCGGGGCGATTGCTCGTGAGCTTATCTCGGGAAAGAAAAAGGATATCAGCACTACTGATGTTTCACTTCAAGACTCTTCTCAGCAAGACACGACAAAACCAAACATAAAACAACGAAAAATCAAATCCGTTCAGGATGCCAAGGCTTTGGTGTTGAAAACTGCGGGCGACGCGCGTTTGTTGCGCAGAGCCGTCGCGGAAAGCTACAGAGGCGCGAACATGCTGGAATCGTACGTCTCCCTGAACGTTGAGGCGTTTCGCAAGATTGTCAAGAAGCACGATAAATTGACCGGGTGGCAAACGCAAGAGACGTACATGAAAGGTTTGCGCGAGTTGCGAGTGTTCCACGACGACGAAATCGGAAACTTACGCGTCAAGATGGAACACTTTTATTTGAAAATCGAAGAAACGCTTTGCGAACTTGAACCCGAACGCTGGGACAGACGGTTCGGCGAGAAGGGACGGCTCGGGATTTCCGAAGAGAGCCATCACGGCTTAGAACCCGACTCGAAGAAAAAACTGGACAAAAAAGAAAAGAGCGGTGGTAAGAACCTGGGTTTTTATGAAATTCGCAGACGGCGGAACCGCGTGTTAGCGGAACTGCGGAAAGATGGGCGGGCGGGTGTTGTTGCGGCGGGTGGAAAGCGACCGGGAGGCCCGTCGTTCGTCGCCGGTATCGTCGTCGGATGCGCGCTTGGATTGTTGTTTTTATTAATCAGCCGAATCACGGAATCGTGCGAAGTCGGTTCGGTATCGAGTGGGTATTTCTCGCGCGCGTCTTGCGCCGCGGTGACGCAAATAACCCCCGCGGTGCGGTTTCCGTTGTTGGTCGCGACGCACGTCGTTGGGTACGGGGGGTTGGTGCGAGCCTGGGGCGAAACCAAAGTCAACGCTGGGTTTATTTTTCAAGCGAAAAGGGGGACGGAGCTACCCGCCACTGGTGCTGCTCTTTCGGGCGCGCTTGCGATGTCCATCTGGATTATGTTTTCAATCGGGCTAACGCAAATCGCAAAGGTTGAGGAAAATGAGGATGAGGCTACAAATGCGGAATACTCAACGTTAACGCGCACGCACGTCACCGCCGGTTTGGCGTTTCTCGGGTTTGTGTTGTTGTTCGTCGTGCCTCTGCCGCGAAGCTGGAAGAAAACCCAAAAATTATGCCAAAAATACGAACTGCGTTACCCCCCCGACAGCACGCGTCGTTTCTTCCTAAGAGCGTTGTTCGACGGCATGTGCGCGCCGTTCACAAGAGTGAAGATGATGGATTTCTTTCTGATGGACCAGATTGTGAGCCAAACCACGGCGTTACGGGACGGAGTTTTAGTGATGTGTCTCCTGGTGGGGTTCACAGAGGATGCTTCGCGAAAGCACGCCCCCCTGATCGCCCTCGCTCCTTTTTGGTTACGTTTTTTGCAAACAGTTCGACGGTTCCGGGACGACGGACACAAGGTCCACTTGGTCAACGCGGGGAAGTATTTCTCAGCGCTGGTGGCGGTGAGTTTTGGTTTAAGGGTGTGGTACGCGCAACGCGAAGTTGTGGAGTGGAGCGATGATTTTTTGGAATTCTCGTCCTCGGCGAACGCAACGGAAGTTAATTCGTGGATCGCTTCGAATCCAGAACCCAGCGGCGCAACGTATGAAATGCGAGCAACGTTTACTGTTTTCCAAGCCCTAGCCACGGTGTACGGCGCGACTTGGGATTTCTTTATGGACTGGTCCGTGGTGTCACTCGTGAAGACTCGGAAAAATGAAAACGAAAAGGAGGACGTGCTTACGGGCGCGGAGGGCGGGGTGCGGCGAACCAACATCTTGACTCGTTTGCAGACCGTGAAACCAGTCGCGGTGATCACATTGCCCTCAGGTTACAAGCTTCGTTGGTTAGAACGGCGGACGATGATGAAAGAGCGGTGGAAATACGCAACCGCTGTGGCGTTGAATCTAGCGCTCCGCCACTTTTGGATCACAGCGGCGGTTCCAAACGTGCGGGAAGGAATTTCTCTAGGCGCAGAAGCCTGGGTCACAGTCGTGGCGTTGGTGGAGGTGTTCCGCCGAAGCGTGTGGAGCTACTTCCGCGTTGAGAACGAACACGCTACGAACTGCGGTATGTTCCGCGCCACGCTGGAGGTGCCCCTACCGTTCCAGGACGGAGAGCTTACCGACGACGAAGACGAAATCGGTTTGAATGCTGGGGGGGGTGTTTCCAGAGCCATCGTTACTAGTGACGAAATCCCGATCAACACCTTCGCGAAACTCATAACGAGTCCCATGAAACGGGAATCGCCACGAGCCGAACCTCCACTCGCGACTGTCGATGACGTCGTCTTGAAAGACACAACCACCGGTAACACGTCTGATGCTGACAAGAGACGCGGTAGTCCCGACGACACGCATCCCCAGATTGCCGTTTCCGAAGACGAGGAACACTCCGAGGACTTCGATACGTTCGGCCACTCCGACCACAGCGACCACTCCACTGGGTCGAACGGCGATGGGTCTTCGGACGATGACCCTTCAAACCGACGCGTGTCGCGCCGCTTTTCCCTGGTACACTCGGACGTCGAGGATTTCGATTCGGACGACGTGAGAAGAAATGAGATGGGTGAGATGGACCCCACCGCCGTTTCCCTGGAAGACGTCGACCAGATTCGCCTTGCGCAGCGCAAACCCCGACGGTCTGGTTCTCGACTGACAACGCAGAAAAGCGTGTCGCAAACGTCGCCGCCTCGAACGCGGCGGTCATCCTTCACGTTTGAAACCTCTGTGACCGTGCCGACACCTCCGGTTTCCGCGGCGGCGCTTTCCACGGCGCCGACTTTATCGTCCCCGACGCAACAACGACGGTCGCGCGGATTAGAAGCCATCGCCAAACTGGTCGAGTCGCAGCACAAAGATCTGCATTTGATGGCTGGGGAGGATGAAGGTGACGAAGACGAGACATTAGACGAGAGTGAAACGAACAAAGCGGACGAATAGAATTTATTACGAAAGTATTTGACATAGCAGTTTATTAACGCAAACGTATTTACGGAACCCTACGACTTGACTCGTTTTCCTTCGCTCTCCTGCAAACACCCTGGCGAATTCTTAGAACCCCATGCCTCCTCCCATGCCGCCCATGCCTCCGCCCATGCCGCCCATGTTCGCCGCCGCCGCCGTCGCTGGGTCAGGCGCGCCTTCCGTGATCATGCATTCGCTGGTCATCATCAGCGACGACACGCTCGCGGCATCAACGAGCGCGGTCCTGACAACCTTCAACGGGTCAATCACCCCCGCTTTGATCATACACCCGTATTCACCCGTCGCGGCATCGTAGCCCCAGTTATCTTCCGTTGAAGCTAAAACTTTTTCAACAACGACGCTTCCCTCAACTCCCGCGTTTAGCGAAATCGTTCGCACGGGGACTTTCAAAGCAGCGCGAATGATTTGGACACCCACTTTCTGGTCAAAGTTGGCCATGGAGGCTTCCAAGGCGTCCAGCTTTTTCGTCGCCGCGAGAAGTGCGGTGCCCCCCCCCGCGACAATACCTTCGTCCACCGCCGCTTTCGTGGCGTTCAACGCATCCACGACGCGGTCTTTCTTTTCGCCGACTTCGACTTCCGAGGCGCCTCCGATTTTTAACACCGCGACGCCGCCCGAGAGCTTCGCCAACCGCTCACTCATCTTCTCCCTGTCATAGTCGCTGGTGGTTTCGGAGATGGCTTCCCTTAGCTGTTCGCACCGCTCTTCGATTGAGGCTTTCTCACCAGCGCCATCTAAAATGATGGTATCATCCTTGGAGATTGTGATTTTTTTAGCGGTACCGAGCATGGTGACATCAACGGCTTCTAATTTGTACCCTAGGTCCTCGCTCACCACCACGCCTCCGGTCAAAATAGCGATATCCTGTAAGTTGCTCTTTCTGTTATCCCCGAACCCGGGGGCTTTCACCGCGCAGATCTTAACGCCTCCTCTAAGCTTGTTCACGATCAGGGTGGCCAGGGCTTCGGATTCGACATCCTCAGCGACGATTAACAGGGGGCGTTGCGTCTTCAGCACAGCTTCCAACACGGGTAACAAGGAGGTGAGACCTGAGATTCTCTTTTCGAATACCAGCACGTATGGGTTCTCCAGCTCGCACTTCTGCGTTTTCGGGTTCGTGACGAAGTAGGGCGAGATGTAGCCGCGTTCAAACTTCATACCCTCGACGACTTCCAGCTCGTTCTCCAACGTCTTGCCATCCGCAACGGTGATCACGCCTTCCTTGCCGACCTTCTCCATCGCGCGCGCGATGAGGTCGCCGATTTCTCGCTCGCCGTTCGCGGAAATCGTTCCGACCTGCGCAATCTCCTCCGTGGTGCTGATCAGCTTGGCTTTGGTTTTCAACTCAGCGACGATCACATCTACTGCGGATTGGATGCCTCGTCGAAGGTCCATGGGGTTCATTCCCGCCGCGACTGATTTGCACCCTTCGCTGAAAATGGCTCGGGTCAATACCGTGGCGGTCGTCGTGCCGTCCCCCGCGACGTCATTCGTCGCTGACGCAACCTGTTTCACTAAACTAGCCCCAAGGTTCATAAACCGGTCGGAGAACTCGATGTTTTTCGCCACGGTGACGCCATCCTTTGTGATTTTAGGCGCGCCGTACGATTGCTCGATGACGACGTTGCGTCCCTTCGGGCCCATCGTCACTTGCACCGCATCAGCCAGCCGGTCGCACCCCGCGAGCATCAACGCACGCGCGTCCACGCCGAACTTGACGTCCTTGGCGTAGCCGCGGGAGAAGCTCTGGAGGGTGCAGACGACGCTGGGGGCGTAGGCGGTCTGTGGGGATGGGTGGGGATGGGTGGGGATGGTTAGAGATCCACGTCGAAGGAAACAATTCCCCAAACGTCGTCGCGGCAATCCAATCCACTCTGAACCGTTCGAGTCACGATACCTAAAAAGTCGATCGACGTACCTGTCTGAACGCCGCGGCGGCGCCGAATGCAGCCGCGGGTTTCAACGCGCGTTTAACCGCGAACATCGTGCGTGTTTCTTAGTGCGCTGGCGATCTCTAATGACGACTGCAGAAGAATGCCCGCCGACATAACCGTCGGCAATGACATGGGGACAATGGGGTTCAACTAGAGATTTCGGGATCACTTCTGGCATACTGGTTACCAGCTTACCACAATTGTGCTTCTTTTACTGCAGTAAAGTTAAGAAGCTGCTGCGATCGAGACCCACATTTCCCCTCACCGTTCCACGATGAGCGCTCTTCGTCGCTCCCTTCGCGCTGGTTTCTCCGCCGCCAGGCGGGTCACCGCGACCGAGGCCGTTGGTGCCGCCGGCCCCGCGCGCGCCATCGTCGCGGGTACGCTCCGCACGCAGGTACGTGTAGTGTCGTTAGTCACGGAAAACATCTAATCAACTTCAACACGATCGCAAGCCGCGGGGTGGCAGCGCCTTGATCGATGGATTGTGGACCATCTGGATGGTGGATTTCACCAGAAACGGGTTGGTGTCGATCGCTATGGCACTTGCATCGGTCTCACTTCAATTTTGGCGCTCATGGAAGACACCAACGCTGCGATTTGGCGTCGGCAAATGGGGCCGCGGGTACTCTAAGCCGCCGCCGGTTCGCTCTTTGCTTTTCCGCGACACATTAAACGTTTCGTGTTCCGCGTCCCTGACATCCCCACTCCACCACCCCCCATCCCCTCCATCCCCAGACGCTCTCCCCCTTCGCCGGAATCGCGCGTCCGGGCGTCTCCAACTTCCACTCCTCCGTCGTAGCCGCCGCAACGCTCCAGCCCCCCCACGGCGGCGAGCTCGTCAACTTGATGGTTCCCGAATCGGAAAAGACCAAGGTCATCGCGTCCGCCACGCGCACCCTGGAACTGTCCGACCGCAACGCGTGCGACGTGGAGCTCCTCCAATCAGGCGGTTTCTCGCCGTTAAAAGGGTTCATGGACGAAGAGACGTACACGCATTGCGTGAAGGAGATGAGGCTCCCTGGTTCCAACCTGTTGTTCGGCATGCCCATCGTTCTGGACACGAACTGCGCTGATACGAAAGTCGGCGACAAAGTGTTGTTGAAGTACCAAGGCAAAGACGTCGCCGTCGTCACGGTGGAGTCCAAGTGGAAGCCGGACAAGCCCTTGGAGGCCAAGATGTGCTACGGCACCTCGTCCATCGAACACCCCGGTGTTTCCATGATTGCCGGCGAACGCGGCAAGTGGTACATCGGAGGCAAGGTTGAGGGTTTGAACGTCCCCAAACGCCCGTTCCCGTGCCCCGACCCCGCCGAGGTGCGTGCCATGCTTCCCGAAGGCAAAGACGTCGTCGCGTTCCAGTGCCGCAACCCCATCCACCGGGCGCACTACGAGCTTTTCACCAGGGCGCTGCACGCGGACAACGTCGGGGAGGGTGCCGTCGCGCTGGTGCACCCCACGATGGGCCCCACGCAGGACGACGACATCTCCGGCCTCGTGCGCTACCACACCTACGAGACGTTAGCTGCTGAAGTCAACAACCCCCAAATCAGGTGGGCGTACTTGCCTTATTCAATGCACATGGCCGGTCCTCGTGAAGCGATCCAGCACATGATCATCCGCAAAAACTACGGGTGCACGCACTTCATCATCGGCCGCGACATGGCCGGTTCGAAGTCGTCCATCGACGGCGAGGACTTCTACGGCGCGTACGACGCGCAGGACCTCGCGAAGGCCAACGCCACGGAGCTGGGCATGCAGACCGTTCCCTCTCTCAACGTCGTGTACACGGAGGAGGAAGGGTACGTCACCGCTGACGTCGCCGAGAAGAAGGGGCTCGCGGTGAAGAAGCTGTCCGGTACCAAGTTCAGGAAAATGCTCAGAGGAGGCGAGGACATTCCCGAATGGTTCGCGTTCAAATCGGTGGTCAAGGTGCTGAGGGAACACCAGTAAGAGAGGCGTGTGATGCGAGTATTCATTGCGGCTGTATACTCATATACGTATTCCAAGCGACGACTCGACACGAAGCGAGAAACAGAGGGGTTTCAGTACCCACGCGTGTTATGAAATTTATTAAAGTTATTTTTTGTCCCCCTACGCTCTACCTCCCCGCTGATCGCTCGGCATTCGATATTCGAGCATTCAATTTTTCACTCCGGACCGCGACGTCATCAATAGTCCTGGTCTGCTCATCAAGGTGTTCCCCCATTTGATTTGACGCTTGTTGCAGGTAATCCAACGCGTTCGAGATCGCGGCCGTCGCGGTGTCTTCTTCTTTCTCTGTTTTTGACGAAAGGGTTACCAAGGCGGTGCTCGTGGTTCTATTCAGCAACGCCGTTTCCCGGGTCGGTGTTGGCGTTCGAAGCTCATTACTTCGTCTAGAGGCACTACGTGGAAAGCACGACGGAAAGGAAAAGCACCCGTACGTTTTTTGTATCGTCGCCAACGTCTTCTCGCTCTCCTCCACGCCGTGCTCGGCGGTTTGCAAGCTTGCCTTGGTTCTCCCGAGGGAGTCGGCCTGCAGCGAAAGCTCCTGTAGCGTCGCGTGCGCCACGGCTTTCGTGTGTTCCGCGACGCGTAAACTCGCCGCCGTGGAAGCGTTGGTCTGTGCCTGTAAACTCGTGATGCGGCGGGTGTCACGAGACACATGGTGATGTGCGACGCCGTGGCGGGCGTCCCAAGTCAGTGTGCCTGAAGAAAAGCCTCTCTCCTTGGGCGGCGAGGTCGTCGTGAGCCCCGGTCGGTTCGACGTTTGGGGAGACGTGTTCGAGCGCCACCACGGGCGTTGCGGTTTCGACATGCCTCAGTGCTGGAAAACGTGTTACAGAGATGAAGTGGAGTGCGCGCGAGACGACGAGGTGTGACAGGTGTGCACGTGTGAGGGAGGTGAAGGGGTGAAGGGTCTTTTGGCTATTATTCTCTGGATAAAAAAGGTTACCTCGTCGGCCCTGTTTTCCCCCCAATGCCGCTCACCGCTTCTTCCGCTCTCATTTGTTTCTCTTCGTAGAACCCTTCGATTGGCGGGGTGAGCATGGGTGATTGGCGTTTCAGGGGGAACAGACTCAAATCCTCCTTCGAGGCTTCGTCGCGCAGAAATCCCACGGGTAACGCCGCGAGCGCCGCGCGTTTTAATCTGATCTTTTGGTTAATGTCTTTCTGCCACGCCCTGTGTTGCGCCATCATTTTCTGCGAGTACTCCTTCGCCTTCGCTGCGAACGCCTCAAGCTCCTCATCACTCAAGTTCTCCGGTTCCAGCGCTTTCGGGGTCGCCGCGTCCATCAATAATTGCCAGTGGGAATCGACGCTTCGTTTCATCGCGGGTGAGGTTGGGGCGCTGCCTCCTTGCACCGGGCCGCCACGTTTTTTCGCCGGTGTCTTAGATTTGGCGTACCCACGGGTCCATGACGCGCCGCCAACCTCGTACACAGACACGTTGGTCAACGGACCGCGCACCAAGTCCATACTCCACGTATGGTGCTCCAACGCCGTGCGCGCCGCGCGTCGCCACATCGAGCGTGTTGGGGTCCGAGCGCCCCTTGCAATGAGGCTGCACACGTGATCGAAAACCCTCAATTGTTTTTTTCCAGTTTCTTCTCGTTTTCGTCGTTATTTTGAGGCGTGGCATTTTCGTTCTCTCTCACTGGCGGCGGCGTGGACGTGGACGTCGCGGGTTTTGGCGGTTCGGGCCTTGCGACCGCCTTCCCTTCCGATGCTGTCCGGGGTAACCATCGTGAACAAGAGTGACGCGCAAAAAGCGCTTCGCAAGGAGGAGAAGAAACGAAGCAAGCGGGAGAAGAAGAAATCGAGAAAGGAATCTAAGAAAGAACGACGAGATTCGTCATCGGACGACTCGGAATCGGGTGAACCCAGAGGTGCGTTACGGTCTACACTGAACGCTTCACCTGGTGCCCAGAACCCTCAACCCTCAGCCCAAGCCCAGGGATCCGAAAGGGGACGCGAGGACTGGATGCAATCCGCAAGTTTCGGTGAGCAAAAAGCGACGTCACGAGATTCAAAGTCTTCAATCCAACTGAAACGCGAAGAGGACGCGAAACGATCCGCGGCGGTCGCGAGCGAACGCGAGCTGAACCCGTTCTGGAAAAACGGGGGGGATGGGAAGCCGCCTGCTGGTGAAGGGGGCGGTGCTGGTGCCAGTAATGACACAGGCAAACAGTCAGACCCACCTCGTAACGCCGCGTCGACTCTTTTATCAGCGGGCGCGTCGGGCGGCGTCGGCGACGGCGGCGCAAGCTGGCGGTTGAAGGCGCTGAAACGCGCCAAGGAACGCGCGGCGGAGGAGGGCAGGAGCCTGGCGGAAGTCGTGGGGGACCGGTGGGGAAGCGTCGGGGACTTGGTGCAAAGTATTGGAAGTGAAGCGGCGCACTCAAAGGCGCATTTGAAACATAACAACTCGAGGAGTGACGGGTGTTTCAAGTGCGGAGGGAAAGGGCACTTCGCGCGAGACTGTCCGGGGGGTACCGGTAGTGTTGCGGATACCTCGGGTGCACACACTACAGGTGGCGGTAATAAACGATCAAGATTTGAAGATGAGGATGAGGACATCGCACGGGCGCGTCGACGGAACGACGGTATGGGCAAACAGTCACACGCTTCATCTCGCATGCAAAAGCCGAGCGGTTTGAATGTCCACGACCGCGCTTTGTTAGCGGGCGCGTCGCGAGAAGCGAACGCGTTCAAGTCGGACGGGTCGTTCATGGAACAATTTCATGCGGGGGCGAGTGGAGTTGGAGTGGATAAAGTCCATGAAGGTGAAAACGTGGGTATGGGCAAACAGTCGCGAGCGCCCGGTTTGGACGGTAGAGAAATAGAGACGGCCGAGTACAGGTCAGACACTTTGCGCCCTGTGCAGCCCTCCCGTTCAGATGCAGGTGTCGCCCCTTCAACCGGCTCGGTTAACATGTCCGCCGCGGCGGCGTTGCGTGCGAGGTTGATGGGCGGAAATAAAAAGCCGCCGGAGGAGGACACTTCGGACAAGCACACATCGGCGCTCCCTCTTGTTACCGAGGACGGAAGAGCTGCGCCAGGTGCTTTTGGAAGAGCCACGACGCTTAAAGGTGGTGTCGCCGCTGCAGAAGGCGCGGTTAGAAGAGCCCCCAAAACCACGCAAAGGTTCGACTCTTCCGAGAAGGAAAAAGTCCGGTACTACCAGGACGATGACGGCGTGAGTCTGCGGGATTTAGTAGCAGCTGAAAAGCACGGGGGCGAGCACGGTGCGTACGACACCAACTACGCCGATAACATCATGCAGGATAAGCGATATAAAGATTTAACTACCGAAAAAGCACGAGACGAGGCGTATGACGACGAGTACGACAACGATTTCGGGCTTGAGATGTACGAAAAAAAAGACAAGAAGCAAAGCGACCAAAAGCGACAGGAAAAGCAGCGACAACGAGAAATTTTCGAGTACGAACGGTCGGAAAAGAACCAAAAAAGGTGCCCCATGTGTTTGGACAATGCAAACAAAAAATTCAAGCACCTGCACATCGCGTACGGCAACAACGCCTATTTGATGTTACCCTCGCACGGGCGGCTGGTGGAGGGGCACTGTATCATCGCGCCCATTCCCCATATTGATTCTAGTAGGAACTGCGACGAACAAGCGTGGGAAGAGATTCGCAACTTCAAAAAGTGTTTGGTGCTGATGTTCGCGAAACAAGGGAAGGAGTGTTGCTTCATCGAGACTGTTTGCGTGGGGAGTCTGGGTGGGGGTGGGGGAGGGCTGGGTGCTCGATTTGCTGGTGCTAGTTCAAGTGCTGTGGCTGGCAACCCCAACCTCCCTCACGCGTTCGTGGAGTGCGTCCCTCTGCCGTCGTCCGCCGCGGCAAACGCCCCCATGTACTTCAAGAAAGCAATCGACGAAAGCGAATCGGAATGGGCGGTGCACGCCGGGAAGCGGTGTCTCTCCACCGCCCCCCCCAAAGGCCTGAAACAAACCATCCCAACCAACTTCCCGTACTTCCACTGCGAGTTCAACATGAAAGGCGGCTTCGTACACGTGATTGACGACGTTCAGAAATGGAGAGTAGACTTTGGGAGGGATATTCTCTGCGGACTACTGGAGCTGCCACCGAACAAAAAGGGCGAAAAAAAAAGACCGCTTCCGCCGGCCGTCCTGAAAAGGGAAATGGATCGATTCCTGGATCAGTGGGATGTAGTGGACTGGACGAAACAGCTTTAGGGTTACCAGGGTTAGGGCTTACGAGGGTTAGGGTTTAGGGCATTGAGAGCATAGGGTAGTGAGATGAAGTGTAGCGCATTCGAGCTCGTTCTTTCGTTCTCACAGTTTGTGTGTTTATTTCTCGAAAATTCTCTCTCAAACAATCAATCATTCCCTACGCGCGCGCGACGTCATCCGCTAGACTCGTCACGAGCGAGTTCCCAAGTTGCATGGCCCGCTGACCCTGTTCCGTTCTATTTTGACCCTGTTGACCCTGTTGACCGGGAAGACCTTGACCTAGTTGACCCGTGACCTGCCCCGGAAGCAACCCGACTTCTTGTTTTTTAACCGCAGCCTTTTGGTCGTTTTTCCGCTTCCAATCTGGGATTGTTGATTTCACCGTTCGCAACGCTTGGTCGGGCGAGGTGAATATCCCGAGGAACCGGTGGATCCCGGGTTTGTCGAGAATAAACCCGGCGTATAGCAGGGTGGTGTCAGCTAAGTTGGTGATTTCCGCGTTGGTCAGAGGAGTCTGCAAAGTGTGCCCACCGGGCGCGCCCTCGCCGCCAGGCACGAGCGACGTCAACGGCCCGGCGCCTCCGACGTTGGCCATGTCGTTACCCCCCAAGGTTCCCATAAGCGTCGTGGAATGCAAAGCTGTGCGTTGTGGAGACATCGCTGGCAGCGCCAGCTGCGTCGCATCCCTAGAGTGATTGTCCGTAGACCCTTCCCGGCTCGTCAGCTCCAGCGCTTGGGTTTTCGAAACGCTCTTCACGCCCTTCGCGATTTGCGGAGTCCGCGTGCCAATGTTTGAATAAGCGTCTGAATCCAACAAGTCGCCAATTTTACCGCACTCGTTTACGCAATAACCTGCGTTTCGCGCGGCATCATCATACGCACGCATCGCGTCTAAAACAGTCTTGAACCTTCCTAAACACTTTCGGTTCGGGTCGCCCCGGAGTTTGATCCGCGCTTCGTACTGGCCGTTGCCTTTCGTGCGGACACCCTTCACCCCCGTGCCGTTTCCGGTTCGTTTTCGTCGGTTAGCAGGGAGGGAGCCGGGGGGGGCTTGCGCGGTTTCCATGACGTCCAGCGGGCCGTTTAACTGAGGCATACTACTCGCCGCGACGGACGCTTCAGGGTAATGATCCCCCCTGAAGTCGTTTTCCTCCGATCGGCCGTGTTGGTTGAACCCCACGACTAAGGACTCATCCGTCAAGCCCACTGCGCCGACATGCGCGTGTGTGTCGTTTTGTCCGGGAGGAAGGGCGAGCTGGTGGGGGTTTGCGCCGCCCATGGCGCCGCCGCTACCCGCCCCCCCCGCGATCGCCAGCCCCCCCGATCGTTGTTCGTCCGGGAAGTTGAGGTACTCCTCTGCGAACCCGAGGTCCCGGGCGGCGGTGTCCCACGCGCGCGCGGCTTCTTCCTTGGTGGGGAAGTACCCTAAAGCGCGTTGCCTGCCGTCGCCAGTGGAAGATGTAATCCGCGCTCGAAACTTCCCGCTCACCTGGTGGAACGCCACGCCCCGGAACCCCGACGCGCCAACCTTGCGTTTCGTGCCCTTGCCTGCTTGCTGTTTCTTTTGGTCTGGAAGTTTTTGCGCTCCATCGCCGTCGAGTGTTCCCACACCCTCATCCCTCTCCTCGCCGTCACCCTTCACCGGATCCAGCACCGTCGCCATCATCCGCGCGATGGGCTGATCATCCACCCCGTCATCGGGAGGGCCCATCGTCGAGTCGCGTGAGACGCGCGCACAGACACTGTTTTGATCGGCCGATCTTGTGACTCTTGAGAAAAAAGGAGCGCTTGACAGTCTCCGGCACCAGCTCGGATTGCCGGCAATTTTGGACACTTTTCTGATTATGGAGGTCTAATAGACCATGTACCCGCCGTATTCTTGAACTGCGGGAGTCTGCGCGCCAACCAGTCGAAACGAAAGCGAAGAAAACACCTGCATCAGCCGCCGCCCTCCGCCGCACCCCCTGTCATAGCCTCACGCGCTGCTTCCGCTTCGGTCACACCACGCACGTCGTTCGTGTCGTGTCGCTCGTGTTCGCGTCGTAGCGATGGTGAAGCGCGACGCGGATGAGGACGAGACCGCGTTCCCTCGAGGAGGAGGCGGCGGACGAGATGGCATCGGAGGCGACGAGAAGCGAGAAAACAATGCATCCGGGAAGCGCCGGAAGAAAACGGGGGGCATGTTCGACGAGCAGGATGAGGTACGTACTGTTGTTACTGACACGCACAAGGCATTGTCTTGGAGCTACACAGCTGAGACATGAGATCGTATGAGCAAAGAGTCTCCATGCCTTCATCGAAATGCATCGGACCGCCGCCGCCGCCGACTTTTCCGATGCATCGAAAAGGCATCGAGAAGAGCATGACTGACTGTCATACGAACGACAAACGATAAGGCTCTACGAATACTCGTACTGCATTCCACGATACGTGACCCTCTCGACACACTCAATTCACTCTGACGGTTCATATCCCATCCCCTATCACCCTCCGCAGATGCCCTTCGGCCACGTCAAGTCCCCTTCCTCAAACCAAAAAGAGAAAACCTTCGTGGAAAGTTTGAAGTACAAAACCATGCGCGTGGGGATGAAGATTTTGGGGGTCGTGGTGGAGGTCAGTGAACGAGGGTTAGTGCTATCCCTGCCTAACGGGTTGAAGGGCAATGTTACCCGAGCCGAAGCCGGTGACGCCTTCGAGAACGAAAAGAGCTCTAGGTCGCGGAAGATGGAAGTTGACGAAGATGACGAAGAAGAGAAATCTGAATCCTCTGAATCTGAATCTGAGTCCGACGACGACCCTTCCGACCTTTTATCGCTACAACACGCGTTCCACGTCGGGCAGCTCGTGCGGTGTACCGTGAACTCACTGGGCAAGGGCAAGAGCGGAGGCAAGCGGATCGATTTGAGTACCCGGGTTTCGCAGGTAACGGAAGGAATAACCCCTGAATCGCTAAGCGACGGAGTCAACGTGCCGGCGGAAGTTACGTCGGTGGAGGACCACGGGTTCGTGTTGAGTTTTGGAATCAAGAACGCGCCCACTGGGTTCTTGCCACGGAAAGCGGTGCCCAGTGGCAGAGGCTTGGTCACAGGGTCTATTTTGGATGTCGTGTTGACTGGAGCAGATAGAGAAACTAACGATGACGACGATGAGGATGACGAATCTAGAAAGAACTCGAAAAAGAAGAACTCAAAGCGTTTGGCACCGAGCAAAAGGAACGTTTTGACCGTCACCGCGGACCCCAAACGCGTGGCGAACGCGGTGACGCACGAAAGCGACACTACCTCGATGACGACTTTGCTTCCCGGTATGTTAGTTAACGCGCGCGTGAAACAAGTCCTCGCCGACGGTCTTTCGGTAAACTTTATGACTTACTTTGTCGCGGCGTGCGACGCTTTCCACGTTGGTGATTCGGTTTCAAAAGGTTCCGATTCAAAGTTAAACGGCCCGTCAACTGAGCTTTCAAAGACGCACAAAGTGGGTGAACGGTTCCGGGCGCGGGTGTTGTTTGTTGATGTGGCTACCAAAAGGGTCGGGGTGAGCCTTCGACCGCACTTAATCAGGTACGGCGCACCCGAGAAGAGTACGTCCGGGGTTAATAACCCAAGAAATGAAGGTACTGAAGGTACTTCAATCGATGCTACTGACGTTCTCCTCGGGGTTAGCAACTCACTGCCGCCAATCGGGTACACGTGCGACCAGGCGGTGGTGCGAAGGGTGGACGCAAGCGTGGGTGTGTTACTGGAGTTGAGTTATACCAACGACTCGTCATCCAGTAAAAAACACACTCAAGGAAAATCCCTGGGGTACTGCCACATCTCCGACGCCAGCGACGGCCACCTGGAGAAACTGGAGAAGGTGTTCAAGGTTGGCAGTTCCGTAAAGTGCAGGGTGTTGGGCCGACGCCCGGTGGACGGCATCTCCACCGTGTCGTGCAGAAAAAGCGTAATCGATCAGCCATTTTTGACCATGGACGAGTTACAACCCGGGATGAAAGTCAGAGGCGAAGTCGTTGCGTTGGAGGCGTACGGCGCTATGGTGAAGCTCGCCCCGGGCGTTAAGGCGCTGTGCCCTCCCAACCACATCTCCGATATCCCGGGCCGAACCTCGTCGCAGAAAGTAAAGGAGGGGGCTAATTTACAGTTTCGGGTTTTGTCAGTGGACAAACAACGACGGCGCGTGACCGTGACGCATAAGAAGACGTTGGTCAAGAGTGAATTGACTGTGGTCGACGGTTTACGTTCCGCGACGGTTGGGGTCCGGTGTCATGGCGTCGTCACTGGGGTGGAGCCGTACGGGGTTTTCGTGCAGCTGTTTGGGGAAGCCAGAGGATTGGCTGGTTTGCAAGACCTCGGTTTATCCGTGAATCAGCCCCCGTCCGAAGCTTACGAAGTCGGCCAGTGCGTGCGGTGTACCGTGGTTCGAGCCGACGGTACCAACGCGCGGAAGTTGAAACTTAGTTTGATCGATGGCAGGGAGGGGGGTGGAAGTGGTTTGGACCTGGGGGATAACGCGTTTGATAGGGATCCCGACACCTCGGCTGAACCAGGTCCGCCCGCAGGGACTGTGTTTGACTCTGTTGTGGTGAAATCTGTTGACACTGAAAATGGTGTCATCAAAGTCAAGCTCCCCAGCGGCCAAGGGTTGGGCACGATCACACGAGCGCACCTTTCCGATTGCTCGGAAACGGGTGCGCTGCTTTGCGATTCATTAACTCAAGGTACCGTAATAGGGCCCGTGGTTGTTTTGGAATCAAAGGGCTCGAAGCGGAGTATTCTTTCCAGGAAGAAAAGTTTAGTCAAAGCGGCGGAGACGGAAACGCTCCCAGAGTCGATCACCGATTTGATGGTGGGAGAGCGGTACCCTGGGTATGTCGCGTCCGTCGCCGCGTCTGGGGTGTTTGTCAGGTTTTTGGGTAGGCTTACTGGGCTGGCTCCTCCGTCTGGGTTGACTGGTTTTTCAG
>TARA_B110000977_G_scaffold154172_1_pt1 | contig 17175 bp, 16 predicted proteins | sample TARA_B110000977 | Tara Oceans TARA_B110000977 (sample SAMEA4397798) | marine metagenome | biome: Polar Biome; feature: [SRF] surface water layer (ENVO:00010504); material: water (ENVO:00002006), including particulate matter (ENVO:01000060) such as... | depth 5 m | reverse complement strand
ATAAAATCGTTTTTTGCCTTTTGACGTATCTTGAATAGATTGGTATATTTTACTTATATTTATGATTTATAAAATAACAAGACTTATATAGTAAAAAATGGTTAGATATACAGGTCCGAAAATAAGAATTATTAGAAGATTAGGATTATTACCTGGATTAACACGAAAAAGTACTAAAAATAGAACAAAAACGCCTGGTCAACATGGAAAAATAATTTTTACAAAGACAAAGCGTTCTTCATTATCGGACGATTATAGAGAACGTCTATTTGAAAAACAAAAACTTCGTTTTAATTACGGGGTAACGGAGAAACAATTAGTAAAGTACTTCAAAGAAGCTAAACGCCGAACAGGTGCTACTGGTACACTCTTATTAGAGTTATTAGAGGCACGTTTAGATTGCGTTGTTTATCGTTTAGGATTTGCTTCAACAATTCCCGCAGCTCGACAAATTGTTAATCATGGACATATTTTAGTTAATAATAAACTTGTTGATATTCCTAGTTTCATTTGTCAAAAGGGAGACACGGTTTCTATTCGTGATAGATCCCAATCCCAAAATCTAATTAAATTAAATTTTGAAACTCAACAACAGAAACGAAAACTAATTGAACGTCGAATGAAACGTGTTAATTTAACACAGTCTCGTTTTCAAAGTTTACTTCCAAGTCATTTAGAAGTTAATAATGAAAGTTTAATTGGGAAATTCCTTTCTCCAGTAAAGAGAAAAGATGTTTTATTACGTATTAATGAATTAAAAGTTGTAGAGTATTATTCTCGTTAATCCATATTAGTTGACTGAATCTAAGATTAGACACTATAATATCCTTCAGACAGAATGAGGTTAAAAACATTATGACTAAAACCCTTAAATAGATTCTCTTTTAAGTTTTTTGGAATTGATTTCAAATATTTTGAAATTTTTTTAGCACTTTATAATGGATTACTGTAAGCTTGATAAGTTTTCCAGAAAATGTATTAAAATTTGACAATAGACAAACAAAAAGATGAGTGATGCATCAGAAAGAACGCGTATTAAATCGGAACGTTATGAATCTGGAGTAATTCCATATAAAAAAATGGGTTACTGGGACGCAGATTATACAATTAAAGAAAGTGACGTTCTTTGTCTTTTCCGTATTACACCTCAACCAGGTGTTGACCCAATTGAAGCTGCTGCTGCAGTTGCAGGGGAATCATCTACAGCAACTTGGACTGTAGTTTGGACTGATCTATTAACAGCTTGTGACGTTTACCGTGCTAAAGCTTACTTCGTAGAAGAAGTTCCAAACGCAACAGATGAATTCTTTGCATTCATTGCTTACGAATGTGACTTATTCGAAGAAGCTTCAATTGCTAACTTAACAGCATCTATTATTGGTAACGTATTTGGATTTAAGGCTGTTAAGGCTTTACGTTTAGAAGATATGCGTCTTCCATATGCTTACTTAAAAGGATTCCTAGGACCAGCTTGTGGAATTATTGTAGAACGTGAAAGACTTGATGTATTTGGACGTCCTCTTTTAGGTGCTACTGTAAAACCAAAACTAGGTCTTTCTGGTAAGAACTACGGTCGTGTAGTTTATGAAGGATTAAAAGGTGGTTTAGACTTCTTAAAAGATGATGAGAATATTAACTCTCAACCATTCATGAGATGGCGTGAAAGATACTTATACGTTATGGAAGGTATCAACAAAGCAGCTGCTAAAACAGGTTCTGTTAAAGGTTCATACCTTAACGTTACTGGAGCAACTATGGAAGATATGTATGAAAGAGCTGAATTCGCTAGAGAATTAGGTTCGATCATTATCATGGTTGATCTTGTTATTGGTTACACAGCAATCCAATCTATGTGTTACTGGGGACGTAAGAATGATATGGTTGTTCATTTACACCGTGCTGGAGCTTCTACATATACACGTCAAAAAGTTCATGGAATTAACTTCCGTGTAATCGCTAAATGGATGCGTATGGCTGGTGTTGACCATATCCACGCAGGAACAATTGTAGGAAAACTTGAGGGAGATCCTAACACTGTTAAAGGATTCTACGATGCTTTACGTTTACCATACTTAAAAGAAAACCGTGCTTTCGGTCTATTCTTCGATATGGACTGGGCTTCTTTAAGAAAATGTATGCCAGTAGCTTCTGGTGGTATTCATTGTGGTCAAATGCACCAATTAACACACCTATTAGGTGAAGATGTTGTATTACAATTTGGTGGTGGTACTATTGGTCACCCAGATGGTATCCAAGCTGGTGCTACTGCAAACCGTGTTGCATTAGAGAGTATGATCTTAGCTAAAAACGAAGGTCAAGAGTACTTAGAGAACGGTGCTGCAATCCTTAAGAAAGCTGGTGACGACTGTGGTCCTTTACGTGTTGCTTTAGATTTATGGAAAGCAATTACATTTGATTACGCTTCAACAGATACTTGTGATTACGAAGCAACTCCAACATCTGCTGCATCTTAAGCTTTAGATTCATTATTTAATTAGAGTATTACATTTTAATATTACAAAAATAGACAAAATCTTTATGACAAGAATTACACAAGGTTGTTTCTCCCTATTACCTGACTTAACTACTGAGCAGTTAAAAAAGCAAATTGAATATTGTATTAAATCAAATTTTGCAATTTCTATTGAGTACACTGATGATCCACACCCACGTAACTGTTACTGGGAAATGTGGGGATTACCACTTTTCGACATGCCTGACGCTTCATCAGTAATGTATGAGATCGAGCAAGCTTGTAAAGTGCACCCAACTATGTACTTCAAGATTAATGCTTTTAACAACGCTCGTGGTGTTGAGAGTACTGCAATTTCATTCATTATTCAACGTCCGAATTTCGAACCTGGTTTCTATTTAAGTCGTCAAGAAGGAAAAGGAAGAAATATTGTTTATACAATCCAAAGTTATGCAGTTCAATCTGCAGGTGAAGGTGCTCGTTACTAATAAACAGAATTCAAAACGAAGTTAGATTTTTAAATTTAACTTCGTTGCATTTTTCTAGTCACTAAAGTTTCTTGCTTCTTGTAAAAAAGCATACAAAATTATTAATAACGTAAAAATATTTTATATATGGCTAAAAGTTTAAAAGATTTATCTATGATTCTTGGTAAATCAGATTCGATTGATATTAAAGACTGTTATATCCAAACAGGAATTGAGGATATTTTAGGAACAATGAATAATGAATTAGTTGGGTTGAGTGATGTAAAAAATCGTGTTAGAGAAATTTCATCTGTACTTTTATTTGACCGAATTCGTGAAATCCAAGAATTGGCGACATTAAATACAAGTTTACACATGGCCTTTACAGGAAGACCGGGAACAGGAAAGACGTCTGTTGCAGCAAAAATTGCGTTAGTTTTACGAAACCTTGGTTTCCTATCAAAAGGACACATTACAAATGTAACACGTGAAGATTTAGTAGGTCAATATGTTGGTCATACTGCACCGAAAACACGAGAACAATTAAATTTAGCCTCCGGTGGTATTCTTTTTATTGATGAAGCACATCATTTATATAAGCCTGATAATGAGAGAGATTATGGGTCAGAGGCAATTGAGTTACTTCTACAAGTTATGGAAAATCAAAGAGAAGATTTAGTTTTTATTTTTTCTGGTCAAAAACATAATATTGAACAATTTTTCAATTCGAATCCAGGTATTTCATCACGTATTGGAAACCATGTAGATTTTCAAGACTATAATCTTGATGAATTAACTCAAATTACAAAATTTTTATTACATAATGATAATCGTTATAAATTTACTGAAGAAGCTTTAGACTATTTAGTTTTTTATATTGAGCAATTAATCAAGTTCCCCGCTTTTGCAAATGTTCGAACAATTAAAATATTTTTAAATCAGTTATTAGCATACCAAGCTGTTCGTGTAGAAAATTTATTAATGGAAAAAGGTAACATTGATTATAATTCTTTAGTAACTTTAACAAAAGAAGATTTTGTCGATTTTGTTCCTGAAGATTTTATAAATATTATTGGAAGTGAAGAAGTTACATTAAAATAGTGTATAATCAATTTAAAAAGTTTTTTTTTGACCGTAAGAATCTGTGAGTTGTCTCCGGATTATCATTTATATTTTTTATTTAGTTACAAAACTCTAGGCTCATGTTATTTCTTCTAGCGGCACCCGAATACAATAATGTTCAATCAAATACTTCAAAAGTTCGTGTTCATTTAAGAACTGGAGTTGCAGAAATTTTCGATCAACATCAAGATCTAATGGGAAAAGTTGAAAACAATATTATTGAAATCGAAACGAATTTCGAAGGTAAAATTGAAAAATTCGTCTTTATTCTTCAAGATGCTGTTTTCATTGTTTCGAATCAAGGATTAGATAATGAAGAAGTAAAAGGAACAAGTATTTATGTATATGCCAAAAAAGCACGCGAGATTAATTCAAGCGTTTCTATTGATCAAATTAGCAAAGAATATGATGCGAAACAATTAGAAGTAGAAACTCAGTTGGCAAATATGGGAGATCGTTCAAATACTTCAACAAACTCGAAGCTTATTTTATTACAAGACGATGCTGAATTCCTAAAGAAATCTTTAAGCATTATTAAAGCATTAAGAGGATAAGTTTTTCTAGTTCTAATTTAGAAAAATGTTAAATTTAGAAGAGACCTTAGTCATAAACTCTTCGTATTCTGTTCAAAAAGATTTTTACATAAGAGCAGTTTCGTATACACTTGGTGTAGTCATTTTTATTATACTGTTACGAGCCCAAGTTGCGGAGATAGATTTATTACAATTAATTCCAGGTTTTTACTTAATTCTTCTTTTCATTTCATTAGTTGTATTACTTGCGGCTTCAGATTTCTTTTTTGCCATTCCTGGAAACGTCGATTCTAAAAAAGACGCCGGAACTAAGACAGAAACAAGATTAGCATTAATTGGAATTGGTAAATTTTCTATTCTCTTATTTGTTTTATTTCTTTGCATTGCCTTAAACAATATACTTCCATTGAGTTTTGATTCATTTGAAGTCTATGAAGAAAAAAGTTTAGAAGATCTGTGGTCTTTTGAGGAAGTTCTTAATTTAGAGGTTCTTCTCATTTCAATTGTTGTAGTTTTATCTCAATTACCAAATGTGACGATTTTTTATTTGACGACCGAAAGAGATGGGAGAATTCTTCCGCAATTTTGGAAAGATTTTAGTTTCCTGGTTTTTCTTATTTCAGGTTTAATTACACCAACGATTGATGGTTATACCCAATTATGTTTTTCTTTTTCTGCAATCTGGTTGTATTTAACAGGTCTAAACATATTACAAAAACGTATATTCTTCAAGTTTTTTGGTAATCTTTCTTCAAATTTTTAAGTTATAAAATTTTAATTTTTATTATTATCATACAAATGCAAAAACCAAACTTTTTTAAAATCTTTTTTACACTTCTAGCAAGTTTATTAATTGCAACACCTCAAAATTCATTTGCATTTCCTATTTATGCGCAACAGGCTTACGAAAGTCCTCGTGAAGCAAATGGAAGAATTGTATGTGCTAATTGTCATTTAGCTCAAAAGCCAACGGAATATGAAGCACCAACCTCTGTTTTACCAGATAGTATTTTTGAAACAGTGGTAAAAATTCCCTATGATACAACAAAACAACAAATCCTAGGAAATGGGCAGAAAGGTGGTTTAAATGTTGGCGCGGTTGTAATGTTACCTGAAGGTTTTAAACTAGCACCAAAAACACGTTTTGATGCTGAATTAAAAGCTAAAATGAAAGGAATTTATATTACTCCTTATAGTCCAACAAAAGAAAGTATCTTAGTTGTAGGTCCAATTGCTGGAGAAAAAAATCAAGATATTACTTTTCCTATACTATCGCCAGATCCGAATAAAGATAAAACGGTTTTCTTTATTAAGTACCCTATCTATGTTGGTGCTAACAGAGGACGTGGACAAATTTATCCGTCTGGAGAAAAAACAAATAATAATCTTTTCGCATCTACTGCAAGTGGGAAGATTCAAGAAATTAAACAAACTGAGAAAAATTCTGAGATTACAATCTTAACTTTAAGTGGTGATTCAAAGGTTGTTACAATTCCTAAAGAGGTTCCTTTAATTGTTAAGGCAAATGATATTGTTGCTCAAGACCAACCATTAACAATTAATCCAAATGTGGGTGGCTTCGGTCAAGCTGAAACGGAAATTGTTTTACAAGATCCAAACCGTATTTATGGATACTTAGCTTTTTGTGTTTCAATTATTATTACACAAACAATGCTAGTTCTTAAGAAAAAACAATTTGAAAAAGTGCAAGCTGCTGAATTAGATTTTTAATTATTGTTGATTAGTAGTTCTTTCCATTTAATATATATATATATATGAATTTTTTTCCTATATATATATATATTTGTTTTTTAATTTTCTTCTATTACTTTTCGTTTTATTGTTGTTATAAAAAAAAGTTTGTGAGTGAACAATTGCACTTTGTATAAATGTTCAATTCATCATACAAGCTTTTTTTAAAAATGGTAAGATCTAGATATACATTATTCTAATCTTTAAAATGTAATTTTTTATGAAAAAAACATTATCTATTACTGTTCAAGATGAATCCGGGGTATTAACACGTATTTCTACCGTATTTTCAAGTCGGGGCTTTAATATTGATAGTATTGCTGTTGGCCCTACCGAAAATTTAGGTATTTCAAGAATTATAATTGTGTTACCTGGTGATCACCACACTATTGAACAAATTACTAAGCAATTAAATAAATTGATTCAAGTAATTGAAGTCCATGATATCACTACTCGTCCATGTGTAGAAAGAGAGCTGATGCTAATTAAAGTGGAATCTTCGCCCGGTACGCGTTCAGAAATTTTAGAGATTGCTGATATCTTTCGTTCCAAAGTGGTCGATATCTCTAGAAGTTCTATTACTATTGAAGTAACAGGTGATCCCGGTAAAATAAGTACAATCCAACAATTATTACAAACTTTTAGTATCATTGAAATTGTTCGTACTGGAAAAATATCGATAGAAAGAGAGCTGGGTATTAACACTGAATATTTAAAGAATACTTGATTTAAATTGGGAGAGGAGGGACTTGAACCCTCACGACTTTTTAGGTCAACAGATTTTAAGTCTGTTGTGTCTACCATTTCACCACTCCCCCTGCTGCAAGACGGTATCCAGACTTGAACTGGAGAATAAAGGATTTGCAATCCAAGGCCTTACCAACTTGGCTATACCGTCTTCTTTTTCATATACTGAATTGATTGTACACATAAAACAAAATATAAAGCAACTTATAATACAATTTAATACTTTCTATTTAAATAGCATTTTTAGGATTTAATATTTATTTTTTATTTAAATATTTTGTTCTTTTTTACCTACCTTTGATTTTTATATTTTATATGACTATTAGCACTAAAAAGAATATTGAGACTAAAAGCGAGTCTACAGAGAGTTTATTAACACCCCGTTTTTATACAACAAATTTCCAGGAAATGTCTGAGCTAGATGTGAGCTCTAATGTTGCTGAAATTGAATCTATTGTTGAAGAGTTCAGAATTGATTACAACCGTGATCATTTTATACGTGATAAGGAATTTTTGACAACATGGGATTTCTTCGATGAAAAAACCCGTAATATTTTTATCGAATTTTTAGAGCGTTCTTGTACAGCTGAATTCTCTGGGTTTTTACTTTATAAAGAAATTTCAAGAAACTTAAAAAAACAGAATCCTCTTTTGGCTGAAGGTTTTTCATTTATGTCACGTGATGAAGCTCGCCATGCTGGATTTTTAAACAAAGCAATGAGCGATTTTAATATCTCTTTAGATTTAGGTTTTCTAACAAAAACGCGTAAGTACACTTTTTTTGCTCCTAAATTTATTTTTTATGCAACATACCTATCTGAAAAAATAGGTTACTGGCGTTATATTACAATCTATCGCCATTTAGAAAAAAATCCGAATTTCCGTGTCTATCCTATTTTCCGTTTTTTTGAAAGTTGGTGTCAAGATGAAAATCGTCATGGCGATTTCTTTGCAGCTATTATGAAATCTCAAAAACATCTATTAAATACATACGAATCACGCTTGTGGTGTAAATTTTTCTTATTATCTGTCTTTGCAACGATGTATTTAAATGACGTTCAGCGAGCCGATTTTTATGCTACGATTGGATTAGATTCGAAACAATTTGATAAATATGTAATTATTAAAACAAATCAGAGTTCGAAAACATTGTTCCCAATTATTCTAGATGTGGATCATCCTAATTTCTTTACTTTATTAGACGAATGTTCAGACGCAAACGATAATTTAGTTAAACTTGAGAAAGCTGGGAATGGTAACTTTTTCAGTAAGCTTCCAAATTATTTTATTATGGCATCAGGTTTATTAAGACTTTATTTCTTACCTGCAATTGAAACAAAATATATTTGGACAGAATAATTTATTTTGAAATCCTTTACTATTTTTTTAATCAGTATTAGAATTGTATTAATGTCTAGTTTAATACTAATTAATACTACTAATGAAATTAAAATTAAAAACTCGTAAGTCCGCTGCAAAACGAATTAAAATTAAAAAAAATTGTTTACGTAGAAAGAAAGCGTATAAAGGTCATCTTTTAAGAAGAAAAAATTCAAAACAACTTCGTACGTTATCCGCTCCTGCAAATATACATACTTCAGATATTGGTCTTTTTGCAGCGATGATACCTTATAGGTAATTGAAATCTACCTTTTCAAAAGAAAAAGTCTAATTATTAACAATTTAAAAATAAAAAATGGTTCGAGTAAAACGTGGGAATGTTGCGTCAAAACGACGTAAAAAGTATTTAAAATTAGCAAAAGGTTATGTAGGCGCAAATTCACGTCTTTCAACTTTAGCGGGTGAACAAGTTGTGCAAAGTTTGAATTTTGCATATATCGGTCGAAAATTAAAGAAACGTAATTTTCGTCGTATTTGGATTTATAGAATTAACGCGGCTGCGCGTGCTAAGGAAAATATCTACTCTAATTTTATAGGATCTTTAAGAAAAATTGATATTTTTTTAGATCGAAAAATTTTAGCTTTCTTAGCTTTCAGTGATTTATCATCTTTTAATGTCATTGAACGTGAATCACGTAAATAATCAATGCAACATTTACGATTGGGTTTTCAAAATAATATTATTAAGATTAAGTAAAAGATTTACTTTTTTTACTTAATCTAATATCATCTTATTAGTTAACGTATCGACGCTGGTATAGCTCAATTGGTAGAGCATTTGACTTGTAATCAAAAGGTTAAGAGTTCGAGTCTCTTTTCTAGCTTTTACTTCTAAATTTTTTCATAAATATTCTTAGATACTCTCTTAATTCTTCAGAGAGTAAATTCTATTTAAGAAAAATAAAAGACGCGTAAATAAAGAGAACTTAATTTATTCTCCATTTTTTTAATTTTTTTTGTTTTAACTATTTCAATTGGGTAAAGAATTTAAAATAGAACTGGTATAGTATAACGTATTAGTTTATATGAAAGGTTAGTTTGATAATACTCTAATTAAACAAAATGAAAAAATTTTGGAATTAAAAAGTTTATGGTTTTAAAAAATAATTGTTTACGAACTGGAGCCTACGTTTTAATTGATAATTTAATCCAAAATGGAGTTGAACATATTTTTGGTTATCCAGGTGGTGCAATCTTGCCGATATACGATGAGATCTATTATTGGGAAAAATTAAGTTTAATAAAACATATTCTTGTTCGCCATGAACAAAGTGCAGCTCATGCTGCTGATGCTTATGCCCGTAGTACAAAGAAAGTAGGCGTTTGTTTTGCCACCTCAGGGCCAGGAGCTACTAATTTAGTTACAGGAATAGCAACAGCGAAAATGGATTCCATTCCATTGGTTGTCATTACTGGTCAAGTAACACGAACGTTTATTGGAACTGATGCATTTCAAGAAACAGATATTTTTGGAATTACATTGCCCATTGTGAAACATTCTTATACTGTTAGAGATACAAGTTTACTTCCCCAAATCATTTCGGAGGCTTTTTTCTTATCTCAAAATGGAAGGCCTGGTCCAGTTTTAATCGATATTCCTAAAGATGTTGGATTAGAAGAAACAAAAGAGTATAGTTATACGAAAGTGTGCGACTTATTTAAAAAGACAAATTATCGAACCGATCATTTAACAAACTCTTTAGTTTTAAAAAAATTAATCTATTATTTTACTCAATCGTACCAACCACTTTTATATATTGGTGGTGGAGTTATTCGTTCAAATGCTTTTAAATCTTTACAGCAAGTTGCAAAAATTTTCCAAATTCCAGTTACCACAACTTTAATGGGGAAAAGTTCGTATAATGAAAAGGATCATTTATCTCTAGGAATGCTTGGAATGCATGGAACGGCTTATGCTAATTTTGCAGTTAGTGAATGTGACCTTCTTATTGCTTTAGGTGCACGTTTTGATGATCGTGTTACGGGGAAGTTAGAAGAGTTTGCTTCAGAGGCAGACGTTATACATGTTGATATCGATCCTGCTGAAATTTCGAAAAATCGATGTCCTCAACTAAGTTTAATTGGGGATGTTAGAAAAACTTTAATTGAAATTTTAAAAAAAGTTCGGAAAGGTGACGAATTGGATATAACTCAAACGAAAAATTGGTTGAAACGAATAAAGAAATGGAAAGCTTTATATCCATTATTTGCTACAAGCTACAAGCAAACAAATTTATCACCCCAACAAACGATTGCCTTAGTTGGAGAAGAAAATCAAAATGCTTTTTTTACAACAGATGTTGGACAACATCAAATGTGGTCTGCACAATTAATTAATTGTGAACCAAAAAAATGGATTTCAAGCTCGGGTCTTGGAACTATGGGATTTGGTTTACCTGCAGCGATAGGTGCAAAAATTGGGAATTTAAAACAAGATGTTATTTGTATTAGTGGAGATTCTAGTTTCCAAATGAGTATTCAAGAATTAGGTACTATCGCGCAATATAATCTTGGGATTAAAGCTGTAATTGTAAATAATGGTTGGCAAGGAATGGTGCGCCAATGGCAGGAATCTTTTTATGGAAATCGTTTTTCAAATTCCTATATGCGAAATGGTATGCCTAATTTCCGCGAAGTGGCAAACGCTTATGGTATTGCAGGTTTTCAAATTAGTACGCTTGAAGATTTAAAACATTTAATCGTTTTATTAGAGAATAATAATGAACCTGCTATTATTGATGTGAATGTAATTGAGAATGAAAATTGTTACCCAATGGTTGCACCAGGGCGTAGTAACTCTCAGATGCTCGGCTTAGAAAAACAAAATATTTAATAATTGGGCCGAATAGGATTTGAACCTATGTAGACGTTAGCCAGTGGATTTACAATCCACCCCCTTTAACCACTCGGGCACCGACCCCAACTTAAATGTATAACTAAAATATATATTGTTTCTTCAAAATAGTCAAAAAAATTAAAATTTACTTCGCAATTAAAAACTTTATAATAGCTTTAAAAGCATAATACCTCATATTAAACTTGAAACAGATATGTGGTGAATATAATTAATTAGTAAAATTAAGGAAGTTTAATATATGGTTACAACTCCGCAAGAACAAAAAGCTCTAAAAATAAAAAAAGCGCAAGTACTTGTCGATTTAGATGTAGTTGAAACAAGTTTCGAAAAGTGGTCTAAACCAGGTCATTTTTCAAGAAGTCTGGCAAAAGGACCAAAAACAACAACTTGGATTTGGAACTTGCATGCAGACGCACACGATTTTGATTTACAAGCAAAATCGTTAGAAGATGTTTCAAGAAAGATTTTTAGTGCGCATTTTGGACAATTAGCAATTATTTTCCTTTGGGTTGGTGGAATGCATTTCCACGGAGCTTATTTCTCAAACTATACAGCTTGGTTAATGAATCCGCTTCAAATTAAGCCTAGTGCACAATCAGTTTGGCCAATTGTAGGACAGGAAATTCTGAATGCTGATGTTGGAGGAAATTTTCAAGGTATACAAATTACTTCAGGATTCTTTCAAATCTGGAGAGCAGAAGGAGTTACAACACAACAACAACTTTATTGTATTGCTTTAGGAAGTCTAGTCATGGCTGGTCTTATGCTTTTCGCTGGTTGGTTCCATTACCATAAAGCGGCACCAAAATTAGAATGGTTCCAAAACGCAGAATCGATGTTAAATCATCATCTTTCTGGATTACTAGGATTAGGGTCATTATCTTGGGCAGGTCACCAAATTCATATTGGAAATCCGATTAATAAATTATTAGATTCAGGAATGGATCCAAAAGATTTACCGGACCCACATGAATTACTAATCAATCGTGAATTTATTTCAACTTTATATCCTTCTTTTAAGGAAGGTCTAGTTCCGTTTTTCACTTTAGATTGGTCTAAGTATTCTGATATCCTTACGTTCAAAGGTGGATTAAACCCAACAACAGCAAGCCTTTGGTTAACTGATGTTGCACATCACCATTTAGCAATTGCCGTATTATTCATTATTGCTGGTCATATGTATCGTACGAATTTTGGAATTGGGCACAGTATGAAAGAAATTCTTGAAGCACATAAAGGACCTTTTACTGGAAACGGACATAAAGGGCTTTATGAAGTTTTAACAACATCTTGGCATGCTCAACTTGCTATTAACTTAGCAATGTTAGGATCGTTAACAATTATTATTGCACATCATATGTATGCAATGCCACCATATCCGTATATTGCAATTGATTATCCAACTCAGTTATCTTTATTCACGCACCATATGTGGATTGGAGCTTTTTGTATTGTAGGTGGGGCTGCACATGGATCAATTTTTATGGTTCGTGATTATGATGCAACATTAAATTACAACAATTTATTAGACCGTGTTATTCGACACCGAGATGCGATCATTTCACATTTAAATTGGGTTTGTATTTTCTTAGGATTCCATAGTTTCGGATTATATATTCATAATGATACGATGCAAGCTTTAGGACGTCCACAAGATATGTTCTCTGATAAAGCAATTTCATTACAGCCTATTTTTGCTCAATGGATTCAAAACGTGCACACTCTTGCTCCTAGTACAACTTCACCGAATGCATTAGCAACGGCAAGTTATATTTTTGGCGGTGATCCTGTTGTATTAGGATCAAAAATTGCTTTAGTTCCAATGAAATTAGGAACAGCTGATTTTATGGTTCACCATATTCATGCTTTTACAATCCATGTAACTGTTTTAATTTTATTAAAAGGGCTACTATATGCAAGAAATTCGCGTTTAATCCCAGATAAATCTAACTTAGGATTCCGATTCCCATGTGATGGACCAGGGCGTGGAGGAACGTGTCAAGTTTCAGGATGGGATCATGTTTTCTTAGGTCTTTTCTGGATGTATAATTCAATTTCTATAGTTATCTTCCACTTTAGTTGGAAAATGCAATCTGATATTTGGGGATCTGTTACACCACAAGGTGCAATTTCTCATATTACAGGCGGTAATTTTGCACAAAGTGCAACAACAATTAATGGTTGGTTAAGAGATTTCCTTTGGTCACAAGCCTCACAAGTAATTCAATCTTATGGATCAGCGTTATCAGCATATGGATTAATTTTCTTAGGAGCACATTTTATTTGGGCATTTAGTTTAATGTTCTTATTCAGTGGACGTGGTTATTGGCAAGAACTTATTGAATCTGTAGTGTGGGCACACAATAAACTGAAAGTAGCTCCAGCAATTCAACCACGAGCATTAAGTATTACACAAGGACGAGCTGTTGGATTAGCTCATTATTTATTAGGAGGAATAGGAACCACTTGGGCCTTCTTCTTAGCAAGAATTATTTCTGTAAGTTAATTTTTAAATAATATAAAAAAGGAGTTTTATCAATGGCAACAAGATTCCCTAAATTTAGTCAGGTATTAAGCGAAGATCCGACTACACGCCGTATATGGTATAGTATTGCAACTGCTCATGATCTTGAAAGTCATGATGATATTTCTGAAGAAGCTTTGTACCAAAAAATATTTGCATCACATTTTGGTCACCTTGCTATCATTTTTCTATGGACTGCTGGAAATTTATTCCACGTAGCTTGGCAAGGTAATTTTGAACAATGGATTTTAAATCCATTAAAAGTAAAACCAATTGCTCACGGTATTTGGGATCCTCATTTTGGAGAAAGTGCTTTAAAAGCTTTCACAAGAGGAGGCGTTATATATCCAGTAAACATTGCTTTGTCTGGTGTGTATCAGTGGTGGTTTACAATTGGAATGAGAACAAATCAAGATTTATATGTTGCTTCTGTTTTCTTATTAGTTGTAGCTTTGTTATTTTTACAAGCTGGTTGGCTTCATTTACAACCTCAATTTAAGCCAAGTATTGCCTGGTTTAAAAATAATGAGTCACGTTTAAATCACCATTTGTCAGGACTTTTTGGATTTAGTTCCTTAGGTTGGACAGGTCATTTAGTTCATGTTGCGATTCCTGAATCGCGTGGAGTACATGTTGGCTGGGATAATTTCTTAACGACTTTACCTCATCCCGCTGGTTTAACACCTTTCTTTAATGGAAATTGGAGTGTTTATGCTGAAAATCCTGACACACAAAGTCAGATTTTTAACACCGTAACAGGAGCAGGAACAGCGATGTTAACATTTAATGGAGGTTTCCACCCACAAACGCAATCTTTATGGTTAACAGACATTGCACATCACCATTTAGCAATTGGAGTTTTATTCATTATTGCGGGACATATGTACCGTACGAATTTTGGAATCGGACATAGTATGAAGGAAATTCTTGAAGCTCATCGTCCACCAGGAGGAAGATTAGGTCGTGGTCATATTGGATTGTACGAAACCATTACAAATTCCTTACATATGCAATTAGGTTTAGCATTAGCAGCCTTAGGTGTAACAACGTCATTAGTTGCTCAGCATATTTATGCATTAAATCCTTATGCATTTTTATCACGTGACTATGCGACAGAAGCTGCTTTATATACACACCATCAATATATTGCTGGATTCTTAATGGTTGGAGCATTTGCACATGGAGCTATCTTCTTTGTACGTGATTATGATCCGGAATTAAACCAAAATAATGTTTTAGCAAGAATGCTGGATCATAAAGAAGCTATTATTTCTCATTTAAGTTGGGTCTCTTTATTTTTAGGATTCCATACTTTAGGGTTATATGTACATAATGATGTTGTTGTAGCTTTTGGTCAACCAGAAAAACAAATTTTAGTTGAGCCAGTATTTGCACAATTTATACAAGCTGCTTCAGGAAAAACTGTGTATGGATTTGATACATTCTTATCATCTACAACAAGTCCTGCTAGTGTTGCAAGTCAACAACTCTGGCTTCCAAGTTGGCTTGAAGCAATTAATAGTCCAAAGAATTCGTTATTCTTAACTATTGGCCCTGGTGATTTCTTAGTTCACCATGCGATTGCTTTAGGATTACATACAACAACTTTAATTCTTGTTAAAGGAGCATTAGATGCTCGTGGTTCAAAATTAATGCCAGATAAAAAAGATTTTGGATATAGTTTCCCTTGTGATGGACCGGGACGCGGAGGAACATGTGACATTTCAGCATGGGATGCTTTCTATTTATCAATGTTCTGGATGTTAAATACAATTGGATGGACGACTTTCTATTGGCACTGGAAACATATTACGCTATGGTTAGGAAATCCAGCTCAATTTGATGAATCTTCTAATTATATCATGGGATGGTTAAGAGACTATTTATGGTTGAATTCTTCACCATTAATTAATGGTTATAATCCATTAGGGATGAACAACTTATCAGTTTGGGCATGGATGTTCTTATTCGGACATTTAGTTTGGGCAACCGGTTTCATGTTCTTAATTTCATGGCGTGGTTATTGGCAAGAGTTAATCGAGACAATTGTTTGGGCTCACGAACGTACTCCGTTAGCAAATTTAGTAAGATGGAAAGATAAACCTGTAGCATTATCAATTGTGCAAGCTCGTTTAGTTGGTTTAGCCCATTTTACGATTGGTTATATCTTTACATATGCTCCTTTTGTTATCGCTTCCACATTAGGGAAATTTGGTTAAATATTTTATTTTTGTTATATTATCTTCATAGAATTAAATTTTATTGAAGATAATATGGCAAAAAAAGGCATGCTTCAGCGTGAATCTAAGCGCAAAAAGCTAGTTAGCAAATATTCTGAAAAAAGAAAGAATCTTCTGACTGAGTTAAAAACAGCTAATTCATTAGAAGAAAAATTTATTATAAATGAAAAAATTCAGAAATTACCTCGCAACAGTTCAAGGATTAGACTACGTAATCGTTGTTGGAAAACTGGACGACCACGTGGTTATTACCGATTTTTTGGTTTATGTAGAAATGCAGTTCGTGAAATGTCAAACGATTGTTTTCTACCTGGTGTAACGAAGGCCAGTTGGTAATTAATAACTTTATATATTTTAAATATATAAAGCTATTGATTTAAATTTTTTAATTCATTTTTAAATCGCCAGTTCATTTCCACGTTTGTATTGAAGAAAAGCGGCTACAAAAAGACCTAATAAGGTTATTAACATTAACCCTAAAACGATTCCTGTTAAAAGTGGTTCTACCATTTTATATTTTTTTAAAGGTTAGTTTAATTTAGAATAATTAGAAAGAGTATTATTATCTAAAACCAACACTTGCTTGCCAAACAAATGCTAATAAAAAGAATAGTACCGGAATTACTGGCATAATATCAGCAAGGGGTCCAAATACAGCAAAAACTCCGGGCAATTTGCTTAATAATATTGTTTCCATAGAATGTTTTAAATTTATTTATTTTTTATATATTTGAATATATAATATTCTGCTTTCCACATTATTATAATTCAATGGAAATTTATAAAAAATTGAGTGCTAGACTTAACTTAATATTACAAAAATTTAAGTAAAAAAAAAATAGTTACCTTTTAAAATAGACAATTTTTTATTTTATTTTCAGTTTCAATTTCAAAAAAGTTAGTTTAAATATTTTTTCTTTTCATTATTACACTATTATTTTATGATGCATTCTGAGAAGCAAATTATTGTTATCGTAAGGTCTTCAGAAAGAATTTTTTCATATAAAAGAAGTGTTAAATTAAATTTAAATCAATCTAAAGATATCCGCAAAGGTAATG
>TARA_B110000977_G_scaffold55053_2_pt1 | contig 17179 bp, 12 predicted proteins | sample TARA_B110000977 | Tara Oceans TARA_B110000977 (sample SAMEA4397798) | marine metagenome | biome: Polar Biome; feature: [SRF] surface water layer (ENVO:00010504); material: water (ENVO:00002006), including particulate matter (ENVO:01000060) such as... | depth 5 m | reverse complement strand
TCAGGTCCACCAATCATTTTAGTCCACGGCTTCGGAGGCAACGCGGATCACTGGAGGAAGAACACCCCAGTGTTAGGCAAGCAGTGCAGGGTGTTCGCGATCGACTTGTTAGGGTACGGGTATTCCAGTAAACCAGACCCCATGTCGCTACCCCAAAACTCAATTTACAACTTTGAAAACTGGAGCAGGCAGATAAGAGATTTTATAAATGAAGTCATCGGCGGTGAGCCGGCGTTCTTGGCGTGCAACTCCGTGGGGGGCGTGGCTGGATTACAAGCCGCGGTGGACGATAAAACACTAGTGAAAGGAGTGATATTACTAAACATATCCCTAAGAGGCCTCCACACCTCAAAGCAACCTGCATTAGCAAAGCCGTTCATTAAAGCGCTGCAAACCACTTTGCGCACGACTGACATCGGCCAAAAGTTCTTTGGCAACGTCGCTCGAGCAGAAACCGTGAAGAACGTGTTAAAGGAAGCGTACGGCGACCCCGACACGGTAACAGATGAGTTGGTTGAGTGCATTTTGAAACCAGGACTGCAGCAAGGCGCGGCGGAGGTGTTTCTGGACTTTATAAGTTATTCAGGGGGGCCATTGCCCGAAGATTTGTTGCCTCAGATTGAAGGAACCGAAGTTCCGGTGCGCATTTTGTGGGGGCGTGTGGACCCGTGGGAAGTTGTCACAGAGGGCCGTAAATACGGCGAATACCCATGCGTGGACCGGTTCATCGAGCTCCCCGGTGTAGGCCACTGTCCGATGGATGAAGCCCCGGATATCGTAAACCCGCTGCTCATGGAGTTCGTCAACGACTACAAGTGAAGAGAGAATATGTGATTGTAACGAGCACTAAGAACACTTCGACACTTCGAACAAGTTAAGCGTGAAACTCCGCGCGGGCGGTTGCGTTACAACGAGTTATAATTACCTACGCACACTTACGCGTTTCACACCCATACGATGAGCGCACATCGACGACGCGTCCCCTTTCAGAAAGGTGACGCGCCATCGGGTCACCGGCCATTCGTTAGCACTGCTTAAGCCTCGGGCATCGCCTTGATGATGTCGGAGTCACCGGGGTCGGTGATGGACATGCACGAGACGCGGTAGTAGCGACCGCAGGAAGTGCCGAGGTCGACGTTGTCTGGAGAAAAGAGAGGAAAGGGGAAGGAAGGTCAGTTCTCTGCGCGTAGAGGGGATTATCTCATTTTCCAGCCATCTAGACCGCGATAAACCCTAAAAATTTGTCTCGCCACGTGACGCGCCGGGATCCGCCCCGTGCGGCCGACTCGAACGCGTAGGTCCTATGCGCTCGCCGTGTGTCTATCCTATACGTAATGTGAGAGCGTGTACTCCAAAATTGTGTCATAACTTACTTCCAGAGTAGTGGTGCACGCCAGTCTTGGCGAGCATGGCGTAGTACTCGATTTCGGATTTGCGCAGAGGCGGGCAGTTGTTGCTGATGATGATGAGCTTGGACTTGCCGGAACGCAGCGACTTAAGGGTGGTCTTGTACCCGAGAGTGTACTTGCCAGACCTTTAGGTTTTGGGGGGGGAGGGGGAGAGAGGTTAGCAGGGTTGCTTTCGATTTATCACAGCCGTATAGACCTATGGTGTCGGGTACCCGGACATGTCCATTGGTCCGGGACATGTCTTCCCGCAACGCACCTCATGACAATCTGCAGACGTCCATTGATGCCGTCGTTTTGCTTTCCCTTCTTGCGGGAAACCTTGGGCTCAGTCGCGGGGGCGGCAGCGGCGGGGGCGCTCATCGTATGGATAAGTACAGCCTTCTTAAGCGTGTGGAACGCCGCTGTTGTTTGTACGAGACGTGGGTCTGCGTACGAAGTGCGGGTGCAAAAGACCGGGATTCGGGGCGAGGCGAAGGTTTTGCGTTTGCGGAAAATGCGATGTCCCATTTTTCATCGAGGGAATGGCAGTTTTCACTTTCAATCCCGTCGGGATTTGGCTTGATGCTTTCGGTCAAAGTTGATCGACAAGTTGAAAGGTGTGCCGAAATCTCGTCGTAACAGACATCCGCGCCCTTGAAGAAAACTCGCCACATTTGCAAGGCGCGGTTACCTCGGAGGGGAGGTGCTGGCGCGAGGGACTGGCCGCGGCAGAGGCGCGTGGCGGTCACACCTGTGGTATTTTACGCGTAGGCGCGTCGAAAACGCGGGTGGGTTACGGTTGGGTTCCCGACGGGTGGTCGTTGGGTGGGCGTCGGGAGTGTTTCACCGGAGATTTCTCGGTCGTGTAACACTCGGCGGGCGTCCACCATGGGGTCGGGACGCTGGGGCGTGCGTTTCACGCTGGTGTTGCTGTTGCTGCTGGTGTGCTGCACGTCGGTGAGCTCGTCGGAGCACCACGACAGCGGTAGCCGGGGGCGGGGTGAACGAGTGCGACACAGTGCGGTGGGTGACACGCCGACGAACGCGATTCCGGCAATCTCGACGGCACCTTCCAGACTTCGCTCCGCGTTGGGCGCCCCGACCGCAGCGAGCGACGATATAGACATAAAGAAACTGAAACAGCACGTTAAGGCGATCGAGGATGCTATGTATGAGGACGAAAAGGACGAGTTCATGGAGGATGATGAGGGTGGCGGGGGGGAGGGTGATGATCCGGGAAGCCTCGAGTTCAACGAATTAACAGAGCCGGAATTACCCGAAATCGATCCTACTCCAGATCCCGAGTCAATAAATGAGCTTCTGAAACTGGACGCGTTAGCAGAGACGGAATCCAAAGCGTTCGACGAAGCCTTCCCAGAACTGGTTCGGTTTCAACACTCCGACGAAACCTCCGCCGGGGACGCGTCGAGTAAATTTCACGAAGAGGAGTTGAAGGGCACGGGGATTGAGATTGGGGACGTTGGGGATGTTGGGGACGACATTGATGACATCTTGGAGGACTACCTAGATGGGGACGATTTTGTTGGGGACGGGGACGACGAAGTTGTCTCCACCACCTCGAAAAAGGTATCGAAGAAACACGGAAAGACGTCTAAAAAACACGGGTCTTCGAAGCATGGGACAAAAACTTCCTCTGAGGCTTCCTCAGAAGATTCTTCTGAATCTCTCATCGATCTCTTGACGCAACGCGCGCCGCCGAGCCCGGTTGAATCGCTCGCGGAAAGCGGCTTCCCCCAGGTCGTGCCCGGCGCCACGTCAGACGTACCTGAAATAGACACGGAGCTAACCGGCTGGCAGCTCACCTGGAGCGACGAGTTTGACGGCGATACGTTGGATGCATCCAAGTGGACCGCAAGAGCGAATAGCTCGGCACCCGGCTTGGAGCGCTTTGGAGGCCAGCAGCAGTGGTACGACCCTGAGGAGTGTAAAGTGACAGGCGGCGCATTAGCGTTGAGAACGAGACGCAGAGGAACTGAGAGTAATTTCTTCCTCGTGCCTGGCGCGGAGCGGACGAGCGAGACGGAGTACCCGTTTGTTTCGTGTTGGGTCGACACGCAACACACGTTCAGCCAAACCTACGGCCGAGTCGAGATAAGAGCCCAGTTCCCCAACCACCAGTGCCCCGGTATGTGGCCGCAGCACTGGATGCTGCCGCTCCCTGAAACGAGCGTACCACGAGACGCGTGCTGGCCTGTTGGAGGGGAGATTGACATCGCGAGCGCGTATGGCCGTGGCAGGGGCGGGCCTGGTAAGCGCGCCGGTACCGTGGAGAGCGGGTACCACTTCGCGCCAAAGGGTGAGTGCGGCGTTGACGGCCAGGCGATCGGAACGTACCCGTCCGAACCCAACTACCCCGCCGGAACTAAAATGGACTTCCACAGCGAATTTCACATCTTCGTCGTGGAGTGGGACAAAGAGTCTCTAAAGTATTTCGTGGACGGCGAGCTGGCGAACGAGCTGACGCGGTTCCACGTGCCGATCATTCCCCGGTGGCCGTTTTTCTTGATTCTTAATACGGCTGTGTCTCCGTTTGGACTTCCGGAAGCGCTGGAGTGCGACTCAGACTTGTACCACTACGTGGACTACGTCCGGGTGTACAAGAGGGTTGCGGTTGAAGTCAAAGAATCGGTGTATGTGTTTTTAGTCGGAGCAGTCGGGGCTATGGCGTTTATTTTATTGTTAGCCGCATGCTGCGCGATGCGAAGAGGCGCGGAGGATTTCGACGACGGAGATTTGCAGTTCGGCAGTGAGCAATTAGTCAGGGACAAAGGGTACGACTCGGAGGATGGCATCGACCGCAGCGGGGGACGGTTGGGTTCCAGCCGAAACGGCTTGAACCGAAGACGCCCTTTAGGGCCGAGAACAGAGAACCTTAGTTTGTTCGACAAGCCGAGCAGGGTTGAGAGGAAGCGCGTTCGATTCGACGAAGAATATCTCGAGCGCGACCTGTACGCCGGGCTGCGCGAGTCGTCGTTACCGCTGGGAGGCGGTGTAGGTTCTTCGGAACGCGCGCCCCTGATTGGCGGTGTGGCGTTGCGCCTGCCGGGCGATGGAGACCGCGGCAGAGTGTGATGAGAGCAATAGCAATGTAGTACCGAGAATAGAGAAGGTTATTATTTTTCATTTATCTCAGATTACTTCCCCTGCACCTTCCACGCATCGTCGTCGTACGGCGCCCCCTCCAGCGGCTCTTCGTCCCAACCGTACGTTTCGTTCTCAACGTCGAACTCGGGTTTCACGCCCTTGACAGGGATCGAAACTGCGTACAAAGTAGTGATGGAATCTGGGTCCTGGCTCGTCGTGATTTGCACTTCGTCGTCGAGATCGACGTCTAGGATTTTGGAAATACAAGTCAGTCTTTTGAATGGGAAAACAGTCAGGGGATGTGATGGGCGCGTGCTTCGTATTGAGATTGCGAAGAATCCCTCACGTGCTGTGTTGAAACGCGAACCAAGTGGTACACGACGCACACAGTACAAGGCGAGCAGGATTTTACGGGAAAAGAAACGTACCTAGAAATTCGCCAACCGCTTCGACGACTTTTTGTTTCATTAAAGTCATGGCTCCGCCGCTTAGCGAACATCTATCGGCGACTAAAATCATCCGCAGCCTCTTTTTAGCTTCTAAACGCGCGGTTTCCTCTTCACTAGGGGGGAAAAAAATCGCAAACGCAGCCTTGACTTTGCCCCAGAACGAAGAGGAGTCACTTGATTCAGAAGATTCAGTAGTTTCTACTTCCGTGAACACTCCTCTGCCGAACGTCACGTCCCGGCCGATTGGATTGCCCATGTCGTCGAACCCCGCGTTTGCAATTAGTCTGGATCTTTTGGGTTTCGTGAGGGGCCTAACTGCGGCCCGTGTTCGGGTGCTCCTCGAAAGCACGCCTCGCGGGGTGTGCGTCCTGACCTGAGTGGGTCCCATCGCACTGAGGGCGAAAGCGCTCATGATCGGTGATTCCCCTTTTTTCTCTTTCGGATTCAAGGTTCGTGTGACGACGAGTCGCGGGTCGTCCAACACACAGCTGTGTGTGCCTCAACTAACGGAATCTACGTCGTCCGCGACACAAGTGGAGCACCTACGCGTTCCGAAGAGACGCACCGGGCGCGGGGTGGTGTGACAAGAGGGACGTGATGAGGGCAAAATATCACCGATGCGCGTTTTGGCAAAAGTTCGCGCCAGTTTTGAGTCAAGCAGCCAGTTTTCAAGATGGGTGCCACTTCTGTAGGCACGCGATCCCGGTATGTCCTCCCCCAGCCGGTTCACCGCGGTGACCATGTCCCCTACCAAGGGCACTGGTGTGGGTGGGACGTTGTACAGTAGCACGAGTGGATCCCCAACAAGATCCCCAGACCCAACGGTCCCTGGATCTCCAAACGAAAGATTCAACCCCGATCGCGATACGTACTTCGCGCAGATGTTAGAGCGGAACTGCAGTGTGGGTAAGGGACGACGGGTAGATGGAGATATAACCGGTACGGCTCAATACGCATCTCTCGTGGACGAGCGCGTGGAGCGTTGCGGCGGAGGCAAGGAGCCGTTTTTAATCGGCGTCGCAGGCGGCACGGCGAGTGGAAAAACCACTGTTTGTGACCTCATCATGCACAATCTTCAAGAAAAACGCGTGGTGCTCATCGCGCAAGACTCGTACTACAGAGGGCTAACCCCTGACGAGCACGACAACGTCAGTTCCTACAACTTCGACCACCCCGACGCGATTGACGTCAAGTCGTTGGTTGAGACGCTAAAGAGCCTGTTATTGCGCAATCCCGTGAAAGTGCCCGTGTATGATTTCGTCACGCATTCGCGCGTCGAGGAAACCATCGCGGTTGAACCAGCGGACGTCATCATCATCGAAGGCATTTTAGTCCTAGCCATGAAGGAAGTCAGAGACCTGTGCCACATGAAGATCTTCGTGGACACGGATGACGATCTAAGGTTGGCCCGAAGGTTGAAACGTGACACGGTTGACAGGGGAAGAAGTGTAGATGGAGTTATCACCCAGTACACGACGTTCGTGAAACCCATGTTCGACACGTTTGTTTCGCCCTCAAAAAAGTACGCCGACGTCATCATCCCCTGGGCGCAAGGTGAGAACACGGTGGCGATCGATTTGATCGTGCAGCACATACGGACGAAATTAGGTCAAAATGACTTACGCAGAATTTATCCTAACTTAATCGTGTTGCCGCCCAACTTTCAAATAAGAGGCATGCACACGATTATCCGCTCCGCCAAGTGTAACCGGAGCGATTTCGTGTTTTATTCTGACCGACTAATTAGACTGGTAGTGGAGCACGCGTTGGGGCACTTGCCGTTTAAAAACGAGATCGTACGAACGCCTAATGGGGATAGTTATGACGGCGTTTGCTTTTCTAAAAAGATCTGCGGCGTTTCTATTATTCGATCGGGCGAGGCGATGGAAAACGCGTTAAGGGCGTGTTGCAAGGGGATCAAAATCGGCAAATTACTGATCGAACGCCGGGACAAGGACGGGGTGCCGCTAGGTTCGGGGTCTATAACTCAAGAAAACACACCGTTTCATGGTTTGCGGCGGTCAATGGGTGGCTCTGGGAGTGGTGCGGTGCTTGCGTCTGAGATGGTGTCCAGTGCGGTTGGCGCGTCGCCTTTGGGCGTTATGAAAACAAACGGAGCCGATGAGGATGACTCGAACAACGCCATTAAGCGCGTGGTGAACTCCGAGTCGAACTCCTCCGGCCAGAGCTCCCCCCGGGACAAAGGCATCCCACGCGTGATTTACGAAAAGATGCCCAACGATATTGTGGATCGTTATGTGTTGCTGCTGGACCCTATTTTAGCAACCGGGGTGTCATCCATGGCGGCTATCGACCGGTTGTTGAAGCTGGGAGTGAGGGAGGACAGGATCATGTTTGTCACCGTAATCGCGGCGTCGCAAGGAATCCACACGCTCGCGTCTAAGTACCCGTCCATGAAGATCATTACCAGCGAAGTGGATGCTGGTTTGAATGAACTGAACAGAGTGGTGCCTGGCGTCGGTGAATTCGGCGACCGGTACTTCGGCACGGAAGATACCATTGCGCAGTTTGATTTCGAAGAGAATCTGGAGATGAGCTTCGAGTAACGCGTGTGGGTATTTAGTCATACGCATGGACGCACACTGTATCAATGATAAACTATAGGTCATATTCAATCATACACCCTTCTATTTCTTCGGTTTATTTTTATCCAGACTACTTTCCAACGGCGGCGGGCGCTTGTATCCTTTTGTATTCTTCGAAAGTTTCGCCGCCATCTCGACGTCGCTAACGTCGGCCGCTTTACTTTTATTCGCGTTCGCGATCGCTTTCGCTTTCCGTTCCCGTTCGATTTTTTCAACCATTGCGTTCTCTGTTTGCTTGTTCCGACCTCCAAAGGAAACGCGAGCGGGAGCGCCCCTAGATATGAACGCGCTGCGAGGCGCGTACGTCACTATTATTTTTTCTTTTTTTCCGTCTGCACCAGTCGTCCCATCCGCACTCGCGTCTTTCGCATCCTTCTCCCCACCAACCACCCACTGCTCCGCCGCTTTCTTGGTTTCATTTTCTTCCGCACTGGCCGCGGCGGCCTTCGCCAGCGTCTCCTTCTCCTGCGCGCGCTGCATGAACTGTCATAACGGATATAGGGAGTCGGGGGAGCCGGGGAGGGTGGGTGGTCAGATGAGGCGAAGACTTTGTGAGGGGCGGCGGTGCAGTCCTTTGTGAATCGGCGAACGCGTGACGAGCTGTATGGGCAATTACTCAGACAACGAAACCTCGGTTCCGAAACGCACCTTGAGTCCTTTCACGCGGGAGGACAGGGCCGCCATTTTGGGTGTCGGTGAGACCCTCGCTGGCGCAGGCGCGGACGAGTGTGACGGTCGAGAGGGGACAGTGGCTGAAAAAGTGACCTCCGGGTCGATACCAACGAAACAAGTGCGAATCTGGTTTTAAAATCAAGCCACGACTTGAGAGCGCCACTCTTGCATGCTCACCAGAGGCGTCCAACGAATCCCTCTTCCCCCCCGCTTCCTCACACGACCCCCCTCTAAAACTTTCAGGAGAATGTCCTTAGGCGCTGACTCCGCGCAACCCCCCGCCAAGATGCAAAAGGTGGAAGACACGCTTCGTGTGAAGAAGATCTCCGAGCACGCGGTGCTCCCAGTGCGCGGGTCTGACGGCGCGGCAGGGTACGACCTCGCCGCTGCGTACGATGGAGGTACGTGTATGCGTTAGATGTACCGTTGAGGTGTTCGTCTGGTGTGCTTGTATACGCGCTCGTGCACACCGCGACCGCGATCTGGTTACATTTTTGAACGAAACGCGACAGCTTTGAGGAGGTGATCGCGCCACCATTGAAGTTGGAAGCCCTGACCCCAGCACCCACACTACCCCTACCCCAACCCCAACCCTCAACGCAAACCCTAAAGTGATCCCTGCTCGCGGCAAGGGTTTAGTCAAGACCGACTTGAGCATCGCCATTCCCAAGGACACGTACGCCAGGGTCGCGCCGAGGTCTGGCCTCGCGTGGAAACACTTCATCGACGTCGGCGCCGGCGTCGTGGATTACGACTACCGCGGCAACGTCGGAGTTATTCTCTTCAACCATTCCGACACCGATTTTGCAATCCAGCACGGCGACCGTGTCGCGCAGCTTATCTTGGAACGCATCACCACGCCGGAGGTTGTGGAGGTGGAGGACTTGGATGACACTGCTCGCGGGGCAGGTGGATTTGGATCAACCGGGGTGGGCAAGTAAGCAGTTTACAGTTTGTGTCTTTGTGAAAATCTACATCGGTCTACGTCATGTCACACTTCGTCACCTTCCCTTGCGTCGTCGAACCCGGAGAGTGTGGAGCGCGGTTCGTCATCGCGGCTAGCTGTATCAGGTTTCGTTTCTTGAGTCGCAGACCCGGACCTGGACCCGGAGCCGCTCGCGCCGATGCCGACGCCGACGCCGACGCCGACGCCGACGCCGAAGCTTAAAAATCCCGAGTGCGCTTTTAGGGACCCGGACCCGAAACTGTGCGCAGCTTTTTCTTTTTCTAAGGGCAAACAGTCTTCCGCATCGTTGCTCAAGTGCGCCGTGACTGGTGACCCGAAACCGCCAGCATTAATTCCCTGGTTCTCGTGGATAAGAAGCGCCTCTTCGTCCTCCGCTCCCGAAAAACTTAAATCGAAAGTCGAGTCGTTCGCGTTTACACCACCGTCCCCACCGTCCCCAACCCTCCTCCGTCCCCGTCCCCGGTACTCCCGTTTGGCATGAACGTCTCTCTCAAACACCTTCTGCCTCCACGCCGCGTCCCCTCGGCCGTACAACAACGTCGCGAGCGTGCCCATGACGAACCCGGAGAGTTTCATCAACACTAACGAAACAGGAACTCCAGATTCACCTGGGAAGCAAGCGGCTCCTCCCCCACACCTAATTGTTGCCGCTACCAACCAGCACAGCCCCGTCCGCACTACCTCAAGTTTCGTACGCGACATCACACCCATCACGTTCGCGACTTGAGCGCCGGTGACATTGTACAACACTAACCCGATGCAGTAACACGCGAGTAGTGCGGCGAGGTTTTTGTTCTCCGCGAGTTGCTGAAACGTATCAGTCGTGTTTTCGGAGATTGAGTTTGCGGTACGTGTCAGCCACTCATTGCGCCACGTGTCGCCACATCCCTCACCCCTCTCCAGCACCTGCGCCACAGGCATCACGACTCCTGATAAAAACAGCACCCCGAGTAACCCTTCCAAACCCAGCATCGCCATAGGGGACACCGGCGAGTTATTTTGAGAAGTAGCTCGACGTCCTCGTCTTTCCGCGACTCGCCCGCGCACGCCCCGCCCCGCCGCCAACGCGACAGTCGTTTCGAAAGTCAGGGTGATTGCCTGTGCAATTTGCGAGAGTAATAGACACACAAATCCAGTGACTAATTGCGACCGTCCGTGCTGATTGGTTTCGGAAATAAGCGTCGAAAGCACCACCAACGCCGCCCCCGAAATACTTAAAGCAACTGCTAACTTGTGTAAAGCGTTTAGCGAGGACGGGTTTATTATCAGCGCTATTACTGAGGCGAAAACTAACTGGAAGTGCCTTAGGGTTAAAAAGGTTGATAGCGGTAAACTTAATATCGCGTGGCTTGTGAGTATCGTAGCGATGACGTCGGTACACGCGACGGGGGTTAACAGCAAGGTTAAGCGTAGTAACTTTTTTAGCGACACGGGGTTCTTTCGTCTGAGTCTCCGAATCCGTCGTCCGCTGTTTTCGTTCCCGTTGCCATCCATCGGTGACGTTTCGTGTGGCATACCCGTGTCATGTACAACATGCCCCTCGTGGTCGGATTCTTGAATTAACAAATCGTCGCCATCCGTGGAGAGGTCGGTATGCGATTCCGTTCGCCCTGACAGCGGCGACGACAGATTCTCTCGATTGAGATTTCGGTCGTCACCCGAAACGTGGGAATCTGGATTCTCCCGTCCACCCACACGACTCTTCCCTCGTACGCTTCGCCTAAATTTCCGCCAGACCAACGGAACTAAACACATGGCCATCGCGACGAACGACACGAGGGTCATGAACAAAGGCTTGTGGAACAATCTATCGTGTGTGTATTCATCGTCATGAGCTGAGAGCGTGCGGATCTCGTACGCGAGTTTCGAAAACAAGCTTGTCAAGATGCCGAGCGGTAAAAGAGCAGTCCCTCCCACGCGCTTGATCCTCCTGCGAGCCACTCGGAGCTCGCGCGACAGCCGAAGCTCTAGCGCAGTCGGCGCCGACGCCATCGCGCGTCACGACGGCGTACCGGGCGAGCTGGAGTGAAGCGGAGGGGCGTTTGCCAAATCTTATCAACTGCTTTCGTTGCTCGAAAAAAGTTGGGCACACGCGCTTTTTCAATTTGGGAACACGCTTCGCAGTCACAACGGCGACGCGCGCGGCCGCGCGAGGCGTGCGAGTTGGGTGAGGCGGTCTGGTGGTCTTCGGTGGTGGTAAGCACCGGCGCGGTGGCTTCGAGAGTCGGCGCTGGCGGACGAGTTCGGGTTACTTCCACGTTACCATCATCGTGTCTCGATCTGTAAAAAGTCGGTGGCGTCTCCGCGATTTCGTAAATGTCCGCCGAGTGGAATGACCCGTCCCAAGCAGGGTGGTCCCCAATTCTGTTCCGGGATTCGGAGACCGAGAACCCAGTACCTAAGGAGAAGAAAACGAAACGACGCGTGAACACCACTCAACCCGAATGGTTCAACCCCTCGACCCTCACCGACGCTAAACGAAGTTGGCTGAAACAAAACAAAGGTGAGAAAGAAGAAATTATTGAAAACACTCCCGAGCGACTCGTCGCCGACGCGTTCACGCGTGACGCCTTTGAAAGTGACGATGAGGGAAAGTCACCAGATTCGTATGAGCAAACAGACAGGGACGATAATAACGACAGAGGCGAAAAATACTCAATAATAGAATCCCCGTTCGAGCGTTTCTACGTGTGCGGCTTACCCTGGGACGCCGACGTCACGGCGACGGCGGTTTCAAAAGAAGCTGCTCAACTCGCGCAGAAAAATGGCAGCGATTTTTTAGTCGCCGGCCCGAAGACTAAAAAGCCACACAGGGGGGCGTCAGGGGTGACGCACCCGGCGCAGGTGCTGTATGAGTACACCCCGGATGGAGAAGGTTCAACTCCAAGTACTTCCAGCAGCACTCTAAATACTCCTACAAGTAGAAAGAAAAAAACAATCTCTCTCCCGAACGTGGCTGATTTTTGTTTCCCCGATGGGGTCGCTACTAAATTATTGGAACGCACAAACTCGATGTCCGCGGTTCACGATTTGCAGTGTGGGACGGGTCGGACACCTGGAGCGCCAGGAGGGGGGGTGGAGGCCAACGACCGATCGTTCGTGTTTTCAATAGGAGGAGGGGATGACAATGACGATTATTCTGAAAATGAAAATTCATCTAAAAGTAAAAAGAAATCTCCGAGCGTGGTTTGGGGGGTTTGCGTCTACGCCGAGGAGCTGGTGCGGCGCGAGCCTTTTATCGTGGGGGCATTTAGACAGGTTGAGGAACGCAAAATGCAGGACAATTACACGGAAGTGGCTCGCACTGTTTCGGGGAACACGGATGATTCGGGTATGAGCAAACAGTCTGACGACGACGCTTCAAAAATAAAAATAAACCAACTACAACGAAAACTTTCCCGAGAAAGATACCTCGTTACCGCCGATCGTTGTTACTGTTTCCTAAGCAAACGCCCGGTGTTCGAGTGGCACTTTGAAATGCTACGGGCGATGGTTCAAATGGAGCGGTTACAGCGCGTGCGCGAGGTCGCGGATGAGATGGTGATGGGGATGGGTGAGGTTGATGTTTCGGGAGGGGGTGGAGTTGGGGTTGATGATGACGATGACTCACGTGCTGACGCTCCGAATGATACCTCGACTTCAGATGATATACCCATGGACATCATGCAAACCTCCGACGCGTTCCGCATACTACAAAAATACGAACACTTCGACGTCCGATCAACCAGCCACAAACTAGGCGGCAAGTTCTCCGTGAGCACCGAATCCGTGGAGCAGCAGGGAGTATTTAGTCTGCCCAAAATTATAAACCCGATGACGTTTCCCGGCGAATTTTTCGACCAACGCGATTGCGACGTGTATAAAAACTTTTCAAACGTGACTAAGACGCATAGGAACGTTCACAGCGGAAACATAAAATCGACGCTGACCAATCTGGATTGCTGGAACACAGCTGTGTTGTGCCGAGTGTTGAGCCTTGAAACGATTCTTACCGTGATGACTGCTGTGTTGTTGGAGAGACGTGTAGTCGTGGCGCATCCTAATTTGGGCGAGTTAAGCGCGATCACGATTGCGATTTCGCATTCACTATTGAGACCGATGAAGTGGACCTCACTAGTACTACCCGTGCTACCCGAAACCATGTTCGACTTCCTGGACGCGCCTGTGCCGTTCATCGTTGGAGTGAGACGGAAGACGAGTGAAACTCGAAGTGCATGTGCACAACCAGGCGTCGTTCGCCTCAACGCATACAAGGATGACGTCAAAGTGTGCGTCAAGAAAGGAGCCGGAGCGTTGCCGAGCTTGCCGGGCAAAAGTGAGTTGTTGAAAGCGCTGCGCCCGAGCTTCGAGGCGTGTCGAGACTCTGCAAAGAAAGCGGAACAACTAGGCGCGCCGTTTCCGTACTCGTTGAGTATTCAAGGAGACCAGGGTGATGGCCAAGGTGATAGTGCAGATGAATCTGAACAGTCACAGGAAGACGCCAACAATACCCATGCAAACAACCCCACGTCGTTCAAAAAAACCCAGCTCTTCGGTGACCTTTCATATCGCAAGAGTAGCGCGCGGGGCGCCGCACGCGACGCGAGACGCGCGGCGAAGGATTTTATGGACACGTGGCGAGATTACCTAGGCGCGTTAGTGGGGCCTGAGTCTTTGAAGCCGCATTCCATAACTGAAGTCACGGCGAGCGATAAAGTCACGGTGCTGATGCGGGACAGTTTTATTGAACAGTTCAGTGCGGGGGATCGGGTTTTCGCAAAACAACTCACCGAGACGCAAATGTTCGAGAAGCACGTGGATTGCGAGTTGAGCGGTTAGAGGTGCATGGTTGTTAGTCAGACGCAAGCGTTGATAGTGCCGATAGCGCGATAACAAATACGCCGAACGCCTTTACTGCAGCAACTCGATCACCTCTACCTGTTTGCTCTCAATCTTGCGCACAGTGTCATTACCCTCGGCGCTCGTTTCCGATACGTACGCCAAATTAGCGTCAGTAATTATCCCATGCGCGAGAACTCCGTCGCATGATTCAATTTCGGTCGCGAGTCGTGCAGGACTCGCTTTTTCCCCAAATAACACCAACCCATCTTCCCATCTAACCGGCGGCTTTTCAAGCGGGTTCGTGAACATCAAATCCACAATCGTATGTGTTCCAGTCGGGGATATGTATGGGTTGTTGCCCCCTCGGGGGTTGGCGTCTAACTCAGCGCCTCGCCGCCAAACCTCGGCGTCTCCTAAAAACATGTCATCAAGGTTCTCGGCGTCTTCGTCCCACTGGTCCTTGTCCCTGAATTCCATCGCGATTGGAACCTTGCCACCCAAAGGCGTGAACCCGTTGTTACCCTCGAATAAGTCGTCAGGGTTCTCGATGGGCTTATCGGACGAGCTTGTCGCTAATAACACGACACTTGTCGCCTTTTCAATCATCGCTTTCGTGGTTTGAAGGTCGGGCTGCACCGGCCGCTGCGCGCGTCCTACAATAGCGGCTATTTGTCCTCCCTCTTGAACTACCAACTCGTCAACTTGCACGGCTAGCACGTTAACCTCAGTCGCGGTCATCTTCCCATCATCATTCTGCATGAATGGAGACACTACCACACCAGCCACGGCGGCTTCCTTCGCGGCGAGGGAATCCGCGGGGACCGCTATGACGTTTTCCAAAGTGCCATCGTTCAACTTTCGATGGATCTCTTCCAGCACCAGCGCCACGATGTTCCCGGAGGTTACGCCCACGCGCATGTTTGATTTAACTTGCGCGTTGACGAAGGCTTTTGCCACTGCGGACGCGGACGCGCTTGACGTCGCAGTGTCGTCATCACCAGAGGCGTGGGGGATAACGACTCGCTTTACGTATCGGGATGGTTTCCGCAAGCCACGATGGCTTTTTACGGTGCCGATTCGTTGTTGTGCCCTATGATCCCCAGATCCCGATCTCCCCGGGATCTGAACGCACGGGACAAGTCTTATGGGGACGTGCAACACAAGGTGGGACATCGCGTTCGCGGGAGAAATGCGTATCCGGTGCGGTGCGAACTGACAGGTTGCGTAGCACACGTGATGGTTTGGATAGCGAAACCTTCTCGTTTCCGCCGACTTTATTTTCGTTTCGGACTTCCGAGCCGCGTCCAATAATCAATCCCCAGTCCCCTGGCGCACCACGGTCCCGAGTGTGGGAGGCCTTTGTGTGGGGGGCATGGCGAATCAGAGTGACACGTCTCCCGGAGAAGGCATGTCCTGGCTGGATAACTTCAAGCCTCCGTCCCCGGGACCCGGGACGAAACCTCCCGCGTACGAATCCGCAATTGCGGGGTATCTCGGGACGTCCCGGGACGCGACTCGGGACGAATCTGAATTAAGCCAAGCCGGGGATGGGGATAGGGTGACAGACAAGGCACCGGTTGAGGTAGCGCAGGTGTTGTCAGTGCAGGAGCCGTCAACTTTGGGGGAATCAACCGCAATCGCAAACGACACCCAAACAGTCACGGCCAAAGCGAAATACTCGGATGAGGATTTCGAGACGATGAAATCCGAGCTCGTGATTCACCGCGCTGCGGCGGAGGATGCGACGGCTATATTGGAAGCCATGACCTTTAAAAACGAAACCCTAGTACAACTTCTTGACGAAGCAAGGAAAGAAAAAGACGCGGCGATCGACAAGGTGTATGAGGTGATGGCGATGGAGGAAGACGGTGAAGGTGATAACGGTAAACAGAGCGACACGACCGCAAACGATGAGGAAACAAAACAAAAGCTGGCGAACGCATTTGCCGAAACCGAGGCTTTGAAAGCAAAGGTAGAGACAACCGAAGCTTCATTGAAACAAGCTACTCACCGAATAACCTCTTTAGAGAACGACCTAAGTGCTGCACGTGAAATCACGAGGTCCACTGGTGAGCTAGCGGATCAGAGCGCTACCTACATCGCCGAGCTGAAAAAAAAACACAGAAACACAGAAACTTCGGAAAAGGATTTGAGAAAGGAGTTGCAAAATTACACGAACACGGCGCAAGAGCTTCGAAGCAACAACCACAAGTCGCGGTTAGAAGTGGAAGGGTTACGGACGGAAAATCAAAAGTATACTGTATTAATAGCTCAATTAGAGAAGAGGTTAGGGGACGCGGAGGATTCGGTTGAGGACAGCAAGAGTGCAAGATTAATGTCATCAAACGCAGCCGCCGCTCTTGAGGAGATTTCTGGAAAGTACAGAGACGCGATTGATGAGTTGGAGGTTGTGAAAAGACGCGTGCGCGATGCGGAAGATGCTGCTTCCGATGCTGAACTACGCGCACAGGATGCGGAACAAAGCGCTGAGGCTGTGCGAAACGAGTGCGCGGCGGAGCTGGAACAGGAAATGAGTTTGTTGCGGGAAGAACAGAACTTGCGAAAGTTCTCTCAGGACAGAAACGAGGGTGACGCGTCTACGGCCGACACGGGGGACTGCGATTCGGTCGCGACTTGGACACATAGAGCCGTGACCGCGGAAAAGGCGCTTGAAGAGACTGTTGCGAAGCTGGATACCTTACAGAAACAAAGGGTTCCTGGAAACGAACAAGGGTTTGGTGACAGGGCAGTTATTCAGGACGAACCCGGCCCGATGTCGCCCACCGCGGTATTTTTTTCCTCCGAAATCACGAAGCTCAAATCCGAGTTGTCCGACACGAACTTGAAACTGCAAAGCACGGAACGCGCGCTTGAAACAGCGAAGCTGTTATCCCGTAGTGAGGTGGTTGAGTCCGTCGACGAAATCAAGCGGTTGAGGGAGTGCGGGGTGAGGTATGATGAATTGAATGCGGAGTACCAATCCACTTTACAGAAATTGAAAATCGCAGAGGAGGAAAAAATGGAATTTCAAGAAAAAGTATCAGCCGCGGAGAGCGACGCGTCAATCGTGTTGGCACGCGCCAAGGCAGCTATAGATGAAAAGGACTTGGAACTCGAAGAGTGGAGGAAAGGAGGAGGGAAGGGAGGCCAAATGGATCACAATTCTGGAGA
>TARA_B110000977_G_scaffold85572_1_pt1 | contig 17223 bp, 14 predicted proteins | sample TARA_B110000977 | Tara Oceans TARA_B110000977 (sample SAMEA4397798) | marine metagenome | biome: Polar Biome; feature: [SRF] surface water layer (ENVO:00010504); material: water (ENVO:00002006), including particulate matter (ENVO:01000060) such as... | depth 5 m | reverse complement strand
ATTTTAGATTTTAGATTTTAGATTTTAGATTTTAGATTTTAGATTTTGAGGTCTATAAAATCAAATACAAATGATCTACTGTATATAATTAAATTAATTTTGATAACAAATTTTTAATATGTGAAACATTGGTAGCATCAATTTTAACTTTCAACATATCTTGCAAACGGCAGTGATGAAATTCAATTTTATAATTAGAAATTCGTCACTATTATTCCTTCAAAATTCAACCATATTTAATATAAGGTTTTATTCAATGCTGATTTCAAACAAATAAATGCATACTGCAAGTAAACTGAATATACATTCATTCCTAAATTTATTAGGTGGGGTTGGCAGTGTTTTAGTTTATATTGCAACCACACCAATTCTTTTGAAAATATTAGGCCTTGATGGATTTGGTGTACTTTCAATTATTTGGATTTTTTTAAATATAACTAGTGTTCTAGATCTTGGGGTTGGTCGCGCGGTGTCATACGAATTGGCACGAAACAAAAAAATTCAAGAATATGCTGGTGGAATCATTATAATTTCAATCTTGTTCGCATTTTTACAGGGAACGATTATAGGGATTTTATTTAGCTTATTAAGTCATCACTTTTCTACAGCTTTTCTTTCTAATTTCAGTTCTCAGGAACATTCAATTATGAACTTAATGGGACTAATTGGACTTGCAATTCCGTTTAGCATAGCAAGTACAATTCTGATGCTTGTTCTCGAAGGGCAGAAACGCTTCATAAGCGTTAATATCTATCAGGTGTTTGCGACAACTTTGGTGCAAGCTGGACCAATAATTATGTTTTATTTAAACGCCGTGGATGATGTCGTAGAAGTAATCGCATCTGCAATTATTCTAAGAATTGGTGCATTTTTTATATTGGGCCTTTTCGTGCTATGGGATCCAAGAACAAGGCGTGGCTTGATGCCTGGAACAAATGCCTTAAGATCATTGATTAAGTTTGGCGCAAAGGTTCAACTTTCAAGTTTATCTGAGCCAGTATTAGATAATGCTGACAAGTTTATACTTTCAAGTCTAATCGGACCATCCGCTGTTGCTATTTATAATATTCCTTTCCAAATCCATTCAAAATTAAAGCTCCTTCCAATCGCACTCATGCGTAGCATTATTCCAGAAATTGCTTCGCTTCATACGCGAGACAAACAATTGGCACTGACAGAGTATGGATTTATTTTGCTTGTACGCATTAGCACACCTATATTACTTTTTTTTTTAGTATTCTATTTAATTATAATGCGGTATTGGTTGGGAGATTTGGAAGGCGAAAAAGTAACCCAAATCGGTATAGTTTTGATATTAGGTGTTTGGTTTAATTTTATAGCGCATGTACCATTTGGATCATTGCAAGGGCAAGGCCGCCCTGGATCTATTGCAATAGTTCAAGTAATACAAATCATTCCATATCTTGTTTTGGTCCTAATTCTGGTAAAATTATTGGGCACTCAGGGTGCTGCTATTGCTTGGACTATCCGAGCAATTGTTGACAGCGCTATCCTTATAAGAATTAGTGGATTGCGATACTCTAAACTTATTCAAGTCATACCACATTTAATAATATTTTTATTAACCTGGACTTTAGTTTTTACACAAAAAAATTATGAACTTCAAGCAATTGGATATTGGGGGCTAGGAATTCTTGTAGTTATTTATTTGGCATATTCATTGACATCATTGAAAAATTCTTTTCGTAGGAAAAGCGAATTATAAAATGAATAAATCTTGTTATAAAGCATTATTTGTACATAAGTTTAGCAATTCAAGCGAACTAAAACATTGAAACCCCATGTATCTATTGCAATGGCAACCCACAATGGTGAGGCTTTTATAAGAGAACAACTTAACAGTTTGATCAATCAGACTGAATGCCCAGATGAAATCGTGATTGTGGATGATGCCTCCACTGACAAGACTTACAAATTGCTCACTAATTTCAAAAAAACCAGTCCAGTGACTATTCAACTTCATCGCAACAAAACAAACAAAGGAGTAATCAAGTCATTTGAAATAGCACTTAAGAACTGTCATGGTGATATAGTTTTTTTTAGTGATCAAGATGATATCTGGCATGAAAAAAAAATTTCCTGCCATCTTAAAAAATTTGAATCCCATCCAGACTCAGGATTTATTTTTTCTAACTCGCGACTAATATCAGAAGATGGCAAAGATATGCAGCTTAACTTATGGACTGCAACCTCAAATGATTTAGAAGATTGGGAAATAATGACAGAAATTGAACAGTTACTAATTTTAATTCGTCAAAACGTTGTTTATGGTCACACTTTATCAATTCGAAGTTGCTACAAAAATTTATTATTTCCATTTAGTTGTAATACATTCACTCATGATATTTGGATATCAATTTTTTTGACAGCCCTTGGGCATAATGGATTAATTGAAAAGACTTCACTTGTTGACTATCGTCAGCATCATAATCAAGTTGCCGGCGCGACTGTTCGCGGCAAACAAAAAAATGTAAATGAAACTAATCAATATTCGGCAATGCATAGAAGGCGATTGTCGTTTGATTATCATGCAATTGCGCGCCAAGTTGAAGATTTGGGAGCCACAGATTCTAATGTTCAACTTCTTTATGATGCCGCTAATTACAATGCAGAACGTAGCAAATTATATGAATGCGGGCTACTTGCTGGATTTCAAATTATTTTTATACTTACATTTAATGGAAAGTATCGTCTCTTTGGAAACTCTTACTTGAGTGCCCTAAAAGATATGACTATGCTTATCTTTACTAAATAAACATTTTTAAGAAATTAATAGCCAAGCTTTATTGGCCGCCATCAAAATAGCATTCTCAACTCTAAATTCTTCTGGTTGAGATATTAGATCAATAAAAAAATACTGTTGTTATAAGGTATCAATTTTTTGTAGGTAATCAAAAAGCTTTTTTTATTAATAAATCAATAAATCACATAAAATTAAATTACTTCTGAGAGTTTCTAATGCGTACAGCTCAAAACAAACTTGGAGTTTTATTTGCAGCAAGTGCAATTCTTACAAGCAAGACATACTTTCTCCTTTTTTTTGTTTTAGCTATTTTTTGGTTCATGTCTAGAATACGAGAACTTCCAAATATTTTAATATCAGTTGCAAGCCCACTTCTACTAATGCTTGGCTCAGGTTTGTTTTTTGGGCTCGAGAACGATCAATATAATTTTTTTAAAGACTTATGGTATGTTGCCAAAGTTATTGTAATTATAACTCTTGGTGTTTTCATTGGTACAAACTCAGAGTTTTGCATAAGTTCGCTACGCACAATAGCAATCATAGCCTCCATTGTGTCACTTCCTGAACTTTTTGAAGCGTTCGGAAATGGTTTTGTTTCACTTGGATCACTATCAGTAATTACTTTTGGAGGGCTTGTTATAGTTCCATTCTACATGGAGCATTCTAGGCGCATTGACGGAGATCCATTATTGATGCAGTGGGTAATAGTGTTGCCAATTTTAATGACCGTTGCCCTCAGTCTTTCGCGAACTTCTATTCTAATACTATTAATTTCCTGGTTAGGTGCGCGTGGATTACTTCAATCAATTGGTAAAGCTCTGGCGATCGGAGTGATAATTTTGATTTTTTTTGGAATTATTATACCTTTTCTGCCTAGTTATAATCTTGAAGAAATTACATTCTTAGCTAAAATTAGGAATTCAATTCAAGAAATTAGTTTTGTCTCAAATGCAGATTCTGAGCAAATTACAGCTAATTGGCGAGGATATGAGTCATTTATGGCTTATCAACAATGGCAGAGTGGATCTTTTATGAAAAAAATTTTTGGGCAAGGTATCGGCACAACAATAGACATCGGGATCTATTATCCACTTTACGGTAACAATTCGGAATTGGTTCGATATCTACCAATATTACACAATGGCTACTTTATGATCTTGGTTAAATATGGAATTTTTGGTCTTCTAATGTTTATTATTTTTTTATTGCGACTTTTACGAGCCCCCTGCAATCCATATAATTCTTCTTCAGTATTTGCTAAACATCTTAGTTTTACCACCTCACTTTTAATGCTAATAACAATGGCCTCGATTACTGGACCACTTAATGTTTCAATAATGGATAGTATAACTCTTCTCTGCGGCTGGGCTATCGGCATTCAATACAAAACTCTCAAATTAATAGACCAATAGAGTATTCATTTATTACAACCAAACGCTTGATAATTAATTTCTAGCGCTTCTCTAATACATCTCTGGAAATATAAACATAACAAGAAGCTTCAAATAATATCAGTCGTCAGCAATTACTCCCCCCAAATTCAAAAACAAGATATATTGCTACTCAAATGGAAAATTAAATATGCATTATTACAAATCTAGATCTCCTACCAATGACTTAAAAGTATTAAAAAAGCATTCAGACATTCATTCTAAGTCCAGACTAAGAGTTCTCCTTTTAGCCTATAGTATTTCACCAATTCGAGGATCTGAATACTCAGTGGGCTGGAATCATGTGAATTATATGTCAAAGTTTTGCGATTTTACTGTGCTTTATGGTTTGGCGGGGCCACACATGGGTGACGTAGAAGACATCGAAACCCATTTACAAAAAAACGGTGAATTACCAAATGTTCGTTTCATCAATATCCGCCCATCTTATCTTGCTAGGCTTCTCAACTGGCCTAACAGAAATAATTTTTTTGTTTATTCATTTTACCTAGCTTACAAGGTCTGGCACCGGCAAGCAGCTAGAAAAGCACAGTTTTTACTTGATAATGAGCAATTCGATCTTATACATTATTTATGCCCGATCGGTTACCGCGAGCCAGGCTATTTATGGCAATTGGACATACCTTATGTATGGGGGCCAGTTGGTGGTATGGTTCCAGTTAAAATCTTAAAAGGTGGGAGGGAATCTTTCGTATCAAAATGTAAGATACATCTGAAGAACTTTACAAATTCAATACAACTTAGGATGTCACATCGTGTCGCAAGAGCTTTTATTTGCACTGACAAATTAATAGCTGCAACAAGTGAAAATTCTGAGATCCTTAAAAAGCAATTTAAACTAGACGTACAAGTCATTCCAGAGAATGCAATCCCTAATTATTGGAAGATGGCAAAAAACAAAAAAGTTGAAACCAAAGCTAGTTCACCAGTAAAGTTAATCTGGATTGGGTCACTTGATGCACGCAAATCTCCAAGACTACTAATTGACGCCCTAATCCAAATCTCAGAAAGTGATTGGCACCTTGATCTGGTTGGGGACGGAAAGTTGCGTAATAAAGTGAGAAGTATGCTCATAGCAGCGGGTTTGAGTGACAAAATAACATTGCATGGATTTATTTTGCGAAGCGAAGTTCAAAAATTAATGACAAAGGCTGACTTACATATTGTCACCAGTATGAGCGAAGGAAACCCAACTGTCATATGGGAAGCTATGAGTTCCGGAGTTCCGACACTTAGCCTTGCGCATTGTGGAATGCGTGATACCCTCTGTGAGGCCTGTAGTGTATTAATTGATATATCAAACTACAAAGAGACCCGCAATTCGATCGCATCTAAAATAGATCATTTAATTCATGATCCAAAACTACTAGCAAGCAAGAAGGCTGGTGCGCTTTCATGTGCAAAACATCATCTTTGGAGTAACCGTAACAAGACGTGGATAAATATCTACTATGAGGTAATTGAAAACTACAAAAGAAATAAATTTAGATCAAGATCATGATAAAAAACTTACAGTCAGAACATATCATGATGCTTCTGCGTGGTCTACTTTGGCAACTCACTAGGCTGCGTTTCGATGGCATTATTCTGAAAGGTCGGGGAGCTCGAATATTTCTTGACCGGCGTGTTAAGTTTGAGGGGCTCATAAAGGTAGGCAATTATGCGACATTAGATTTGCGTCGATCTGCTTCTGGACGATTAGGCAGTGGATTTTCACTAGGAGATTTCAGTGTATTTCGTGCTTCAGGTAATCTTAATTTTATTTGTCCGTATGTAAATATATCTAAGCGGGTTAGCTTTGGGCCATATTGCAATATTGGTGGTGGCTTTGGGCTAAGAATTGATGAAAACGTCATTGCTGGGCCATATGTATCGATACATCCAGAGGAGCATATGCATGCTCTTGGTACAGTGATCCGAAACCAGCCAGTTGTAGGCAAAGGCATCTGCATTAAAGAGGACTGCTGGATTGGCGCAAAAAGCACAATCCTAGATGGTAGCTATTTGGCTGCAGGCAACGTCCTAGGTGCTGCAACTTTGATTGCTGATACCAAAACTATCGCAAACGGAGTTTATGTCGGCATTCCAGCTCGACTCGTTCGACTACGTGAATAAGAACTTTAAAGTTATTATGAAGATTTCAAATCATATTATAGCAAAGGCACCTATACTTATGCCAAGAAAACCTTACTAGTAATGCCAAATATACAATTACGGGTTCTATTCGATTGTCATACGTTCGACGTTGGGTGGCAGGGAACTACGACATACTTAGCGGGTCTGATCAATGCTTTGCCTGCGGTTGTAAGTCAACGTGCACCAAATATTAACCTTCAAATTATTTGCGCAGCTAAAAGTCAAGAATCCATTAACCGTTTTATTAATGTAGACTTCGATTTTGAGCCAATCCGAACTGGATTTATTGCAAGAAATCTCATCGACATTCCTCTTGTATCACGACGCTGTGGAGCTAATTTGGTTGTAAGCCAGTATGTGCGTCCCTTCTTTAGTGTTTGCCCAACCTTATGCGTCATCCACGACGTATTGTTTCTGGATTTTCCTGAAAGCTTTAGTTTAAAATACCGAATTATTCGAAAAATTTTTTTTACTTGGTCAGCCAAAAATTCCAATTTTGTATCAACTGTATCGCAATATTCTGCTAAACAAATTGCACACCATCTAGGCATACGACAAGATACTATTTTAGTCATTTCAAACGCTGTCGATCCAGCGTTTTTAAATAGGCAGAACACGAGTGAACCCGACAATAAGAATTTTCGTTTGCTGTCCGTGTCACGTCTTGAGCGCCGTAAAAGACATGAGTGGGGCATATACGCTCTTGAGGCCTTAGCATCGAGGGGAATTACTGCCTCTTACACGATTGTCGGAACAGGCAACGACATGTATTCAAAAGAGCTTCACACACTTGCGGAACAAGCAAATAAAAAGAAAGGAATAAACGTTGTGATCAAATCAGGTTTAGATTTTGAATCGTTAATCCAGGAATATATTGCTACAGATCTATTTCTTTGCCCTTCGATAGCTGAAGGTTTTGGGATTCCAGTGATTGAATCCGCTGCAGTCGGCATACCCTGTGTCAGCTCAGATGGTGGTGCACTGTCAGAACTTGAAGGCCAATTCATTGGCCGTATGGTGTCTGCACAAGATCGTGAGGGCTTTATCGACGCAGTATGTGATTTGGCAAGTAATATAAAGTTGCATCATTTTACTGCACAACACATGCGTAGAAAAGTTGCAGAAACGTATAATTGGGAAGCGGTTGCAAATGCATACGTCGATGTTATCGTAAGCCTTGCTAAAGAGAAAAAATGATTTCAATTATAACAGTCTGCCACAATTCAGCAGAGTTAATGTCTAACTACGTAAACTCGTTTCTTAAACATAACAAAAATAGTGTAGCCAATTATAGAATAGAGTTCATTTTTGTAGAAAATTCTGGAGATTTGAAAACAGATTTTTTTGCGAAAATATTACGAGAAAATGGTTACGAGGCACGCACGATCTATGTTGAAAACAGAGGCTTTGGGGCTGGTTGCAATTCTGGCGCCAAACTTGCTCGTGGAGAATTACTAATCTTTGCCAACCCAGACATTATCTTCGCATCTGATCTAACCCAGATTAAAACCCATTTCAATGAAAGCAGTTGGGGAACTGTTCGACAGATTTATGATGCAGGTAAAATTCGAGCATTTGATCTTCTGCCAGAATACCGCAGCCTGTTCACGGAGTTAGCGCTATTATTTAAATATCTGCACCAATTCCCCTTTTTATATAGGTTTTGTTATCCTTTGGGTTCATTTATTATAATACCACGCAAAGCCTTCATAATAGAATACGGATTCGACGAACGCTTTTTTCTTTATTACGAAGAGGCTGAATTAAGTAGGAGATTACACAAGCGTTTAGGACCTCCCAAATACTTTTCTAATATTTCGATTATTCATGAGACATTTGGTTCTCAGGATAACTACAATTCCATCTTCCAAAAAGAAGCATTTGGCATGGTTGCCTACGCACGAATAACTGAGCAACCCCTTTTGAGCAAAAGCCGATTGAGAACACTAAAAATTCTTTCAATTATCTCATCAAATTCAAAAAAGCGTGCACTATTCTTGCGCGAAGCTATTAATGCTGCAAAAGGCAACAATTGTTTGAGTAATAAATAAAAGACATTTATATGGTTTGCGCCTTGGATTAAATATATCACCTTAAGTTGACTAAATATCTCATTTAAAAATATGAACAAAAAAACTCAAAATGAAATAAGAATTGCCCTCTTAGGAACCGTAGGTGTACCAAGTTGCTATGGAGGATTTGAAACTTTAGCTGAAAATCTCGTAAACTATCACAGCAGTAATATATGTGATGCATCGCTGACTGTTTGGTGTTCCAGAAAAGATAACATCAAACACCCAAATTGCTTTAAAAGCGCCAAACTGCGCTATGTAAATCTCAGGGCGAATGGAATTCAAAGTATTCTTTATGATGCTTTAAGCCTATTTCAGGCTATAATGACAGGCCATAACCGAATTCTTTTACTGGGGACCTCTGGTGCACTAACTATACCCATTATCCGTCTGATCAGTAGGGTACGCATAATCACCAATGTCGACGGCTTAGAATGGAAACGTGAAAAATGGCGCGGCTTAGCTCGCATTGTACTGCGTGCATCAGAATGGGCAGCTGTGCGTTTTTCGCATGAAGTCATCGCAGATAATACTGCTATAGCCCTTTACTTGCGCGACAGCTACGGAATTAATTGCCAAGTTATCGAATATGGCGGCGACCACACCTTAGCTAGCGACAAACAAAGTGAGGCGCCAGAGGGATTGCCCAACAGTTATGCTCTTGCGCTCTGCCGTATTGAACCAGAAAACAATGTCCAAATGATTCTTGAAGCCTGGAAAAAGTTAGACATACCACTAGTTTTCGTTGGTAATTGGAATCACAGTTCATACAGCAAAAAAATTAGAGAGCTTTTCTCCAGAGAACCAAACCTATATTTGATAGACCAAGTTTACAATCCCAGAACACTCAAAGCATTACGTAATAATGCAATGTTCTACGTTCATGGTCATTCTGCTGGGGGTACTAATCCTTCTTTAGTTGAGATGATGCACTTTGGAGTTCCTATTTTTGCGCATGGCTGTGTATTCAATCGTCATAGCACCGAGGGAAAAGCACGTTATTTTCTAACTTCCGACGAATTAAATCATTCAATTAATACCATTACGCCTACTGAAGCTGAAAGCATAGCAGCAAACATGCTTGAGATCGCACAGCGTCGCTATGTTTGGTCTAAAATTGGCAAAGCCTATTTTGCGCTATTTTAAACAATCCATTCCTTAAACAAATTTCAACTTGAGAATTATTTATGAAAATCAAACAGACATCTCTTCCTGATATAATGACAATCACACCAAAACGGTTTAAAGACTATCGTGGTTTTTTCAGAGAAAGCTGGAATAAACAACATTTGGCAAGCTATGGAATTAACATTGATTTCGTACAGGATAATCACTCTTTTTCAAAACACGCCGGAACGATCCGAGGATTACATTTTCAGTCACCTCCACATGCACAAGATAAGCTAGTAAGTTGTAATCATGGGAGATTATTTGATGTGGCGGTTGATATTCGAAAGGGATCTCCAACCTATGGCGACTGGGTTGGTGAGGAGTTGAGTTTTGAAAATGGCAAACAACTTTTGATACCCAAAGGTTTTTTGCATGGATTCATGACTTTAGAGCCAAACACTGAGATCATATATAAATGCTCTGATTATTATGTGCCCGAATGCGATGGCGTAGTGCACTGGGACACTTGTGGGATAGGCTGGCCAACGAAATTTGAAACTCCTATTCAATCAACAAAAGATAGATTTGCAATGACAATGTCAGATTTTTTATCCCCATTTGTATACGGATATACATCATGAAGATCCTAACAACAGGTGGTGCGGGTTTCATTGGTTCTGCTGTTGTTCGTCTTGCGATTCAGCGTGGTAAGCATGTGATTAATTTAGATGCACTGACTTATGCAGGCTGTCTCGATAATGTTGCAAGCGTTGCTAAAAGTCCACTCTACACCTTTGAACATGCAGATATTCGCGACCCTTTAGCTTTGGAACAGATATTTGAACATCACCAGCCAGATGTGATCATGCATCTAGCAGCAGAAAGTCATGTTGATCGATCCATTGACGGTCCAGGAAATTTCATAGAAACCAATATCATCGGCACCTACAACATGCTGGAAGCTGCTCGTAGCTATTGGATACGGCAGGGCAATCCAGATAGCTTTCGCTTTCATCATATCTCAACCGACGAAGTATATGGATCACTTGGGACGTCTGGGTTATTTACTGAGGAAACACCCTATAATCCACGCTCACCCTATTCGGCGTCAAAAGCTAGCTCAGATCATTTGGTTCGGGCGTGGCACAGTACATATGGCCTGCCTATCGTACTTACCAATTGTTCCAATAACTACGGCCCATATCAATATCCCGAAAAACTGATTCCTGTAATCATTCTAAATGCCTTGTCAGGTAAACCTTTGCCAATCTATGGCGATGGGTCCAACATACGCGACTGGCTTTGTGTTGAAGACCACGCAGATGCTTTGTTACTGGTGCTTGAAAAAGGTAGAAATGGTAGTAGCTATAATATTGGTGGTGAGAATGAGTGGACAAATTTAAAAATAGTAAGACTACTTTGCAGTATTTTGGATGATCTAAAACCAAAACCAAATGGCAGTTACAGCGAGCAAATTACATTTGTGACAGACCGCCCAGGGCATGATGGTCGTTATGCTATAGACGCTAAGCATATTCGAGATGAGCTTGAATGGCGGCCATCTGTTACGATTGAAGAAGGTCTCCTGAAGACCGTACAATGGTATCTTAATAATCAAGATTGGTTGACATCTTTGAGAAACCGCAATCAATTTGGTGAACGCCTTGGGGCCAAGGGATGATTTTAGTTTTTGGTAAAAACGGACAGGTCGCGACTGAATTGTTGCGTCAAGCAAATATTTTTGCATTAGGGCGTGATGAAGCGGATCTAAGCAATCCAGCCAGCTGTGTAGAAAAAATTTTATTACACCGCCCTTCGATTGTGATTAACGCTGCAGCTTATACATCAGTTGATAAGGCTGAAAAAGAAGAAGACCTTGCAATGCTGATAAACGGTGAAGCACCTGGGGCAATGGCTAGGGGTTGTGCTGAATTAAACATCCCATTTCTTCATATTTCAACAGATTATGTATTCAACGGTAACGGCCTTGAACCTTGGCAAATAGATTCTCCAGCTGCACCATTGAATGCCTATGGACGTAGCAAACTGCTAGGAGAAAAAGAGGTGATGTCAGCAGGAGCAAATAGTGCAATCTTGCGAACTTCGTGGATATTTTCGTCACACGGTACAAACTTCGTTAACACAATGTTGCGTTTGGCTAATTCAAATGAGGTTATCAACATAGTAAATGATCAGATAGGTGGACCAACGCCTGCAGATAAAATCGCCGAAGCGTTATTGAAAATGGCTTACGCGATGCAACAAGGCCAGAAAGGCGGTATCTACCACTATAGCGGCAGTCCATACACCAATTGGTCAGAATTTGCGTCAGAAATTTTCCATCAATCTGGTAAAAAAATTTCTGTTCATGGCATCCCAACTTCTGATTATAACACTCTTGCCAAGCGCCCTCTCAACTCCAGATTGGATTGCACTAAGATTACACAAGACTTCGAGATAGAAACCCCTGATTGGAAAGCAGGGTTGGTACGCATGTTGAATAATTTAGAAATTAATATGTGATGGTCCAAATCAAAGGTATAATAACATCTTTTTCTAGTGGTTGATAATCATTCACGAGAAAAGTTGAGAGAGGGAATAATTTGGTTGATCATACGATTCCAATTTGTGATGGGTTGCGCTCCAACAAAAACAACGTCTTTAGGCCTTAGTTCTAAGTGTGTAGCAAGAATGAAGTTGGCCGCATTAGATGCATCCAAGTGAAGAGCCGTAATCGATGAAATATCATTCAGTCCTGAAGTTCCCCTGAGAACATAAATCTGTTTAGGATTACCGGACAAAGGTAATACCCCACCACCACTTTCCAAAAGCGCATCCGCAAGAAAAGCCCTATTTTCAAAAGGAAGTGTAAAGCGGGATTGTATTCCAACTTCACCAATGATGTAAACATATTCCCTGCGTATGGTCCCATACTGGAGCCTTGATAAGACACTTCTGGACTCGTTTGCATTAGCTTCCATCTCCATTTCTCGCTCGCGAACTACATTTTCTCTTGCCCTCTGGCGAAGTCCTAGAAAATTATCATAATCATCAGTTACATCCACAACTATCCTGTCACCATCTCTTAGTAATATTTTTCCACCAACATTATCACTGTATAGCTCTTGCCCTGGAATCTGATAGTTAAGGCCATTTCTGTAAAGCCGAATGATTACAAAAAAAGCATTATCAATAGAAATACCACCCTTACGAGATATAACTTCATCAAGATAAAGTGGTTGCAACGCAATCGGCTCTATTCCTGGTGACATTACAGCACCAAATACAGAAACTCTCTGAGAATTGAATTCAGTAACTTCAATGCTGAATGACGGAGACACACCCACTTCAACGAGCTTTCGGTAGACAGCGTCCTCTGCTTCCTCAAGTGTAAGACCTCCAATAACAACACGTCCAATATCAGGGATTGAAACTGCTCCATCATCTTGAACAGTATATCCCTGTCGCCTGTTTTGTGATGCAATAAGGCCATTAAGAGCTTCAACGATGCTGTCTGCACCTGGCGTACTTAACATTACCACATCCCCAACACCAATTAAATATGGTTTTGGTTGCGAAGATTCAGGAAGGTGCATATCAATGGCACCAGAATAATACACTGAATGAAAGTCTGGATCCAGAATTGAAACAACCTCTGGAGTCAACTCACTACCCTCCTTATTAGAAGAAAAAACCTTCGGCAATTTCAGAGGATCATAAAATGATTTATTAGCCTCTAAAACTACCTCAGCTGTCAGTGCCACTATATTGACATTAGTACTAGTAATGCTACTTAACGAAGAAGTCTGGTATACGACACCGCATCCAGTTAAAATAACAGCAACGACGCCCATTAATAAACTTTTCATGAGATCTCCTTCAAAATCCATTTTTAATATCTTATTCAGGTGTTATACCTGATCTCACATGTCTTTTTTCTAAATAAAAAAACCCTCCCAATAATTTCTCTAAATGTGCTTAGCTTTCATAATACTCAGATCCGTATGAACCGTATCCGTACTGGTTTACATATCCATAAGATTTTATCTTGTGTGGATCGACCTGGTTTAAAACTAAACCAGTAATGTTAACACCAGCGCTTGAGAGCATATCAAGGCCTTGATCAACCTGTGAACGGGTCGTCTTGTTCCACTCGACAATATAAATATTTGCATCACAATTTTTTCCTATCACTCGAGCGTCTGGAACGGCAAGAACAGGTGGGGAGTCGATAAGTATGTAATCATAATGTTCACGAAGTTCAGTAAGTACTTCAGAAAACTTTTTAGACGAAAAAATATCAGCTGCATTTTTGTTACTCTTCTTTGCCGTAAGGATATTAAATCCTAATTCTTCAACAAAAAGGTTCAGATCTTTTAAATTTTTTTCATTCATCAAAAGATCAGTTAAGGAAATTGTATTTTTTCTGTCAATATCGACCGATTGGACACGCCTGCGAATATCAGCTTCTATTAAAAGAACGCGTTTACCAAGTCCAATCATATTTTGAGCGAGAGCATAAGTCAGTATTGTCTTTCCTTCTTTGGAAACCGAAGATGTTAACATGATGACTTGTGGAACTCGGTCTGAATAGGACATAAGAATGGACGTTCGAAGATTTCGAACAGCCTCTGAAACCAATGAGTTTGGTTTATTCTGAAAGTATGATACGGCTGTCTTTCTTTCCCGGATCGGTATTACAGGCACTGATGCAAGAACCTTATAGCCACTGTTGTCACGCAAATCATTTATCGAACGATATCCCGAAAAGCTCATTTCCCGCAAAATCAGAAGACAAGCTCCCATCATAAACCCGATTAAGCAGGCAAGTAACAGAGTTTTGTTTTTCATTGGACTGGATGGACCACTTTGGATTGCTTTGGAGAGTATTCGCCCATCGGCAGTTTCAAGTCCAAGTTGAACATTCATTTCGAGTAGCCGCGTAAAAAAGCTTTCATAGAGGAGACGGGCAGCTTCAGTCTCACGCTCGAGTTGCTGAAGTACAATCAGTTCTGCAGATTGTTGCTCAATTTGATTAAAAAGAAGTGCCTCAGATGTTTCCAATGCTGACAACTGCTTTTGCCCTCTTTCTGCCTGTGCCTTGATGTCGAGCATAAAGCGATCTACTTGAAGATATAGTTGTTCGAGGGATATCTTATTGTTGTGATAATGCGAAATAGCACGGTTTAGGCGAAAGTCATTTGCTGTAGTGATTAGGTCTTGTAGATTGCCAGAATCTCTCAGTGATCTGAATATTATACTCTTGTCTGTTTCTTCTAAAACAAGTTCTTTGGCCTCAGTAAGGCGTATGCGCAAATCGCGAAGTTGAATTTCTTGTGCTTTAAGAATAGCAGGGTTAACAAGTTCTGACTGACTGGAAAAATTAGTTAATTTTGCATTTAAATCCTCGTATTCTTGCTTCAATTCAGACGTGCGGGCCGAAAGAAATTCTGTAGCGTTTGCAAGTATATCCAGTTTAACTTGGACCTGGCTTTCAATGTAAAGTTTCGCCATTGTATTTGCCATGAGAACAGACAGAGCAGCATCAACTGTAGTAACTGAAATATCGATCACTAATGTCTTTCGGGTATTTGTAATTGTCATTGCCTTAAGCACTGAGCTGATGACGTTTGATCGTACATCCTCTGAAGAAGTCGCTGATAGTGGATTTTGAAAATCCAGACCAAAGATAGCCAGAAATTGTGTTATAAATTGATTATAAACTGGCGGTTCTTGTAAAAGCCGGTTGAATGCTGCATTGTTGGTAAGGTCAAGCGAATCAACAAGCTGTCCAACAAGTTCGCGTGATCGTATAATCTCGAGTTCAGTATTAATACCCATAGTTGTTATCGGGCCATGTGACATGACACTTTCTATATCAGTGAGTATTTTTCTAGGGTGACCCTCTTGAAGAGCAATTTTTGTAGTCGCTGGATAAAACTGAACCTCAAAGTGCCTAACATACAAATCTGAAACAACAGTACAAAAAAGAATACATAAAATTATAAACCACTTACCTCGCCAAAGTGAACTGAAATATTTTATTAAATCTGTTTCACCACCAGAAATTATTTTATCTGAATGATGTTTTTGATTGTAGAAGGTCAATTAAAATCCAACTTTTGGGTTTCGTCCATTAAACATTCAATGAGTAACCATTTGCATGCCAAATGAATATTTTCAAATTTAAATATCAACCAGCTTTGTCCTTTTGTTCAAATGAATAACTATTTATTAAATTGTTTGATATTATATCATCCGAACAGCTTTGAGCGAAGCTGTCACTTTTAATTATACTTTCTAGGGAGGTTATATTATAATTTAAGTAGTTCAAATTTGACTGATATGATGATTTTTGAACTTCAAAAAAGCTATTTCTTTTTAAATTAACGTTTGTTTTTACTTTAGAAATCCAACCCATCTTATACGCCAACTCATCTGGTGAACCCAACTGTAAGCCTCGCCTTTCAATAATCATACGTACAAAATTTCCCGCATCCAACAGACTGTCATGGGTTCCAGCATCCATCCATGCAAACCCATCCCCCATCTTCTGTAAACATAGCAGACCATCATTAAGATAGCTTTTTAATAAACAGGTAATCTCTATTTCACCGCGGGCAGATGGCTGTATATTTTTAGCACGCTCAGGTGCAGTTTCATCTACGAAATAAAGTCCAGTTACCGCATAATTTGAGGCCGGTATAGTTGGTTTTTCATCAATACTTTTCACCGCACCTTTCTTATCAAAACCCACCACACCATATCGCTTGGGATCAGGCACATTATATCCGAAGGCAGTAGCACCACCTTTAGCTTTATCAGCTTCTTGTAAAAGAGCGCTCAAACCATGACCAAAGAAAATATTATCACCTAGTACAAGTGCTGCAGGGGCACCAGCCAGAAATTCTTCAGCCAAAATAAATGCCTGGGCTAACCCATCAGGGCTAGGCTGGACTTTATATTGCAGTGAAATGCCCCACTGGCTACCATCACCCAAAATACGCTGAAACTGATCTACATCATGAAGAGTAGTTATTACCATAATTTCACGAATACCAGCCATCATAAGCACAGTTAATGGGTAATAAATCATTGGCTTATCATAAACTGGCAGCAGTTGTTTAGATACAGCCATAGTAATAGGATAAAGTCTTGTGCCTGATCCGCCTGCAAGAATAATACCTTTTCGTTGTGTCATTCAGCACCAACCACATCAGTTGTATATGAGTTAATCATTTAAATTTATTTCTGTTGGTAATATTGAGACAGAATTATCTTAAATAACATGTCAGGCCCTAACTTCATAAACTGCATTGCGGTTGGATAGATTAGAGAAAATAAGGAGAAGACAAAATATACTTAAGAATAGGCCGCACTACCTAGGTACGTCTATTTTATGTTCAAGGACACATAATGATTAAACATAGCTTCTGACTGCTTTGCAAACCCTTCAATGCTTTGAATGCGAATAGTTAAATCTCTAACATTATTTTCGCGGGCATCATTTTCCAATTGAGCAAATGGCGTTTCTAATAGGTCTAGCCCCAACATAGCTGCGGCACCTTTAATTTTATGAGCAGCCTCTGCCAATGCATAATTATCCTTAGAAAAAATACCCTTATTGCATTGTTGAATAAACTGATCCAATTCTTCAAAAAATACCACCGAAACTCCCAAGACATTCTCA
>TARA_B110000977_G_scaffold67721_1_pt1 | contig 17284 bp, 8 predicted proteins | sample TARA_B110000977 | Tara Oceans TARA_B110000977 (sample SAMEA4397798) | marine metagenome | biome: Polar Biome; feature: [SRF] surface water layer (ENVO:00010504); material: water (ENVO:00002006), including particulate matter (ENVO:01000060) such as... | depth 5 m | reverse complement strand
GAATCATTCACGAAGCTGCAGAAATTGCAGGAATACCTCGTCAATGTGGTGCCTCAGCCGTGTGGCTTGAATGCAAGGAGTTTTCGTCAACCGAAAACGTTCGAGGGACGGCCCACGCGAGCGGGGGCGCCGAACCTGATCCTGGACGGCGACTCGCTTCAGCAGTTTGAACAAATGCCGTGGCGGCAACAAGCGGCGGCGGCGGCGGCGGCGGGGATGAGAAGGGACGAAGCCCTAGGTCATCTTCGGCAGATGAGCGAACGAACACGTTTCATGTAGTCAGGGTTTCTATGGATGTTAGTCTGGATGCATTACACGAATACATCACACTCACCCTATAAGTAAGCCCTCGCACTACTCCACATGTTTCCGCGGCAGGTACATTTGTTTCGACTCATCCGGCTGGATCGCGTAGCGCGGTTCGCCGTCCACGGTGAACTTGCGAGGGGACCGGCCGATTGTTGCGGGCGATGGAGGGTACCCGCTGAACAGGCTCGGGAACATTGACGTAGGTTCGGTATGTTCACCTTCGCCTTCACCATCGGAACTGTCATACCGATCAACAGTGCCTTCCGCTCCTCGCGGCGGCGTCGCTTCAACTCCGCCGGTCCACTCGGATGAAATTCGATCCTGCCGCAACCGCTCCAACCGTAAATCAGCGTCAAACTCCCCGTCATAGTCTCGCTCCGCTTCCTCTGCTTCCCAAGCGTCTTTCGCAGCCTGTTGCGCCACCCAAGCCGCTTGCACCCGAGCCTCTTCATCCGCCTCGGCTTGTTCTTTCTTCATACGCGTTGCTATCCGCGCCTGTTCAATCAAATCCAGCGCTCGCGTTTCGTCTTCGGCGGTTAACAAGTTATTCAATTTTTCAGCAATAGACTCGACGGAGGTTTCCTCTACCTGTCCTTGATCATCTTTCCGTAACGCGTGTAATGCCTTGATCACCTCGGCGTTCCCGTACGTATCCACCATCGCATAAACCTCCTCCGCTCTCCATTTACTCCACAGCTCGTCGGAAATGGAAACGCCGTCCAGGGAGGCAGAAAGGTCTTCGGAATACAAAGCTTCCTCGCGATAGAGTCTTTTCAGTTCTCCCTCCTCCTCCTCTCGTTGTTTTCGTGCAGCGTTGAACTCCTGGAGCTGCTGCTGCCTGTATCGCTTGGTTTTTTCATCAAGATCCTTTTCAGCAGCACTAATCGCTAGGGCTCTCCGCCTCGCCTCCAATTTCTTCTCGTACGCCGCCGCTCTCAATTTCTCCTCAACCTTGATAATTTCGCCGCGGACGTCTTTTTCGAACAACTCACCCATCGCGACTTTTTTATCGAGACGCACGCGTTCCGCTCGTAGCTTTTTTCGAATGCCGAGCTCCTCGCGCTTCTTCAAAGGAGAAGGGGCGACTGCGGCGGGCACGGCTTTCGGTTGCGTAGTAGGTTTTTCCCCAAGAGGGCTTTTAGTCTTGGATGGATTTGATTTCTTTTCTTTTCCAGAGCGTTTTTGTTTTGTTTTGGCTTTGGTTTCAGTCTTGACAGCTTTTTTAGTCTCAACCTGTTGACCGTCCATCGCATCAAGCGGTTTCCCAAACCCTTCGCCAAGTACTATCTTCTGTGTGACAGCCAGACGTATTGCTCGTCGAAGCTCTTGTAACGAAACTAAGCCGTCGTTCGACAGGTCCAACATCCGGAACGAGGAAAGTACCACTCTGCTATCCGCTCGTATCATCTCCGGATAACATTTCTCGACCAATTGCAAAACGCCCGTCGCGTCCAGCCCACTAGTTCCGGTCCAGCTCGTTTTCGGTGCGCATTCGGCAAAAAGACGTACTAAAGATCCGGAGTGACTTGTAACAGCTAGATCCGCAACTTTTCGCAACACATCCACGATTAAAGGCGCGGTCCTTCGCGGCATGCAATCGGGAGTGAATAACGATGACTTTCCATTGCCCTTTGCAATTTCACCCGCTACTTGCCGAACACAAGTTTCCACGTTCTCAGGAGTCACCGAATTATCACCTTCCAAATCTAACATCGCAAACACGTACGTAAGCTCGGGTAAGCTCACCGCGGGTAACAGACACTCACGTACCAGTTTCGTGAACCGCGGAAATGAAAGTTTCGCGGAGTCGTCGTACAGTCTGAAAAGCTCCGCCACACTAACCCGCCTGGTTTGGCAAAAGCGTTTCAGTGTGTCGAAAAAGTCGCACATCGGTTTGTGCTGGTGGAACATACCTTGGCCTGTGAGTCTTCCGACGAAAGTTGGTAGCCGTCCGTCAGGGGCGTCGTGAGACGGGGGGAGAAATATTTGCCGCGTTTCGGGATCAAGAAGTAACGTTCGCGAGTCGGCGCCGAGTGCGATTTGTTCCAGGTGCCACGGAACCCCGGTTGGTTGCGTCTGTACAGGGTCAACAGATTCTTCAACGATAGGATCATCGACGACTTCGGTATCGGCAATAGATTCAACGACCGGTTCTCCGACAGTTTCCTCTGCCGCGATCGCGTCGACGACTTGCGTGACTTCGTCGTCCTCGTCGCCGTCGCTGCTTTGCAAGACGTTCGATGTGATGGGTTTATCCTTGATTTCCGGCGTGGGTACGTTTTCCCTTGGTAACGGCGGGTTCGCGGATGAACGCGCGGGATCGCCCCGGTCCAGCGGCGGTCTAGAATCTCTTCGCGAGGGCAACGGAACGGAATCGGCGGAGCTCGGTGAAAGCTCCTCGTCGCTGTCGAAACCGCCGGTGTCGTTTGTTTTCGGTGGAAACTCCGTAGTGGTTTGCTTCGGTGCAACTGAAGGCGTGACGAACATGGGCGTGGGAGGTAACATCGGAGCTGATGTGTCTTGAGGCAACCCGCCTGGCGGGACATACACGGGGCCGCCTCTGCGCGGTGCGATGACGACGCTCGGCGTTTTCTCTGCAAAGCTCTTCTTGGTGCTCGATTCGTTCCTGTGTTTCGTCCCCGCGTACGACGACGCGAGCGCGGAGGCACGCGCGGAGGAAGGGGACACCGCGGGCGGCGACGGTGGCGGCTTTGCGGTTGACACAGAAATGGACGCTTGTGACCCTCCCGCGGTCACCGGCGGCGGGCGTGGGACACCCCCCGCGCGTCGCCCGTGTTTCGCGGAATTCCCCGTTTGGACCGCTGGGTCGTGATGCACGCGCGGGGAGGCGAACAGCGGCGTAGCTGTCCCCGCGTCGTCAAAGTACCCTGCGTCGAACGCGGGGGGAATATCAAGCGATGTGCGTGTCACGTCCAGCGACACAGGTGCGCTGTAAACACCCCCGGCAGATACAGAGTCACGCGTCGCGTCCAGATTCGGCAACGGCACCTCCCAAAAGTCAGGCGAGATGTCTTCCGCGATGGAGCTTCCCAGGGAAACCAGCGAGGCGCGCATCTCGCCTTCCCCGGAAGGCGTATCCCCGAAAGTGTGCCCGCCGGGCTCATCCGAAGCCATCGCACACGCGTCCGCGTCGAAGAATCGACGAAGCGCGGTGCGAGATGCTATAAAGCTCCCCCGCGCGCGCGCTCGAAACTTCCGAGACAGCTCCGATACTTTTTCGGCCAAACGGTCAAACGGACGAAAATAACGCTCGAGTTCTTTTTCAGTGGGGACGAATGTCTCTCTAAAACGTAAGTCTACCCCTCCGCCACCAGTTCCCCCCCCGCGACGTACTCCCCGTGCGCTTCGAAGTGCGCCACTAGTCTTCGCAAAAAAGCGTCGTGCCGTCCGACGGTGTCGGTGTCGCAAATCAAAACGCAGTGTTTCCGCGCCCGGGTCACCGCTACGTTCATGCGTCGTTTATCGGCGAGAAAACCCACATCTCCATTTTTATTACTCCGCGTCGCCGTGATGATAATGGCGTCCTTTTCTCTACCTTGGAACCCATCAACAGTGGACATCTCTACTTGCTTTAACGTGTCATCGGCGGATCGGGCTTCGCGTAGTAATCCGACCTGTGCTGAGTAGGGCGCTATTATGCCTAGCTCTTCAGGAGTTACACTTCCCGATGCGATCAACCTTTTCGCCAACTCAATCGCGATTTGTACCTCGCCAGGATTGCCCGTGCTGTCGCCCTCCTCTTCCCGAACTTCAGCGAAGTCACACCCCGCGGTGTCCACTAATACCAATGGGGGAATGAGAAAATGATCTGAACCGTCACCCTCGTAATTAGGGTAGACCGTAATTAACTCGTCACGCTTCGCGTGTACCTCGCCGTCGCAACAAGTACATTCCTCACCACCAACGTCAAACGTCCCAACCCTCAGCCGTCGCGCCGCCACGCTCTCAGCCGCCATCAACCGCCCCTCGTACAGCTCCTCGCTCGCCCACTGTGCGATGCAGACGTGCATGCGGTATTGCGTGGTCAACATGACCGCGGTGTCGGGCCACTTCGCGTGTACTCGCGCGAACAACGTGTCGCCTAACCCGTTTTTAGAAGCAGCGTCGCTCAAAACCGTCGGGGGAAGTTGCTTGTGATCGCCCGCTAGGACTGTTTTAGTACCTTTAAACATCGCACCCCAGCAGCTCGGTTCTAAAGCCTGCGCCGCTTCGTCAATCACCACAACATCAAACGTCTCACCATATATCGCACCACTCAACGCCCCGGAAAGAGTACAGCAGATCACCTTTGAGTTTTTTACCACGACCGAGACGGCTTTTTTCTGTCTCTGTTTTGTTTCTTTTTGTAACCGTCGCAATTCCTTTCGCGATTCGTTCCGTTCCGCTCGATCGTTCCTTCCCGTTAACTTTGTCAATCTCTTGCGAATCGCCACGCACTCTTTTTCGCAATCCTTGGCGAGCTTAGAGTCGTCTGACCTGCTAACTACGGCTTCCAACGAGTGCTGAAGAACCGAAGGCAACAGCCGCGCAGGGTGGCCTAGGCGAATCAAGTTTGATTCAGAGATTGGGCTCGGTTTGGAGCTCTTGTACTTCCTCGAACCCATACCCTTACTCCTATTGCCCGACGAATATGACTCGAAGCTACTCGCAATCCGTTCAACCAGCGTGTCGACTGCGACATTACTCGCGGCGCAGCACAGCACCCGGCTTCCCCGGTTAAGTTCCTGCAGCACGTACTCCACCACGGCGGTTGTTTTACCCGTGCCAGGCGGGCCGTGGACCAACGCGATGTCTTGAGACGCCAGCGCGTGTGCCACAGCTTCGGTTTGCGAGTTGTCCAGCCCCTTGTTAATAGCCTTGAAGGGAGGAGGGTTGGGAGTATTTGAGGGAGTCATAGTAGTTGCAGTAGTCGCATCGGTGCTTTGGCCCACACTACTACTGCTCACCCTCGACACTCTTGGCTTACTGTTTCCGAACAAGTACTCCACCAGTCGGGACCCTGGAAATTTACTGACATCAACCGAGTTTGCATTATCACCTACCTTCCCCACGAGCTTCAGTGCATCAACTAAACGGTTGTGGCTGGTTTCGTTTTGAAGGCGCTCTAGTCTTAACGTTCCGTCCAAACAATCTGGGGTTTCGTCTACCGCGATTTCCAACTGCGTGTCGCGAACTCGGTACACCACTCCGCTAGCTAGAGGATCACCTCCAGACTCTCCTTTATTCGGCCGCAAACACACCACATCGTGCGGCATGAGTTTATGCGGAGGTAAAGGGGGAGCCGTGTTGTCTCCGTTAGGCCGAGAAGCGCCTTCCAAAGTAACGATAGTCTTGCCGTAAAACCCGCTTCTCGTGTCGACGCATTTTAACCCAAGCAACGCGCGGCCTTTCTTTTGCGCCGTTGCGGGTGACATGCCTTTCAGAATCGACTCGGTCTGTTCCGCCTCGGCGGTGCGTTCCAGCTCCAGGGAAAGCAACGTTATATGGACGAAAGAATTGACGTCGATGTTTGCGGAATTAACAGAAACTGGCGACGCCCCGAGCGATGAGGTTTTACCCTCGGTATTGCCACCAAAAGTACCCTTGTCCTTTTCTGGTTTCGGCACCGGCGCATTGAACGCGCGTTTAGCCACGTCTGGGGAGATCTTTAAGTGACTCGCGAGATGCGAACATATGGCGTCATCATTCATAACCTCGTCATCAGTCAAGCGAACGATTTCCGACCCGACACCAAGCACAATGACTCGGTCAACTCCATCGCCCGATGTTTGATGAGACACCCCGTGCGTCGTCGCGACCGCGTGCAGCACTGCTCTTTGCCGAGCGGTGACGGATTTCGGGAACGTGAGGGTCACTTCACTCGAAGCGACAGTCGCGAGCTGCGCGCCGTACGCACGCATGCCGTTTATGGATGGAGAAAGGGTTTACTCCTCAGCGCACCCCCGTGCCGCCACTTCTAATTTGAGATTGCCAAAGGAGCGTGCGTTGTTGGATTTGTTGTCTTTGTTTCGGAGGAACCGAACCGACCCGTACAGTGCGAGCGCTGTGTAAGGTAACGCTACCACGATTTCGCTGACGATGTTGGCGTAAAGCGTCGGCCCCGTCGGTGTGTGGTAGATTTCTGTAAGTACCACCGCGCCGGTCAACATCAAGATATCAAGCATTCGAGCTGCGAACGTGATTATTGACCAGAATAAGATCCAGAACGCCTTTCGCGTCACCTCGGTTGTCGGTTCCTGGTTGGAAACTTCTTGACACAAAAACGCAAAAACAGACGCCCGCGAGGTATCCCATGAGGCGAAACGACCAGGCTGTGACGCCCCAGTCAAAGCCGTTGTGAACCACGGTCACGAGCACGGTCACGGGCTGCGCCACGGCGAACACGAGTTCGAGTAAAGAGGCGGTTCCGAATGTCTCGTGCGCAAGTGTCAGTGAAGGGGCTTGACACAGGCGGAGACGGCGGAAGATTGCGCTCTGGAAACACGACGCCGTCCGAACACTCAAAGAGTCATTCGACATCATGGGTAAGGTGAGCACCGTTGCGTGTGACCCGTAGTGACGGTCGGCGATAGCGTTATTATTTCGTTATGCGTTTTTTCCAGGGCGCGTTGATTTCAGTCGGTGTGTGCTTCTTCTTTAAGTTACGTGTCATTACAAGCCTATGTACTCTCAGTGCTTCCCCTGCGCCTTCTCCACCACCGCGATCCGCCCGTGCGTCACGATGTCCTCCACGGTAACATCTGTGGCGTCTTCCCTTTCCTTGGTGACGTGAATTTTCTCGAGCTGCTTCTTGACGTGGTCCGTGTCGAAAAGCGACGCCACGCGTTTCGTGACGTCCCCCGCGTTGGTGGAGGAGTCAACCCTGGGAATGACAATCTTCACCTCGAACTTGTGCCTCTTCGAGTCGGGCGAGTTGTGGTGGGTTTTGTCCGACAAATCGATACAGGACCCGACGTGCATTGATTTCAGCACTCCCGCCAAATCATCTTGTAACAGAGTGGAGGGCTCGAAAGCGGGCTTGCTGTACCTTTCAGTTACTTTCTCGAGAGGCGTGCGTTCGTCCTCGCCAAAGCGTGCAACCGCGTCGCTCGCCCTTGCTTTGTGAATGAAGTCCTTGACGCCTTGCTGGAAGACTTCGTCATCCACCTTGGGGCACGACGAACCTGCAACATTAACGGTGAACGCGACCCTGAAGTCGAAGTGCTTCAGCTCAAAGTTCTCGACGTCGCCTTCGACGTTGTTGTCCGCCATTTTTGTGCGGATGATTTCCGCAATGACGTCGTCGCTCACGCCGGCGGCGATGTCGCCGCGGAACACCTCATCCTCGAAAATCGATGGGGGGTTCGGTTTGGTGATCGAGCCAGTCTTATGCAGGTCCGAAGGTGACGTTTTGGACGCAGTGTGTGCCGTTTTGGATTCCGCGTGTGTCTTCGTGGATGATTCCCTGTGAACCGTCTTGGCTTCGGCTTTGGAGGTTTCAGACTTGTGTTCTGATTCCGTGTCAGCCTCGTGCTCTGCGTGTTCCTCCGTGATCTCAGCTTTGATCGCCTTTTCTTCCTTTTTAAGCCCGGTTTCAACCACCTTTGCTTCGTGTTTCTCGTGCGAAATGTCCGCCCGAATCGCCTTCTCCACCTTCTTCTCGGTGGAAACCGTTTGCGCCAGGTGTTTCTCTTCCTGCTTCTCAGAGGCAACCGCAGCCTTGACCTTGCTCTGTTCCTTCTTCGCCTGCTTGATGTCAGCCTCCAACTTCTTGAGCTCTTCCACCTTTCTCTCAACCTCTCTGGGCGTGGAATGCGTAGGCTTCTTGTCGTTGTCAAAAGTGTCCCAGTCCAGGGCTTCGAGCTCGCCGAGAAGGTCAACTTGTTTGGGGTTTGAAGGCGCGGGGGCGGGAGCGTCCGAACCGGCCTTCTTGGCTTTGATTCCGTCCACAACAGGGGTGGGCATGGGCATGGGGGCATCCGTATCATTATCGAAGGTGTCCCAGTGCATGTCGTCCATAGTCATGCTCCTTGGCGCTTCGGCGTCGTCGTCCCTCGTGGGCATGGGCCTGGGGGCTTCCGCATCGTCGTCCTCCTTGGGTGGCTTGACGTCGCTCTTGGGCGCGGGTTTGGGTGATTCCGCGGCGTCGTCCTCCTCCATCTTAGGTGCGGTCTTGGGCGCATCCGCGGGCGCGGGCGCGGGGGCAACCCCATGCACAGGCTTGGGGGCATCCGCGTGCGCGGGCTTGGGGGCATCCGCAACGGCGTCGCCCTTCACGGGCATTGGGCGGGGCGCTTCAGCGTCGTCGTCGAACGTGTCCCAATGCATGTCGTTCAAGGACTCGGGCATGGGACCATCAGCTACCTCGGACCTGGTTCCCTTGGGTCCCATGGGCTCAGGCGCGTCGGCATCTTCCATGGGACCCTTGGGCATGGCTTCAGGCGCGTCGGCGTTTTCGGCGTCTTCCATGGGTCCCTTGGGCATGGGCTCAGGCGCGTCGGCATCTTCAATGCCCCCCTTGGGTCCCAGGGGTTCTGGCGCGTCGGCGTCCTCCATGTCATATTCCGCGTCTTCCATGTCCTGCGCGATTCGTTCCTCAATCGGCGAAGGGCCGGGCGCGTCCGCGCCGTTGTCGTCCACGAGCCAATCCGTGGGGCACGGATCGGGACCAACCGCGGACCAGCACTTGCCTTCTCCCCACTCGCAGAACGGGCCAATCGCGGCGCACCCTGATTCGTCAATGTCGTTCCCTTCGCAAACAGTTTCGCAACCCGCGGTGCCGGGGTAAAAGTCCGAGCCGTAATTGCCGCCCGGGGAAGGCGCGTCCGCGTCGCGAGCGTCGTAAGATTCATCATACGACTCTTCAGGCGCAGGCGCTGACGCGTCTTCCACCGGGATGACGAGCGCGGGAATCACTGCCCCTATGCTTTCGTCCCACGCCTCCGCGGACGCAGTTTCCACGGACTCGACCGCCGTGACGGTGTTGTCCCACGTATCAGTGAAGAAGTTCCCAGTCGCCGCTCGCTTGGGGAGGGTCTTGCCCTCAGGGGCCTTGCCCATCGCAGCTTCGGGTCGACCCGCAGCTCTTGTTTGTTCCAACCGCGTCGGCATGGGCGAGAGCTGGCCGGACACCGCCAAAACGGCGACGACGCATCCCGCGGCTAAGGTAACCGCCACGCCGTTGCGCACCGATCCAGGCGCCGCGTACGTTGAGGTGCGACGCGACGTCGGCGCCAACAAAGGCGCGTTTTCACCGACGTGGGTGTTCATTCTTCTCGGATGACGCGAGGAAGATCACACAGGTGGAGGTCGGTAGGGACCACGCACACGTCCCGATTTTTGATCCGTGAACTGAGTAACTCACGTAATGAGGTACGTGATGTGCGTTCGCGAGTGTACGTACAACGGAGGTGCGTAGGCGCGACGCGGAGTGTTGAACGTGGCGCATGCCACGAGTAGAAGTACAGTCCGAGAATTTTTTTGTTGTTTTCTCGACTTTTCTTAAAAATAATAATCCCTTGAGTCACAGACCAAGGAATGTTCCGTATAACCCTCGGGCACAGGCAAACAGTATGACTGGGATGTTACGCATTTCATCAGTGTCGAATGCTATTCTGTACTCGCCATCTATACCTCGCTGACGCACTACGACGCGTCATATTCTCTCGCGCTACTCCAAGTACAGAGACTACCAAATGGGTTGGACCTCCCTTCACGACGCCGTGATTGACGCGTCTATCTCGCACGCCACGAACACGATGAGCATCGGCGACATCGCCAACGCCGCGCACCTCGAGGAAGCTACGATGGGCGACATTAACGGAGCCCCCGCGACGGAGGCTTCCGCTGGCGAAGGCTACGATGAACTCCGCGAGGAGATCCAAGCCAACATCGCCGCGCTTGTTGACACCATGGAAACCGTGAACCAAGCAGAAGCCACCGGTGACCTGGACCTGCTCAGGTCCGCGTCCGCCACCCTGTCCGAGACCCTGACCAACTCCACCGCGTACTGGGAAGTTCAGGTACGTGTAGAGTAAATATACTTTCTAGGAAATCGCATTTATAGATGCCCCGAGTCCTATACCTTTTATTATCCCTCATCCCACGACCATATGCCCAAAATCTAACCCCTACCAACTTCAACCCTGTAACCCTCACAAACCCTAAAGACCGAAGGCGACGGCCCCGTGACTCTCCCCCACGAAATCGCGTACCCCCCCACGGGTTTCTGCGTCACTGACGTCATGGCCCTCATCGTGTTTGCCACCGCGTTGTGCTTCGTGACGACTGGCGAGAAGCTCCACAAGTATTTAATCTGCGCCATGGGCATGACCATCGGTACCTTCGCGGGTCTTTTTTACTGCAGTCAGTTGGGCATCGAGGAGGACAAACCGAAGTGGTCCGTGTCACTTGCGGCCGGCCTCGCGCTGTGGATCGCCGTTATGTTTGTTGAATCCATCGTGTTCAACGCCCTCTCCATGGGCATCGGCGGCGGCGTGTGCATGATCGGGTACTCAATCGTGGTCCAGTACATCCCCCCTCAGCCCGAGTACTATATGTTCATCACCATCGGCGTCGGTGTTGTGGTTGGGTACTTCTGCTCCAACATGGTCAAGGCGGCGGCGCTGAAGGTTGTGTACTCGGTGATGGGAGGTTTCCTGTGCGGCTCGTGCCTGTCATACCTGTTCTGGAAGCTGCGCGAGACCCAGGGTGACTTGTGGCTCGACAACCTCGTGTCGCACGGCGTCGGTCTCGACTTGGCGAACTGGCACACCTTAGCCTGCATCGCCGTGATGATCGTCGCCTCCGTCGCGGGCGTTTTCATCCAAAACGCCACCGCCAAGAAGGGGGGCAAGAAGGAGGACAAGAAGGCCAAGGACCCGGAAGCGGGGTACGGCGCCACGGACAAGAAGTAAATCTCGTTTTGCTTTAAGTCTTTATGTGTATAAAACGCGTGCATGCACGCGGAACGAGCGACGCTGGTTGAATATTTCTATTTCGTCGTCTATGGAGTTGGTTTCGCAAAAAAACACTACTGCTTTTCCTTAAGTTTTCGCTTCTAATTTTTGAAAACTTCGTCGTGGCTCTTTCCCCCTTCCGGGTCTTCACTTTCGTTCGCGCCCACCCGTTGCGATGTACGTTACCCCGCTTTACCTCGTTGCGCGTGTGTTCTTCGCCGCGGTGGCGGTATGGATCGCCGGTGCGCACAAGGTGCACACGCGTGACTACTACGGGTCATACGACTACGAGCCCGTGGGTGCGGAGGAAACAGGCGCGGAGGAAAGCGTCGGGTCTGCGGTGGCTGAAGCTCGGTCGTTCCCGTTCGGAGATGATGGGTTTGGCGTATCGGAAGGTTTATCGGAACGTGCATCCGCATCAAACGCGTACCCGCCAAGTTACGCACCCTCCCGAGCTCCAGCAGCGGGCGCACCTTCACCGCCTCCCCCCGACGTGCCAGCCGGAGAACCTCCTTTGCCGGACACGCCTTCGCCGCCTCCCCCCGACGTACCGGTCGAAGCACCTCCTTTACCGAACAGGCCTTGGACTTGGCCCTGGTTACCGGAAACACCCCAACCACCGCCGTCGTCACCGGACGAACCTTCATCACCACCACCACCGCCGTTACCTCCCCCCCATATGCCCCAACAAAACACGGAAAACGAAAAAGAAGCAGAAGATATCGCTTCCTTACCAATCGTCCGCAAATACGACGAGTTCGTGATGCGCTCGATGGACGACGAAGCGTACACTCCCGGTGACTGGCTGCTAGGCCGAGCGACCTACTTCGACGCCCCCGAAACGTGGAAGCAAACGTTCAATCCGCACAAGTTCGGAGACCTTTATGGGAATGGGTGCGGGTACATCGATAAGAGTCCTGGAATCGAAAGCAACCAAAACTTTCCCTATGCTTTCGACGCTGTTGCCGCGGTGGCTGACTTTGACCCTCGTTTGTACGAAGGCGCGTGCGGTTCGTGTTTCGAAATCAAGTGCGTCACAGGGCCGGTGCTTTCAAGTTACGATCAGAACGATAAGATTGAATATGTCGATGTGACCAAGTTTGGAGGTTTCTATGAACAAGCGCCTGGCGCGCTTGATACCTTCGGACGAGCCGTACCTAAACGCAACGCGGAAACGTTCGGCGGTGTCGATGACGACTCCGATACAGCTGAGCTACCCTACGAAGCCGAGTACGCGCGTTGCTGGAACGAATCAAACTCAATCTTCGTCAAAATAGTCGACAAGTGTCCATGTTCCTACTTCTACGAGCAAACCATCTGTTGCGGCCCGATTCCCCACTTCGACCTATCCTATTGGGCGCACGAGAAGCTTCTTCACCCGGTGCAAGGCAAAGCCATGATCCGGTTTCGACCGGTTACTTGTGATGATAAGGTTCCAGTAGACGCGCGACTCGGCGCGGCTGCACGGATGAACACAAACACACTTTCAATTCCGCAGATTGACCTTTCAAAAGCCGACCTCGCAGGGCAACGCGTGGCGCGATTCGGGGGAAGCGCTGAGCAGAAGGTGATACAAGAATCAAACTCAACGGACGAGAATCGAACCGTGTTCGTGTTCAGCAACGGCCCGGCGCCGGGGTGGTTAATAAGCGCGTACGGCGATCGGTACGTCACGCTGTTCACACCAGACATGGGTATGAGTAGGATAAGTGAGAATACCACTACTACTAACGTCACTTTAGACACATACCCAACTACCAACGCTACGTGCGCTCTTATAAAACCCGGAGGACGCTTACTAGTTCGGTGCGAAGCGTGTGAACAGTTTCTGAAACCCTTCGGAGGGAACGACGCGCGAGTCGTGTCATTCTTCGTGCGAGTCGGAGCGTACGTTGCGGTTGATTCAAACGTCACAGACAAAAATGTATGGCAGTCCAGCATCAACACGACTGGGTGTGAAAACTCGACACGTGTCCCGAATAACGCATCGATTAACTCTCCGTTGTACCTTGGGGTATCAAACACGGGCGCGTACGACTTTGTGAAACAAAGCGCGCCGAATGAAAAGCCGTGCGGGGTCAAGACGTTCGTGGAACACGACGGGGCGTGCGGAGTGCGAGTCGTGGTATCGCTAAAGCAAAGAGTGAAGTGCTTCGGGCGTGCTGCGGAACGCGCCAACTCTGTGTTCTTGGAGCTCGGCAACGCGAATGAAAAGGAACACGCGGTGTGCGTTGACGACATGTTCGTCGCGTCGACGGAGTGAGAAAATTGATACAAAAATGAGAAGAGTACGTGCAGACGACTCCGAATGTGATACGAATAACGACTCATAACGTACTCAATAGCTAACCCCTATGTATCCCAAGTCATCGATTCACCTCCCTCGGCGCCAGTCCCGTTGGCTTCGCACCTTGCGCGAACTTCTGCGCCCTCATCGCGGCCATTGAGGAAGGCTTCGAATGTTTAGCGGTCGGAGCGTTTTCGGTATCAACGTTGGACTTCTTCGCCTCCACGCGCGTCTCAACTTTCTCCACCACATCTGCATCATGTGCGCTGGGTGTGATATCGATCACGGTATCAATCGCATCAGCAGTAACACAATTCATCACGATACCTCCACCCGCGAGCACCACATCATCCGCGGGCGTCGCCGATAACGCCCGGTTGAACGTCGGCAAAACGATAGGTTCCACTTTCGCAACCGCTTGATGCGCCATATCAACATCTCTGACATGCGTCACGATACTGTCGGACAAACCGCTCCGGATCGTTTTCGTGTCCGACACCCCATGCATCAACTCAACCGTAGATGATTCAATCGCGCTTTCAACGGCATTAACCGACGATTTCACGGTTTTCACTGATACGTCCATCGCGTTCGTGGTTTTTTCTACATTCGCCCGGAGCTCCGCCCTGGTCTTCGCGTTGAACTCCGTGACCCGCTTGTCAACCTCAGCGAAGAACGCTTTCTCCTTTTCGTTCGCCTTGACAACCGCGCCTACCACAGCATCCACTGTACCGTTCGCATCTGCGACAAGCGCGTGTATGTTTTTGGTCGCATTTGCTTGGGAGGTGGCTAGGGCGTCTTGAACTTCGGGTCTAGTCAATGCAAAATCAGCCAACGATTTCTCAGTGGCTTCAAACGCAGTGACAGCCGCGTCACCGAGAGACTTGCCCGCCGCTTGAACATCAGTAAAAGTGGCTTCCGAAGCGACACGCACATCTATATGCGCCGCATCCATGTCCTCTGCCAACCTAGCCGCCTTCGCGATCTTACCCGCGGCGTCGTTCGCCTCCCCGAGCGCCTCCTCAGCGCCGCGTTTCATGTTCGAAAAGTTCTTCGCAGCGGTATCCGCGTCGGCGTTTACCTTTTCAATCGCCTTCGTCGCGTCCAAACGAGCGGTCTCCGCGGCAACCGCAGCCGCTCGTGCTGCTAACGACGATTTCTCAACCCTTAAATTGATTTCGGCGACGAGCTCAGTGAGCGCCGACCGTTCCATCTCGTGCGCCGCTCGTGAAGCTTCCAAAGCTGAAGCAGTCGCAGACAACGCCTGCGCAGCTGCTCTGGAGGAAACGTGCGTGGCATCCGCTATGTTCGACAACTCAGTAGTACGAGCCTCTGATTGTTCCGCGAATTCCCCAAGCCGTTTCGCAGACGCGTCTAACAAAGCTTTCTGTTCCGCGAGCGTTTTTGACGCGGTGTCCACTGCGTTATTTATGGACTGAACACCACTCGCTAACGTTGCCGCGTTCGAAGCAGTCAAGCTCAGGGAATTCTCCTTTGCAACACTCAGCGCGTTTTGTGTCACGGACGACCACTCGCTAAGCGCGTTTTCCCCTACTCCAAACGCGTGTAACACGGCGTCCATTGACCGCACCGCGTTCTCGGCGCCTTTCGTAGCAGCAGTAGCCGCAGCCTTTGCGGCGGCGGATAGCTTGGCGGCGAGCTTTTCTCGCCGAGCGCTCGCGGCGTCGGCGTCAGAGGCGGCGGCGATAGACGCCTCGGTCGCGGCGGACACAGCGCCGTCAGCGGCGGCGGTTATTTCAGCCGACGCGGCTTCCGCGCCAGCCACGGACGCGTCGTACGCCGTGCGCGCCGCGTCAATCGCAGCTGCGTGCGCGGCTTTGAGCTTCGCAGTCGTGTTTTCCGCGATTTTCGACAGTCGCTCGATGTTTCCGCACGCGCGTTCCCCAAACTTTGCGGATAAAACGCGTTTGTTTTGTTCTTCGAGTGCAGCTGCTTCGAGCGCGGCTGTTTTTTCATTCGCCGCTTCCGCAAACGAATCGAGCATCTGGAGCAACGCCCTGGCCTCCGCGGTGAGCTTTCTTTCAATCAAGACGCGCGATTCAAGTAAAGTCGTCAACCTTTGCGTCTCCCCGCGTTCCGTCGCTAATAATTCTTCGGTTTTGACGCGTTCGTTCTCCGCTTCTAACGCTTTCTGCTCCGCGTCCTCCACCCGCTCCTCCGCCGTTTCCGCTCGCAACACGAGCGCGGAGTGCTCCGCATGTTTCCGCGCTAGCGCAGCCGCGGCTTCCTCCGCCTGCGTCTCCAGGTAGTGCATGCGGCACTCCATCTCCGCCCAATCCTGTTGCGTCTGGCCGTTCATTTGAGTTCCGATGCCGTCACCCCTAGCAGTTTGCGGCCGCGCGCCGTCCACGTTCAGCTTCAACATGGACTGCGCGATTGGTTTGTTCACGATGCCATGGGCGCTTTGGGCGTACTGCAGTGTGGACAACGTTTCATCCGCACTCAAACTCGACGGGCTTATAGTCGCAATCACACAGGTTTTACACCGCCCCCCTAAACTTTCCTGAAGCAGCCGCGTGAGTTTGCTATCCCGGTACGGAATCCTTTCGCCCTTCGCCTTGCCTCCATTCTTCAACAGAGTAATCACCCGGCCCAAGGTCAAAAGGCTCTGGTTAATGTTCTTGCGCTCGCGTTCCCTTGATACGTCAAGGTCAGTGGAACCGCCAGCTGATTTCGCGCACTCGCTTCCCGCTAAATCCACCATGTGCAGCTTGCCCGCGCACTCCATGTGCGAGCCATCCGGTAACACTTTCTTAGAGTTGACGCACATGGTAAACACGCAGTGCGACCGGCTACTTTGCTTGTTCATCTTGGTTTCCCCAACCTGGCGCTTCTCAGACGCGCGGCGCATCAACTGCAACACGTCTTCCGGTGAAGTGACATTCTCTTCTGTGAGGCCCATCACGAAAACGCCTTTACCTTTTTTCGTTTTCGTGCTGGCGTCCTCCACCAAGCGCAATTGCGTTGCGGTTTTGGAAGGCTTAGATGATGTCGTATCATCCCCTGACCCGTCCGTCTCCGCGCTGACTAACAAGTCGCATAGCTCTTCGTTGTAGATTTCCAGGAACGACGCGGTGACTGAATGCTCGACATAAGTCTGGTCGCTCTTCAGTCTTCGAAACACGTCGAACGCGGCGCGTGGGATGACGCCTCTGTCTTCGGTGACGTTCAAGTTGCCCTCCATGGTGTGGGTCTTGCCCGTGCCTGTTTGGCCATATGCGAAGACGGTGGATTCATACCCTGACAACACATCAGAGATCACGGGCGCTAGCGTTTCATCGAACACTTCCTTTTGCGTGCTGAAGCTGGTGAACACGTTGTCGAACGCGAACGTGTTCCTTAACGTGCGGTTGCCAGATCCCTTGATGACCGTGACTTCCTTCTTCTCCGTGCTTGCGGTGACGACTGGGAGCGTGTTGGTTTTGGATTCGCGGTCCGACATGGGGCGGAGCCGGACCACGACTTGGATGCCGTGCTTTTCCGTCATCTTGGCGAGTCACGAAGCGCCGGTTCCGCGGAGGGCGGTTAAGCTTGGTGCGGCGCTGCGTCGTGCGGAGTGCTTCCGTCAAATCTCGCGTTGTAGCTTTTGTTCCCCTCGCGAAAAACGCACGAAAAGTTGAAAGCTGCTTGATTTCCCCAATTTATGGGCCCTGTATCGGCAAATAGTTATAGCAGGTTACATTTCTAGTCGATCTCTCGATGATTTTTT
>TARA_B110000977_G_scaffold201453_1_pt1 | contig 17296 bp, 13 predicted proteins | sample TARA_B110000977 | Tara Oceans TARA_B110000977 (sample SAMEA4397798) | marine metagenome | biome: Polar Biome; feature: [SRF] surface water layer (ENVO:00010504); material: water (ENVO:00002006), including particulate matter (ENVO:01000060) such as... | depth 5 m | reverse complement strand
CGCAGCTGTCAGTCCTTTCCCGTGCAGGCATCGCTTTCGTATGTAACTCATAGTCCGTGCCCGACCACCCCGCGCGCCGCGATGTGCGGTCGTGTGCGGACGTCGCGTCAAAGTCTCGGAAAGAAAAGTCGTGGCTCGATAAGAAAGTTGGAAGATTTTTCCCACCGTTTTGGCGCCACTCGTCTGACAAGTGTCACTTGATCAACACGCGATCGCTCTCCCGGCACAGCTGTAGGTGCCGTGCGTTAGCTATCGCCTGTCCGTACTGGCACGCATCTGCCCCACACACGTACCCTCACCATGTCCGCCGCTGAGCTCTTCGCGGGCGCGGGCGGGTCCCCCGGTGTGGAGACCTGGCGCATCGAGGCGATGAAGCCCGTGAAGCAGTCCGACTTCAGTGGCAAGTTCCACACCGGTGACAGCTACATCGTGCTGAAAACCTGGCACCAGAAAGGCACGATTTACATGAACGTGCACTTCTGGATCGGCAGTGAAAGCACAAGGGACGAAGCAGGCGCAGCTGCGTTACTCACCGTGGAACTGGACCAGTTCCTGGACGATCTGCCGACGCAGTTCCGTGAAACACAAGGGGCCGAGTCCGACGAGTTTCTGCAAATCTTTCCGACTGGGGTACAGTACTTGGAAGGCGGTGTTGATAGCTCCTTCAAAGTGGTTGACAGGGACGCGTACACCACTCGGTTGTTACACGTCAAGGGCAAACGCAACGTCAGAGTGATGCAAGTCTCCGTCGCCGCGGAGTCACTGAATTCAGGTGATGTATTTCTGCTCGACATCGGTAAATCAATTACGCAGTGGAACGGATCCAGCGCGTCGCGGGCGGAAAAAGCAAAGGCATTGGATGTGGCGCTGAGCGTGAAGAGTGAAGAACACGGAGGCAAGAGTTCGTTACTGGCGATCGACGAAGCCACCTGTGACTTTGACGATGAGGTAGTCAAGGCTTTCTTCGCAGTCTTGAGCGGCGATGAAACCGAGGACCCAAAAACCACGGCTAAGAAGATCAAATCAGCGGTTGAAGGCGGCGACGACGAGAAGGTAGGGACATCGGTCACTGGTGCCGGCGCCGTGCGTCTGTACCACCTTTGTGATGATGAAAAGTCAGGCACTCTCACGATGACGGAAGAGTGCGACCGCCCGTTGCAGAAGGACCTGTTGAAAACAGAAGACGTGTTCGTTCTTTGCGCCGGGGGAGTCGTGTACGTCTGGGTGGGTAAAAAGACGTCGAAAGCAGAGCGCGACGGCGCGAACGAGTTCCTATCAGGAGGCGAACGGGCGCTGAAGTTTTTACACGCGAACGGACTTCCGGAACGCTCCCCGGTAAAAATAGTAAAGGAAGGCACGGAAAACGCGCTGTTCAAACAGGCGTTTCACCGGTGGGGCGGGAGCGTCGCGCTGCTGCCAAAGGAAAGTTTCAAATCCACAAAAAAACGGGAAAAGCACGAAGTTGACGTCGGCGCTTTGATTGGCGGAACGGGTGGTGGTATCGATAAAAAAACGTTCGACGATGGTTCATCGGGTGAGTTGAAAGTGTGGAGAGTTGAGGACTTCAAACTCGCCGCTGTGAAGGAAGCGTTCCACGGCCAGTTCTATTGCGGCGACTCGTACGTGCTCCACTACGCCTACGATGACGGCAAGCAGCACGTGGTTTATTTTTGGCAAGGCCGGGAGAGTTCTCAGGACGAGAAAGCCGCCTCTGCGCTGCTGGCGAAGGAGATCGATGATGGGTTGGGAGGTATTGCAACTCAAGTCAGAGTCACGCAAGGCAAGGAACCAGACCACTTCTGTTCGCTTTTCCAGGGACGCATGGTGGTACGCTCAGGCGGCAAAGCTAGCGGTTTCAAAAATGTCGACGCTAATGATTCGTATGATGAGGACGGGGTGTGTCTGTACCACGTGCGAGGGACGTCTGCGTCTAATGTGCGCGCAGTGCAAATAGCCGATGATTCAAGTGCATTAAACTCTGGCGACTGCTTTATTTTAACCCTGGAAGCGGTTGGCGAAAAATGCGTCGAGGACAAGAACGGCGTGGTGACGAAGCAACCGCCGACGGATCCGCGGGTACTGGTGTGGATCGGGGTGGGTAGTTCGGACGCTGAGCAAGAGTGTGCCGCCGCCGTCGCGTCGCTGCTCGCCCCCGGGGTAGGCGTCGGGTCGTCGAAATTCGAAACAATCAAGGAGGGCTCTGAACCTCCTATTTTTTGGGTACGCATCGGGGGCAAAAAGAGTTACGCCAAGTTTTCCCCAGAGCAAGCGCCGGCGGGTGACCCCAGACTTTTTCAATTATGCGACGCCGCTGCCGGTGGCCACGGCATAAAAGCCGAGGAGGTGTTCAACTTCACACAGGATGACCTGGATGACGACGACGTGATGCTTCTTGATGTGGCTACGGAAGTCTTTCTGTGGATTGGTAAGAACGCAAACGAAAATGAAAAGAAGGAATCGCGAGTTTTGGCGGAGAGGTACGTCGCCGCGATGGCGGAGAACGACGGCCGAGATTTGGACACCCCGATCACTTCCATTCCGTCTGGGAACGAGCCCAACATGTTTACCGCGCACTTCATCGCGTGGGACGCTACTAAGGCGTCGCAAGTGTTCGTGGACCCGTACGAAATGAAGCTGAAGCAAGCCATGGCGAGTAACCCGGCTGTTTTGGAACTGCCCACTTTGAAAAAGACAAAGTTGAAGAAAGTCGAAGACAAGAAAGAACCTGAGAAGAAGGAGGACACGTTTGCGATGCCCGCGCTTCGAGAAACCTTACCTGTTGCGAATGAACCGCTTTCAACGCCCATTAAGAGTACCCCTGATGACGCCCATGTCATCGCCACTCCTGCGTCCACTGCAGGCGCGGCAAGCCCCTGGTCCGGTGTCGGCGAAGTTGTCACGCCGAGCGGCTCGAAGGTCATTAACTACGAGACGCTGAAAAAGATGGACGGAAGCAGCGGGATCGACCTGGCGAAGAAAGAAACGTACCTGTCGGAGAAAGAGTTTCTCGAAGTTTTTGGGATGGACATCGCGAAATTCGATTCACTGGCGGAGTGGAAACGGAAAGACGCGAAGAAGAAGGTTGGATTGTTTTAATGTCACAGAGAGTGTTTTGAAATTATCAGTCTTTCTTTTCATGCGCGCGGTCGCCTCCAACAGCAGAAGGTGACATAGACATTCGACGCGGAGCTGCGCACCTTTGCTTTTGAAGCACTTCTTCGCTTGACTGATAGTGAGGAAGCTCTTGCATAGCGATGAAAAGTGTAGCAATTCTCCTCCTCTCATGTCTAAAGACACCTTCTGCCGTCGTCGGAGGTGTCTGCGCGACCTCGCCGGATATATTGTCTTTCCGTCTCGAACCTACCATCGCTTACTCCGCATCCACCACGTCGTCGTTATCTTTGATTGCGCGTGCGATGCTCAGCACGCCTAGTGTGCCAATCGCAGCGATCTCACCCGCGGTGACCTTCTTCTTCTGTGTGCTCTTGGAAAGGTTGTACCCGTCCATAGCGGCGCCTGCCGAGGATTTCGGGAGGAATGTTTTGTGAGGTTAGTTTTTTTGTTTTTCGGTCACTGTTTCCTTGGACCTCGAGACCTTGAGGTTGTCTTGGACACGCCGATGAGCGTTATCTTATCCGCGTTGCGTTGCGATCGTCGTTGTTTTGTGTTGTGCGTCAGCGCGTCGTACCTGCGAGGAGGCCACAGCCATTGGCGACGAGAACGTTCCTCTTGACCTTGTTGCCCTTGGGCGCCAAACCGGCGGCGAGGCACAAGCCTCCGACCCAGCCCAAGGACATGCCCAGCCACCTGGTGCTTTGCTTGTGAAAGGGCGTGGGCGCGTCGTCGTTGTCCTTGTCGGTCGCGGAGAAGTACGCCTCGTGCATCTTCTGCGGCTTCACCACGGTAGCAAGGCCCGTGGCTCCTGCGAGAGCAGCGCCTGCGAACAAAAGTTGGTTCGCGTCGGGGAGAGGGAAGTCGTCGAGCACGTCCTTCATTGTGGAGTCGGGGGGTGAGATGGGGTGGGGCTTGAGTGAAGACGTGCGTCAAGCGCGTGTCGTTGTGTCGTCTCGGTCGCGTCAGCAAGGTCTCGGAACGCTCGAGATAGGGTCGTGGCTCTTTTGACGAGAAAAGGAAAGAGCTCTTCCAAGAAAATGAAGGTCGGAGAAATCATTGGACGGCAAAACCCAAGAATGACGGTCTATTTTCCTGGCCGTTTGAATTTTTCAAAATGCAAAATGACAACGACGACGAGCGCTGAGACGCGCGCTTCACTCGACGCGCGCCGTGTTGCGACGCACGCGCGAGCCTCGCTAACACCAACGCCGGTGCGTTTAGTTAGAAACCGGGTAACTCGCCGCGATGGCCGCCGATGCTACCGCGAAAGCGCGCCTCGAGCGCTTGATGAGCGAACTCGACCGGTCCGCTGAAACTCCCGTGGGCGAAGACGTGGATGGAGGCGACTACGACGATGGCGAGTACTCAAGCATGAGCGACGTCACGGAGAGTGACGCTGAGGGGGGTGGTCGGTCCCGCCGAGGGGATAACCAACCAGGTGGCGTGTACGCATCTCGCGTGGAACAGAAAGTCGCATCCCGAACCGCGGCGTTGGAGGAACGCATCGCATCTTTGGTTGAGGAGAATGCGCGAAAAGATTCTAAAACAAACGAAGCGCTAGCGAAGAAGGATCGGGAGTTCGGCGTGGAGCGCGCCAAGATGTTAGAAGCGGTCACGCTGTTGAAACAAAAACAAACCGAGCTTGAGCGGCTGGCGCCTCCACTACGAGAAGCCGTGTTCGGCGCGAAGGAACAGTTGCGACAAGTGACGTGTTCGCAGGAAAGGTTAACAGAACTTCAAAGGAAAAGCCCGAACGAGTTGAGTTTATCGGATTTCGCAATCTTACGCGTGCACCAGGAAACGAATAGCCTTCGGTCAGAGCTCGACATCATACGCGTGGAGCGAGACGGTCTGTTAGACAAGGCGTCGATATTCGAACAGGACAACCAGCGACTTTCACGGGAAGCGAAGAGGGCGAACGAACACGTCCAGCGAAGCACCGCGGAGATTGATGGCGAGCGACAGGCGCTGGAGTCCCGCTGTTCTCGCCTCGCGCGCGAACTTGAGGACGCGATGGTCAAGGTTGAGGTGTTGTCCGCGAAGGGCGCGATGTATGACGAGGTTGCCTCGACGGTGGATAGACTGGGCAAACGCGCCGCTGAGGCGGAGAAGGACCTGGCGGTGGCGAAGGGTGCAGGGGCGTCCGCCGTTCGCGAGCGCGACGCCGCGCAGTCGCAGCTCGCGTCGCGCCACCACCAAGTCGAGCTGCTAACGCAGGACAAGGCGTACTTGTCAAGGGAGGTGGAGGATGCACGGGACAGAGAGCGGAAACACGAAGAAGAGGAGGACCGGCTGCGGGAAAAAGTACGAGTCCTACGCCTAGCCAGGGACGATCTTCGCGAAAAGGTTCTCAACGGGCACGCGGAGATGCGGTCGGTGCACGAGGCCCGGTTGACGGAGGAAGTGCGGCGGTTACAGACGAAAGCGAACGAGGACCTGGAGAGGTTGCGTGAAGAACACTCAAGCCACAGAGATCGTGAAATTCGAGCGTTGCGGGACTTGAGGGATGCTGCTATTGCGGACGCGTCGGCGTGCCGTTCTGAATTATCCGAGTTACGCGCGGGGTATGACGACGCGCTGTCGACGCTGCGGTCTACGCAAAAGACGGCGGACGTGAGCCACGCGGAAGTGACGGGTCTTCTGAGGATGAAGAGTATGGAACTCGAGCGAGTTACGTTGTTGCACGGCGAGAGTCAATCAGTCGCGAAAGTGCTCCGCCTGGAGTGCGAGATGCTCACGAAGAAGGTACGTTTGCTGGAGAGCCAGTACCTGAACTTGGAGGGCGTGGCGTCGCGACGCAAGGCGGAGCAAGACCAGCGGGGCGCGGAGATGTCCGCACGGTTGGAGCACTACGAGAATTTAGAAAGAGAGCTTGACGATGCGGTGATGCATATTGCTTCCCCACATAAGCACGACGTGAATGCGAGCTCGGATTCGGTGGCGTCCGCGCTTGGTGCTTTAGGGTCTTCAGTTCCAGCGAGTCTTCGAAGAAGACTGGCGCAAAACGTCGCCCTAGGTAAACGGTGCAACGAGCTGGAGCGCCAGGTGCGTCTCGCTAGTAACGCTTCAGATTCCAAACAAAAAGAGATAGAAGCCCTTGAGTTACGTGTTAAACGCGCGGAATCGAAAGTGAACGACTCGAACCAGCCGTACAACTACTTGGTGGAGCGCATTTCCGCCACGGAGGTTGAGGCGGACGAGTCAAAGCGGAGAGAGAAAGCCGCTGTCGGCGAGCTTGACAAAGCGAAGAACGCGGCGCGAAAAGCGCGCGAAGAAGCAAACGCGTTGCGTGCTGATCTTCAACGCGCGCTTGATGAGCGTTCGGAGTTGGCGACGATTAAGCAGATGTTACAGGGGACGTCTCGGGTGGGGAGTGCTTCAAGAACAGGGCGCAAGGCGGTACGAGCGTAGAGAAATTAAATAACAAGATACGAATACGGCTATTTCGTTTTACCTCCTCTCCTCGCCTGTCCCTTCCCCTCTGATTGCGCCACACAAGTCGCACACATACAAATAAACCCGTAATCCTTCAACTCCGCGCGTCTCGTTTCGACGTCCACGGTTTCGTCCACGTAGCACATCGTGAGCTCTTCGTCTTTTGCGATATCACGCGACGCGATTAACACGCACTTCCCGTCGACATCTGAGTCGCTCTTCGCCGGGCTCACGTTCGGGTCGCAGTTCGAGTTCAAGCACGACTGTAACGCAAAAAACCCGGAGCCTTCACACGGGGTGCAATACCTAGTGTCCAACGCATCGAGTAATGGGTTGGTTATTGCGGTTATTTCCGAATCTCCGAGCTCATCTACTTTCAGAAAGTAATCTTCAATCGGGCTCGCTACGGCGATTTCCAAGTTGTTCAGCTCGAACATCCCAATCAAAGACGCGAACACCTCCAGACTGAATAAACCTGGGTAATTACTCAGGAATGCATTCGGTGTACATTTCTTCAACAGGTCAAGCGATTCGCCAGCGATTTCCTTCATGCTGTCCCTGAATTGCGTCTCAGGTAAACCCTCCGCGACGTCCTCAGGGCGCGCCACGGCTTCCCACCAAATGCGCTTGAAGCCGTGCTGGAACGGTTGCCAAGCCAAGAGTAAATCTGATGTGAGCGTTGATTCTGTTTCTTCTGCCTTTCCGTTTCCAGAGGTTTTTATTCGTAACGCATCCGCCTCTACCGCCACAGACAACAAAACCTTCGCGGCTAAAATGAATATATCGTTCGTGTCTCTAGCGTGTTCGATGAAATTAGTTGCGGACGCGGCGCCGTTCGCGGATTCTGATTTACTGCCGACGCTGAGAAATTTTTCGTAAGAGTTCCACGATGATTCCGCGCATTGCGGTGAGCAGTACACCTCTCGGTCGCACCCGCCGGTGCTTTTCGTGATGCCAGGGAGCACGAATTCCGCATCAGTGGCGATCGGTAAGCGCTCAGAGCCGTCCTGCAGCTTTTTCAAATACTCTCGGTCCACGCCATTTGCGTTACACGCAGACTCCATGGATGGCATTAACAATCTTCGCGCGATTTGGCCATCTACGCTGCCGACGTACCGGAAGCACTCGCCGCACACACGTGCGTCAAATCGGTTGGTTTCCTGCTGCATGCCCACCAACGGCGCCTCTAATAACACGCGCTCGCCCCGTTTGAACGCTCTTGCAGCCACCAAGCTTTTGCCGTGCGTAACGCGCGCAACGCGGACGTCGGCGGAGCTGGCGGCGGCGAGCGTTGCGTAGTAATCAGATTCAGACTCGACCGTAGGGGCGGCTAGCAGAGCTGTGCGCTGCGCATCAACGCGCACGGTGGAGGAGGAAGACGCCATGGGACTAGTGTGGAGGGCGGGAAACGCTCGCGCCAAGACCGGTCACGGAACGCGCAACCGAACAACAAGGTGCGCGCGTGAAGTGATGAGAGACGAGAAAGAGCGACGAATGAAACACGAAAAGTTGATGACAGATAATATCGGTATTAAGGTTCCATCACTCAATCTACCTCTTGATGGTGAGGCACTTCGCCAGGCACGCGTCGGCATCGAGGTCCTCCAAAAGATCGAAGCAGGATCCCTTACCCTCCGCGTGTTCAACAGCGGGGTCCACGGACCACTGTTTGATCGTGACTTCGTCGACGCCCACCGCAAGTAGTTCTTTTCCAAAAACGTCCGTCTTCACATCCGCTTCCAACCAGTTCATGCGTTCCGCCAGGCCTTCCAGCGGCGACGCGGAGGCGTGTACGCCGTTCTCACCGGTGAAGGGCTTCGATGCAATGCCAAGCTCTTGGTATTGCGCGAGAATCTTGCCGCGAAGCGATCCAGCCGGGGCGTCCGCCGGGTCCGTGGGTCCCAGAATCTCGCCTCTGAATTTTTCCCAGCTCAAATCGGCTTCATCGAACTCGACAACGAAGTAGTGAATAGACACGTCGGGCATCACGAAACCCGCGCGCATGGTCATAAAGAACCCGTTGAACACGTAGATATCCTCCACCTTGGCGCAGTAGAATCCGCCGCCAAACTTGACCATGGTGCCCGCGTCCTTGGCGGCTTGCCACTTATCGTTCAAGCCGTCGGCGTCGGTTTCGAATTTTGTGCAAGCGTCCGCCGCGTTGAAGACGAGGTCGTCGTCCAGCGCTTGTTGCCACTCGACGCCGAACTTTGCGAGAAATTTATCCGCCGGAACAGGCAAGTCTTTCGGCTTGGTCAACGTGGCTTTGCTCGCAATAGCGTAGTAGTGCTGGTCTATCAACCTTTTCGCGTCGATCGTGCCGCCGCCGATGGAGCCTTCGGATTTGATGGAGATCTTGTTGTCGCTGAAGACATGCTTGACCAGCGCCTGCGTCGCCTCCGTGTTCGCCGCGGGCTTCACGAACACGAACGCGCTGTTCTTCAAAGGAGCTTTTTTGGCTTCGGGTTCTTTCGGCGCTTCAGGAGTGGGCGCTGCCGCGGCCTCGGCATCCGCCTCAGCCTTGGCAGCCTCGGAATCCGCCTCAGCCTTGGCAGCCTCGGCATCCGCCGCAGCCTTGGCAGCCTCCGCGTCAGCCTTGGCCTTCTTCTCAGCTTCAGCCTTGGCGTCCGCGTCCGCCTTGGCCTTCGCGGCATTGGCTTCTTCCGCATCCGCCGCGGCTCTCTTCTCAGCCTGCGCCGCAGCCTCCGCCTTGGCCTTGGCGTCCGCATCCGACTTCTTGGAATCGGGTTTCTTCGCGGACGGCTTCTTCTCAGCCGCGGGTTTGGCCGCACCGGCGCCATCGCCGCCATCGCCGCCGGCCTTGGCCTTCACGGCGAGGAACGCGACAGCCCCGAGGGCGGTGACTACGGCGACGAATTTAGGGGCCATCGTAAGGGACCAACGATCGCTTCGCGCGATTCGGGAATGAATCACATACATCTCTCGCTCTGAAAAGATCTTTTCAGCGCTTCAACCGTCATTCGACCCCCATTGACCAGTTAATCCCTTGAATCATCGTGACGGTCTATCATTGAGTCAATCACACAGACAACGCGGCGCGCCGACGAATGGATGAAAGTTGCAACCGGAACCAAAACAAAACTCCGAAACGTTTGGCGATCGAATCACAGTCACTCCGCACCCCCAACCCCCACCCCCAAAATGTCTACCGAACAAACCTACATCATGATCAAGCCCGATGGCGTGCAGCGCGGCCTCGTCGCGGCGATCATCTCCCGCTTCGAAACCAAGGGTTTCTTCCTGCGTGGCATGAAGATGATGCAGGTCGAGAAAGCGCACGCGGAGAAGCACTACGCGGATCTCTCCGCCAAGCCCTTCTTCGGCGACCTCGTGGACTACATGTGCTCAGGCCCCGTGGTGTGCATGGTCTGGGAAGGCAAGGAGGTGGTGAAGACCGGACGCAAGATCATCGGCGCCACCAACCCTCTGTGAGTACTCCTATGCGTAGTGGGTAGACGATCGACCCTTCCCCTGACTTTTATCCCTCGATCGCGCTCCGCCGCCAAATTGCAATCGAGTGACCGACACTGACCTCCCCTCCCTACCTTCTATCAACAGCGCCTCCGAGCCCGGCACCATCCGCGGCGACTACTGCATCGAGCTCGGCAGGAACGTGATCCACGGCTCCGACGCTGTTGAGTCAGCGCAACACGAAATCGGGCTGTGGTTCCCCGAAGGCGTCACTTCGTACGAGCGCTGCGACAAAGCCTGGCTTTACGAGTAAACGAGACGAGTTGAGTGACGAGTTGCTGAATTTGCAGTGAGTCACGCTACATCGTCGCGAACGGGTGTAATAATCGAAACAACCTCGAGCCGAACTATGGTATCATATAAACACTCTACACAAGTAGTATCTCTCACTAAAAAACCCTCACCCTCACTCAATCGATCTTGACGCTTCCGTAAATGGCGCGGACGAAGGAAAAGCACGAAACGAACCCGACCGTCCCGCACACGACGAAGAATCCAAAGCTCAACAACCCCATGTAGGAAAAGTACATGATTGACGGAATAACCCGTGAGATTTCCAAGTTCGCGAAGAAGTAGTACGCGCTGTACGTAAACACGTACAGCGCGCACCCTCCTGCGCTAAAAAAACTCCGCCACCACCACCGGTAGTCCTCCGCGCAGAGGTGGAAGTAACAAATCAGAATCGCGATCTCGGCGCACGTCAGGATGACGATCGCGAAGACGATGCTCAAAATCCCAAACACGTAGTACACCTGGTGGTGCCACATTGAGCTCAATATGAAAAACAGCTCGATGAATACCGCGGCGAAGGGTAGTATTCCGCCGGTTAACGTGGTGAAGTACGGGTTCAGGTACCACTTTTGATGCGGAACTTGTCGCGGGATCTTGTTCGTCCTAGTGGGTTGCTCGGGCGGCGGCTTCTTGTGCCCAAAGTAGGATCCCAAAATCGTCAATGGTACGCTTACCAAAAACCACAGGCCGCAGATACTGAGTAACGTCGTGAACGGCGCCGCGCCTGCGCTCTTCTGTTCCCAGGCGAGCAAGTTCAGTAAAAAGAAAATACCAAACGCGATGCCTGGAAACGTAACAGCAGCTTTAACCGTGATACCCTTCCAATCTCCAATCGCAAATATTTTAGCAGTTCGTGCCACAAAATACCCATTGAAGAACCCCATGGCCGTGAATAGTAACAAACACGTGGTCATGAGTCCCCCTCTGTTCGCCGGTGACAAAAAACCCAGCACCGCAAACACCATCACCACCGACGTCATCCCGATCAACTGAAACCCAGCTCCTATGAAAACTGATAGGAGCTGCGTGTTCGGGGGGGGTCTGAAGACGTCGCCGTGCACTAGCTTCCACCCGCTCTCTTCGCTTTCGTTTTCGGCTGATTCAAAATCCAGCTCCAGGTTGTACTTTGAGATGTCCCTTTTCAACGCTCTTAAAAAAAGCATACCCACCATTAGGCTTAAAAACAACACCACCAGACAGCTGTTAATCACAGAGAACCAGTGCACGCCATTTCCGTCTTTCATTTGTAAATACACGTCCCACCGGCTGGCCCATCGGATTGGCGACTCTCTGAATGTAACGTCATAAGTGAAAACTATTTCAGCGCCTTCTTGAACCTCTTGCGGCGGTATCGTGTTCTCATCCCGCTCCGTGGTCTTTTTACTTTCAGGGTCTATTGTTACCGAAGGGTGGTTTCGTTCCGTGCAGCTCGTGATTGTGGGGTCTTGTTCATTCCATCCACTGTACGAATGCTTAACGCTCAACGGCTTGACTTCGAAGCCCACGATTCGCGAGGTTTTTTGGTGGGAGCTCGAATCAACTTGGGAGTGCACCAATATCGTGAACCGCAAGTGGTTGTTGATGAAAAACTTTGAAGTGTTGTTTTTCTTCGCAAACTTGCCCCGCTGACTCCAGATGGAAGGCTTAGACTGTTTACCCACCGTCTCGCCAACCTTGAACCCGACTGGAAATCCTCGTTCGTAGAAAGATTTGTGCGTCTGCGTTTCTTCGTCAAAAAAATCACTCCGAACCGCCGCCGGGAGGTTGTCCAAAATCATGTTCACACGGTACTCGTCGTCGATCGCGCGTTTCAGCTGGAAGGTTTGGGACTTCGTTAAGCCTTGTACCCTACACACAACCTTGCAAATCTCATCCAAACCAGTCTGCGCTTGGTACAAGCTGTTAAAAATACGGTCGCCCCGAAGCACTTCGCCCAAATTTTCCGCGCTGCTCTGAATCCGAGCCGGCTGGCAAAACGAAAGCTTGTAGTACTCAAGGGGGAGCGCGGTTTTGTCCGAAGTTAGGGAGTTGACTTTGAAGTTCACGAGGTCATCCTGTGTTGGGGGGAGGGTTGTGGATGCAGTTTCGGGAAGACAGTGTCAGAAGAGCAGAAGAGGGTCCAGGAAGCAAGGCACTTTGTGATTCGCGCCAGCGTGGCGAAAAAGAGGCGGGTAACATCTCTTGTTCTCAACGTACAGGCGCGAAGTCCTGCGGCGCGACGCCTGGTAGGTAGAACGCATGCGACGGGGTGGCAAGGAGGGCGATTGACAATGCCAATACTGCGAACAGCACCGCGCGTCTCGACGCCATGGTCACCGAGTGCGTCGAGGGAACTGAACGGCAACGATTGTTGGACTCGCTTTTCTGTTCGACACGAGATTTATTTCGGGAATCGATTTTTTTGTTTAACGGGAGCTCGGTGTCTCTCATACACGTATGTCTTACGGCGCTCCTAATATGCTTTCTGTAATTAAAATCTCTACCTCTCCCTCACCTGTTCGATCCACGCTTCGTCCGCGTCCCCCCCGTAGTGTATTTTAAACCCAAGCTTGGTGAGCGCATCAACGCACTCCGCTTCCGTGACTAGTTTTGGATTCGCGGCGCTTCGTTTCGCCGCGTCGGGCGCGCAACGCGTCCGCACTAACTGCCCATAGAACTCCTCGTCATCGTCGTGTTCCGTGAACTTGTACACGCCTACGATACGAACCGACTTTCGTCCGTCAATCACGTCGTGTGGAATAAACTTCCGGTAATACTTTAAGCGTTTCTTCGTGCTTTTCGACATCGATGAAAGTTTTTCGCGGAATAATTGCTCGACTTGTTTTCCTCTCAAAATCTGTAATCTATCCGTCTCGCCGAACCACGTTTTGTTCAGCGCATAACGTATGAACTCGACGCCGTACCACAACGCACGTGGCGTGCCTCTTTTTTTATCGCGACTGCCGTAATCATACACCAAACAAGAAAACCCAAGCGCCGCGTTGAGCAAAAAGGTTGCGTCCAGTTCGCAAATTACCTTTTCCATGTCACCGACTTCGCACAACGTAGATTGAACCCTCAGAAAGCTGTAATCCAAAACCCCCAACCCTTCCAACTCCGGAACCGCCTCGATGCCGTTCTTCAGGTTTATGAAGTGCTTGGCGACGTACGTGTTGCCGGTAAGCGCGTACTCGGCTGGAAGGCGGTACGGCCGGGGGGAAGAGGTGGCTGCGGTTTCGGTAATTCGGTTAGATTCGGTGTCGGGGTTTTCGTGAATGACATTTGGCGTGTCATCATCTGTGCTTGCACGGGGGGTGACGGTGGTTCTTGTTGGCCGTGTGGTGCGGTTTGCGTGCCGCCGCGATGCGCACGCTCGCGGGCTCGACGCCAAAGGCGCCGCACAGGCGCGCATGGCGCGTATGACAACCGTGGGGTCGGCGGAAACTTTTGAGCCTCCCGAAAAATCATCGTCGGTGCCGACAGAACTTTTGCAGTCGAACACAAGCCAGCCTCATCAGAGCGCCCGGCGCGGCGTCATGTCCGCTGCGTCGGGACAAAATCCGGTGGGATGGTCGATTAAGAGTCATGTGTTGGTGTTTTCGATGGTGTGCGCTGCGGTCGTGGTGTTCTCTGCGGCGTGGATCGGCGTTGACAGACCCACCGATGCGGTGGTCGTGGAGAAGCAGACACCGATAATGCGACCGGTGGATTCGAGACCGGCGTTGAGATCAAAGCAGTCTACTAGTGCTCCACCTCCACCAGACACACCGCAGGACACACCTCATTTCACAGTTCCGTTAATCACCAACCAACGTGTCCTTCTCGAATCGTTAGACCCTGGTTTGTTCAAAGCCCTGCCCCCTACCGCGGGCCATTGGGTAGATAGTACCTCCCCGTGTTTCGTTGAAACTTCCACCAAGAAACGAAAATGTTTGCCAAACTATCTTGTCATCGGCGCCTGGCAATCCGGCGGCCAAGCGTTCAATATGAAGCTCTCAAAACACGCTGACATCAACCCTGGTATAAACCCGCACTTCTGGAACGAAGACAAACCCGTTACGGAGTACCTGAATCAGATAACGAATGAAATCGAAAGAAGCCAAGAAGCGGAAGATGCATCTAATGAATCAGAATCAGAAAACACGAATCCAAAAAATCAAAAAATCATCGGCGACGCTTCGCCCGGCGTGCTGGCCAACACGTGGACTGAGTCGCAGAGGATCCACCGCGAGTTCAAGGAGTACGTCGCGAGGTGCTGGCAGGAGTGTCAGAAGCACAGTGATACGATTGATGATACTATTGAAAATAACTCACCCCAAACCCCGCGACGCAAGTGTATCGACGGCGATGTTTCCAAAAATTATAACGACGGGTGCATGGCGAAGGCGTCGAAATTGGACCCGCTGCTGAACGAAGCCACGAGTAGCTCCTCTGTTACCCTATCTATTCCCCACTTGATGCGCGCTGCGTATGGTAACCAGTCTGTGAAGATCATCGCGGTGGTCCGGTCGCCTTTAGCCCGGTTGCGAACCGCGTTTCACCACTACCCGCACTACGGGAAAGAATTTGGAACAGGCGAGAGCGGATTTGACAAATTCATCGAAACCTTCGTTGAAGAGTTTGAAAGGTGCGAGGGTAAAGGGCCTGATAGGGAAAGAAATACTGCTACCGATGAAAGACGTAAAGATTACGATCAACCTATCACCACCCGCACCCGATCCCAGTGCGCGTATTACTTCGAATCCCACGGCCCAGTGCAGGAGAAAGTCTTCTACCACTGTGATCAGTTGATAAAAACCATGTACGGGACATTCTTAAAAAACTGGGCGAGCGCGTTTGGGAGGGAAAATATTTTAGTCCTAAGAACGGAGGAGGTGTTTTCTGATAAAGAATCGATTAGAAAAAAAAAGTTACTTAAAACGGCTGAGTTTCTGGGCTTAAGGAAGCCCACTGCGGAGGAGCTTATTAAAATGGATTCCACAGAGGGTTTCAAAGGGGACGATTACGCGTTAGCGGTGATGCGCGAATTTGGCGATAATATTTCACTCGCGTCGACGTCAAAAAAAACGATTGAATTAGTCGACGCTTTTTTCGCACCCGAGATGCAACTTCTCTCGGACCTGTTCCCTGATGCGGAATACGAAACGCCGTGGGCAGAGTTGGGGAGGGGGTTGGAGAGCAGATAGCATAAAAAAAACAATAGAGGTAGTTAGATGAAATCGAGTAAAGTACGCAAGAAACGTCCACCGCGTTTCCGGAGTGTGAGAATTTTCTGCCAATCGTTGGATTTTTCTGCGCTTTTTGATTTTAAAAGATGTGAGTACACGTGTACTCGATGGGCACTCGGTACTTGTGCTGACACGCCGCACGCCGTCTCACGACGCCGCCGTAACCTTCCGCTCGACGCGCAGACCTCGACGAGTAAATAAGTCCCCGTCACTCACGATGGCCGCCCTTGGAGTTTTCGCTGCACGCGCTGTGTTCCCGTTGAGTAACAACGTTGGGCGATCGGGCGTTGTGTCCAAACGCGCGTATCCCACACCTCGGAGGCGCGTTTCGATCACCACGCACGCCACCCCCATGCCCGGCCTCCCAACAAGCGGCTTGAAGGATTTAGGTTGCTGCGTCGAGGCCAAGCAGTTCGACCGCGCGATGTTAGAGGAGCTCTTCGTGGTCGCGGATGCAATGTCCGAAGTGAAACCCGGCTCGCCAGAATCAACAATGTTACAGGGCTACTTGATGAGCACGTTGTTCTACGAACCAAGCACGAGGACACGGTTATCCTTCGAGGGTGCGATGGGCAAGTTAGGGGGTGGGATCCTCTCCACGGAATCAGCGGGCGAGTACAGTTCCGCGGCGAAAGGGGAAACGCTTGAAGACACCATGCGGACCGTGGAGGGCTATTGCGACATCGTGGTGTTGCGGCACTTCGAGAAGGGAGCCGCCCGAAGAGCGGCTGACGCGATTATTTCTCCAGTCATCAACGCGGGCGACGGCCCTGGTGAACACCCCACGCAGGCGCTGTTGGACACGTACACCATCTACAAAGAATTAGGCAAGCTGGATGATATAAAAGTGGGTTTGGTTGGGGATTTGGCGAACGGACGTACTGTGCGATCCTTGACGAAAATGTTAACCAATTTCAGCAACGTTAAATTCTACTTCATTGCCCCGGACGTGGTGAAAATGGGCGATGACATCAAGAAAGAGTTGACTGAAAAAGGGTACGAGTGGGAGGAGAGCGATGACCTGCTTGGTGTCGCATCCGAAGTCGACGTTTTGTACCAAACCAGGATCCAACGCGAGCGCTTCGAGGACAAAAATCAGTACGAAGCGTGCCGCGGGATTTACACCGTCGACCAAAAAGTGATGGACGCGTTACCCGCAAAGTCAGTCGTGATGCACCCCCTCCCCCGTCTGGACGAAATCACAGAGGAGGTGGACGCAGACCCGAGAGCGGCGTACTTCAGGCAAGCCAAAAACGGGTTGTTCATCCGGATGGCGCTGCTGAAAGTGCTGCTCAAGGTGTGACAGGGAGAAGGAGATTGAGACGTTTGATGTATAAATATATCTCGTCACATTTATATCAGTTCCTCGCTCGCACTCTACGATATGGCTCCTGCGTACAGCGCAACAAGCACGGCGTTCAGCCCTCCGGTGTCTAACCTGTTTTTCCCAAGCTCGTCGCGCAGCTGCTTCACGGTCATGGAAGCGACGTTTGTTATATTTTTTCCACGCCGGGTCGCCTGTCCCCACTTGGCGCCAGCGAATCCGGTCGCGCATCCGGAGGTTTTTCCGTTATAAAGCCCGTCGTTACAAACGCATCAAACCAGGAATTCGAAACGGTTTGGTCCACCGCTCGCGGCACCGCTTCAACGACGTGCTGTGTGAAAACAGCGTTGACTTTAAACCCGAGAACCTTTCTGAGATTTGCGACGCGCGATTTTTGTTCGTCTCGAATTTTTAAACGAGCTGCATTTACGTC
>TARA_B110000977_G_scaffold198084_1_pt1 | contig 17302 bp, 7 predicted proteins | sample TARA_B110000977 | Tara Oceans TARA_B110000977 (sample SAMEA4397798) | marine metagenome | biome: Polar Biome; feature: [SRF] surface water layer (ENVO:00010504); material: water (ENVO:00002006), including particulate matter (ENVO:01000060) such as... | depth 5 m | reverse complement strand
TCAGTATGTCAATGGGGGACAAGAATGCCGCTCAAGGGGGTGTGAACTCCAAAAAAACCAAAGCAAAGGATGACGCGAACATGGCCAACATGGGCGCTCCGTCGTTAGCCATGAGCGAGGAGGAATATTCAAAAGAAGAGATCCAAGCCGTTGAGGGTCTGTTACTCGCGGACACGCCCACCTCGTTAATGGGCCAAAGAGAAGCCAAGGAAGTGGACGCGCACTTCGACGCCGCCCTCGATATCCAGGACCGGCTGGGGGAGGAGGCGAACAAAGCCGCGAAGGCGGCGAAGGGGAAGAAACGGTAGAGGGTGCACCTTTGTAAAAACTAACAAATCTGATTTGAACACCCGAAAACGTAACCACAACATCGAAAGTCGCCACCTTCTTTGGCCATTGCACGCGACGCGTTCGCCATGTCCCGTGCGTCGAAACCCTCGTTCGCGATGGAAGGCGAGCGGCTCCATTTGCTTGAGCCTCTCGCTCCAGTCAGCGACACGCATCGTGGCTCCTCGTTCCGCGCCACCGCGGGCGCAGTGCTCGTCGCGACCCTGGCGCTCGCTGGGATCGCGGGGTCCGGGCTGTTACGGGATGACGCGCCGTTCGCGGTGACCCCCTTGGGCGTCTCCCCCGACGAGGAAGCGACGTTACGTAGTTTGGTAGAGTCTCACGACCCGGTGGATATCGCCAACGACGCCCTTTCCGTTGATGAGCTCGGGGAGATGGCTGCGATGCTGGGCACGTCCGATGCGATCGCCTCGGAAGAATCCACTGACGATGTTTCGTCCGAGGAATTTGAGGGGGAGGCGGAGGAGGAGACGGCTGAAGAAGAGGCGTCCGAGGAGACGAACGAAGAGGACACTTCCGAGGAGACCACTGATGACGATACTTTCGAACAGCAACAGGTCGACGCTGAGCGTGAGGAGGAACAACGCATGACTGATGACCTAGAGGAACGCGAAGATCGCGAACGCATCAAATACATGGAGCAGAAGAAAAACAAGTTAGATTTGGAAGAAGCGCGACGCGCTGAGGCCGCTGCGGAGGAAACCGCGGACGAGGCTTCTGAGGAAAGGACTGAAGAGGCTCCCGAGGAAACGACTGAAGAGGCTCCCGAGGAGACCGCAGAAGAGGGTGCTGCGGAGAAGATCACCGCAGAGGCGTCTGAGGAGACCGCGGAAGAGGAGACCGTGGAAGAACAACAAGGCGTCGACGCTGAGCGTGAGGAACGCAAAGAACAGGAGGTTGCGCTTGAGGAGCGCGAGGATCGGGAAAATATCGCGCTCATGGAAAAGAAGGCGAAGAAGCTTGAACGGGAAGAAGGGCGGATATTGGCCGAGTTTGTCGATTCAGCGGAGCTGGGCATTGGGTCAACCGACGCGCTTCGCCCCGACCCCAAACGCGCCGCGTCGTTCATGCGGATCGTGAAGGCAGGCGCGACGGGCGAGTCCGCCGCGGGCCTGGGACAAAAAACGCCAATAGACAGTTGGACCGCGCCGACGTACTTCATCACGCTGGGCCGTGCTGGTGAATCCAAGACCATCGCGCCCGCGCTGCAGGCGCTGACCAAAACCTTCGGCGCTGACGCCGTGCGACGCAACGTAAGGGCTACGCCTGGGGTGGACATCGAACTGTGGCCTGAGAAGCTAGACGTCGCGGAGTACGCCGTGTCCGGGGTCGTGGCCAGGGCGCGCTTGGCGGCGATGAAGGAAGAGCCCGACGCAACGCACACCGACCAAGCGATCCTCGGCTCGCTCCCCTGGCTGGACATCCTCACGAAGCGCAACAAGCGTGGCAAAATAACAAACCCCGACCTTCTTGAACGTGCGCACCACTTTGGGTGTTTGCTGGCGCACCTAGGGCAGTGGCAACTGGCGCGGGACGTGGGTAACGCCGATACAATGGTTTTCGAGAGCGACGGATTTCTGCCCGGGTTGCTGGGAGTTCCCGTCAGTTCTTTGGGTGCGGTGCAGCAGTACGCGCCCGAGGATTACGACATCGTGTTCCTGCACCACCCCGGCGAGGGTCCCACGGTCGGGGACAAGATAACAGAGTTCACATCCGAGTCCGGCGACGCGATTGAGATTTATAAATACGAACACCCCGACGGCCCGTCCGGGTTATCGGGGTACATGTTCAGTGAGCGTTTCGTGGAGAAGATGTTGCCGCTGATTGCGTCGCGAGGGGCGGATATGGTGGACGCGTGGCTCGCCGGGCACTTGTGTCGCCCGCTACCTGAAAACGACTGGGCATATGACTTGCCGCATTACGAAGGCGCGAACGGAGGGAAGGGCATCCAGTGGGGCGAGAAGTTTCTTAATTGCTACAAGGCGATGAAAAAGGGGGATAAGCTGCCGGTGTGAGGTGTGGGGGTTCATTAGTCTAGTCGTGTAGTATGATCAAAATCTATGCTGTAAAATAAATGCAGCCTATCTAATGCTACGTCTTTCTATAAACGGCTTTAAGTCTTTCTAACTCCTAATTACCTCAACCTCTATCCACTTCAATCCGTCTTCGTCTCTGTTCCTTCCTCGCGACGCGCGCCTTGTTTGCGCTCGGCCCTAAACCTCCCAAGCATATCACAACCGCACCGCACCCCGAATACACGTCCACATGTTCCTTCATCACAAGCACACCCAACAAAGCGGACCACACCACCATCAGGTAGTACATCGCGGACGCCGTCAACGTGGGAAGGTGCGAGTACCCGTAGTTCAGCGAGAGCTGGCCGAAGAATGACGTCACCGAAAGTAAAAGTAACAGGGACCACTCGTACGCAGTCGGTGATACGGGGGGTAGCGGCCACTGAATGACGCAGCTTATGAACCCACACACCGTGCTACTGGTGTGGAACCAGCCGGCTAACGATAACGGGCTTACCCGCTTGCCGATCGTGCGAATCGTGACCATCGCGATCGAACAGCACGCGGCGCTAATTACGGTGACTACGACGCCGGTTAAATGAGGAGTTTGTTCTTGATCTATGGTATGTCCGAATCCGGACGACTCGACGATAGGGTTGAATACCGAGGGGGGCTTCACGATAAGTAGTGTGCCGAGCAATCCGCAGAGAATGGAGAGCCCTTCTATACCTCCAATCCTTTCCCCGAGCACGGGCCACGCGAGGAGCGTTGAGAAGATTGGATTCAGAAAAAAGATTGCCACGGAATCATTGACGGTTAAGTACGTCAAACTCACGTACGCCAGCGAAAACGCAATGGAACCCACGACGCCTCGCACTAAACACAACTGCCACATGGGTTTTGGACCCAAAAACGTCTCCAAGGTTGTGCGATGTGATTTGTCGTACGTAGAGCTCGATACGTGGCGACGGTACAAGGTGCCGAACGTGACGGAGCCTGAAATCAGGCTCCGAACGAAAACGACTTGCATTGGCGGGACTCCGCGCTCCACGGTCTTAGCGACAATGTTCTGGAAAGCTAAGATAAACGTGCCGCAGAACATCACCGCCTCGCCTTTGGGGAGGCGGGACAGGAAGCCCAGGGAGGTAGACGGAGAGGAGGACGTCGAGGCTTCCGCGGCGGCGTGGCGAGACGACTCTCCAGATTTGGGCGTGCCCAACAAACCAGCTTCTTCGTCGTCGTCGGAAAGCACGTCGTCTTCCCTTTCGGTGGACGACGGCCTTTCGTCACCCGCATCCCCGTCCTCCTCGCGCGGCAGGCTCAGCGGGATTTCCCGGAGCTCCACATCCCCGCACGTGGCACCGACGCAGGCCATCTCTAAAGAGCACCGACAAATTTTCGGCTTTTCTTCGAGCTTTTCTTTGCCAAACACCGGAAATTTCCATTTGGCAACGACAGATAGTCTCAGAATTACGACAGTGCGCGTGTGTATATGGACATCGAGTGCGCAATAGTTGTTTATTCGAGCGAGGATCTGCCTGATTCGCCACGAGGACGAAAAACGCACTGTCATTGGCGGAGAGCTGGTCTTGAGATGAAATCCGGTGAGATCTCCATGGTTTGCCATCAGCTTCACTCGATTGCCTCCCACGCGCATACACACACACGCTCGCCTCGTCGCCAGCGCTTCGTTCACACAATGACCGCCATGATGTCTGCCGCCGCGGTCTCCGCGCGCGTCGCCCCCGCCGCGTCCGGCAAGAAGATGAGCGCGCGCTCCAGCTCGTTCTCCGCCGCGATGCCCAAGCAGTCAAAGCGTGTTAACGCCTCGGTCGTGTCTCGCGGTGCCATGCGCGTCGTCGCGGAGGTTGAGGAGCCCATCGTCAAGATTGGCACCCGCGGCAGGTACGTGTTGGGTAACTTTTCGTGTCATCAAACGTTCGCGTGACAGGCCTGGCAATGAATCCGCTTCGACAACCCCACAGCGCAGCCATCACCAACACACCATCGATGGCATTTTTCTTTCGGCGCTCGTCTCGGAGAAATATCTGTTTATCCGTCCCGCATCCCTGACCCGCGCGCCCCCCATCTCCAACAACAGCCCCCTCGCCCTCGCGCAGGCGTATATGACCCGCGACCTTCTAAAGAAGAACTTCCCCGAGCTCGCGGAAGACGGCGCGCTCGAGATCTGCATCATCAAGGTACGTCGGGAGCGAGGATCGAAGACCCCGATCGGCGTTTCGAGGAACCGAGATCCATGGAGATTTCCTATGAAGACTTGTTTTCCTTTCGAGTTGGATGTCAGCTATATCCCACAAACGAACTGTTGTTGACCCTGTCTCCCTATCTCACCCCACCCACCCACCTCGACCAGACCACCGGCGACAAGGTCCTTGACCAGCCCCTCGCGGACATCGGCGGCAAGGGTTTGTTCACGCGTGAGCTCGACGTCGCGCTTCTCGACGGGCGCATCGACATCGCGGTGCACTCCATGAAGGACGTCCCGACGTACCTCCCCGAAGGCACCATCCTCCCCTGCATGCTCCCCCGCGAAGACGTGCGTGACGCGTTCATCTCCGTCAAGTATGATTCCCTCGCTGATTTGCCGGACGGCGCGTTGGTCGGTACCGCGTCCCTCAGACGCCAGTCCCAGCTCCTGAACAAGTTCCCCACCCTGGAGTGCGTGAACTTCCGCGGGAACGTTCAATCCCGAATCAGGAAGCTCCAGGAGGGTGTCGTGGACTGCACCCTTCTCGCCATCGCGGGTTTGAACCGCATGGACATGACCCAGCACGCCACCAAGATCCTGGACATGGACATCATGCTCCCCGCGGTGGCCCAAGGTGCGATCGGCATCGCGTGCCGCACTGGCGACGACAAGCAGCTCGGATTCCTCGCCGAACTCAACCACGAAGAAACCCGCATCGGCGTGGAGTGCGAGCGCGCGTTCCTCGCCGCGCTCGACGGCTCGTGCAGAACCCCCATCGCCGCGCACGCGCACAAGGTTGGCGACAAGCTCGAATTCAGAGGCCTGATCGCGAGCCTGGACGGCAAAGACATCCTGGAAACCTCTGCCACCGGCGAGTGGTCCTTCGAGGGTGGCCAAAAGGTCGGCACCGAAGCCGGCGCCGAGCTCAAAACCAAAGCGCCCGCCGAGTTCTTCGCCATGCTCATCGAAAACGGAGGAAACTGGTAATTGCCGTGTCGGGTGTAACTAGAGTTCGGAGTGCGGAGTGCGGCGCGGCGTCGTCGCGAGAAAAGAGTAGAGTGTGAGAGGTTGGAGAGACGACGAGCGACGCGAGGAATGAAAATGTCATCGAAAAAGCATCACACGCGTGGAGAGAGTCGCCAGAGGTTTCTTAGACGGGAGAGCTGATGCGTCGCTAGGCGGCGCGATCGCACGATATTGTATATATCAAATAGACGCGCCTCACCAGTATTATACCTGGGGGCCGTGTCGACCATTCATCGAATATAACAAGCAACGGAAGCGACTATTTTTTCACTCTAAAACAATTATTGCCTCAAACGTTTCAGCCAAGAAATAACGTTTTCATTTCAAAATCTCTCGCGCCGCGGAGGAGGAGCACGGCCGAGTACGCGTCACAGACGTGCGAAGCGACTTCAGGTATGCACGCGTGCGCGTGAAGGAACCCTTCATAATCCTATACTCTCTGAAACCTAGACCTGGAACTGTCTCCCGCTCGCACCAAGCATGTTTGGCCGGAAGAGTTTGCGCGGGTCGGCACGTGATGACTCATCTGCTGACGACCCGCGCACCTCCGCTGACGTGTCCGGCGGGTGGTCTGACGACTGGGGGACGCCTGAGCGTTCGGGCCGACCCCGCGTTGGTACGCTGACGCGCGGCGCTGTGCGACGCCACGCGGGCGATGCGTCTTTGTCCTTGTCTCCGTCTTCGGTGAGCATCGTTTCTGCCGGTTCCACGCCTACACAAGCGCGGAGTGTTTCAACCGACCGATGGCGCGTGGATGCGCTCGAGCACCGGTCCGAGCAAATGCTCGCCGAGGATACCCGAGAAGCACGCGAGGTGTACGAGTTTCAGGAACACGTTCGTGTAGACGAGGAGAAGGAGAAACGTAAACGCGCTGGGGTGCTCGGGAAGCTACGATCGACATCTTCGTTCTTCGTTCGATCCAAGAAAAGTAACAAAAGTGTAGACGATTTAGCATCAGCGTCGTCGAAAGCTGCGACGGATTTAACGGACAAAACATCAACCGTCTCTGTCGGCCTCAGCGCACTTGGTCCTCATCCGTCTGAGCTGAAGCGAATCACACATGAACTGCCTTCGATGCCAGTTGAGGACGTTCCGAAAACAGCGTTAGCGCTGCTTCCGAAACGAGGCCCACTTCGCGAAGGAACGAAAAGTATTCTACGCGCCTTGCAAGTGAGCGGGTTTGAAGTTGTGGAACACGTCGTCGAAACGAGCGAGAAGGTCTCCGATGACTCAAGAATGACTCAAGAAGAAGAAACAGCGTCGACCGCACGAGACGGTTTACACCGTCTGTCATTCCTGAAAGAAATGCTAACGTACGGCGTGGTAGTAAACGGCCTGGAAACAGTCAATAAACCGACATGGAAAAACCTTCACGCCGCGCGCGTCGCGGGAGTAATTGTGATGAACTACGACTGCCCTCTGTTGTTTTCAGACATGAACCGGTACGTCGACGTTGGGACGCTTGATGTTCCCAAGCAACTCCCTCCATACAGTGTTGACCTCAAAAACAGGTGCAGCACCGGCCCTGACGGGTACCGGGAAGTCATCGTTCACGTAATCGCTAGTAACAACCACGAAGCGGAACGCGCGGCGATGCGACACTGGGTGCTACCGCGGCTAGTGGAAAGGTGCCGTACGAGACGTGTTCGGCCGGTGTTTATTGACCTTAAAAGTAACGCAGCAGGATGCGGGGTAGGGCACGCTCTACGTACTGCTGATATCACACGAGACAAAGCGAGCATTCACGTTGTGTTAACAGGCGGGACGCACGAACCCGAAAAATACGCAAACGAACGGCTGAAAAGGTTTATCGACAAAATCCCAAGAGGGGGCGCGCGGGAACGGTACGAGTGGCTTGCCAAAGCGCCTTCGGACTACTCACGAAACGAGCTCGTTACAGCACACATCTTGCGGCTTCACGAGCGACCATCCTGGATGCAAGAAGAGGAGCGACAATTACTTTTGGAGAAACAAAGAGTGATAAAAGAAAAGAAAAAAATGAAAAAGAAAAACAAAAAAACGGGAGCGTGGGAAAACGACGAAAACGTAAACGACGGAACGCAACACAGTGACACCACAAGCGTCGTTTCCAAATCAGACGTGGCCAGGAGTTACGAGTCCCTTCAATCTTCCGTGGTATCTCTGAATGCGACCGCGAATCTAAGTGACACTACTCCCGATGTCGACTCTGTTCGTCAACGTGTCGCGGCGAAGCGTGCGTTGCTCCAAACCGAGCAGCATGTTTTGGCCTACGTCCGTCGTGCGGGTTTTTCGGAAAGCATTCCTGGCGGCGAATACGAAACGTTTTTCAGTGAAGACCCGTTTGAACGCGAACGGTGCGCGTCGTTCCTGTCGACCATGTACGCGCACCCCAACGTCTCCGTTGTGCCGTACGACTGTGTCTTCGCGAAAGGCACGGAACCGGGGAAGGGCTTTGTGTCTGGAGTACCCGCGCACGCCGCAGATCTACAAAAGTTCTCAGAGAAGGTTCTTGACGACATCTGGGCCCGGATTAGTTACGAGTTCCCTTCTGAACCTTCAAAAGACATAACGACGTGGCACGAACGCCAGCCTGAATTTGCATTAAACGCGCAGTTGCCTTTCTACTTCAACCGCGGGACAACGGAGCACACCGTAGTTCGGTGCGTGAAACTGGGAAGACCGGGCGTGGTTTGCGTTGGAGGCGTGGAAGGATCAGGAATCACGTCGCTGTTTCAGCGATGCGCGCGCGAAACTCGGCGTTTGTTCGGGAACGTGGATGGGACTTCACGGGACGATGTGTGTGTCCTGTCCGTGTTTTCTGACGTGGGGCACGCACAACTCACGCCGCTTGACGTGTTTTTAACGCTAACACAGCAGCTCTCTGCGTGGCGGGAAACGAGGGGGATAGTGGGGGCTTCCAAGTTTTCTGACGGATCATCCAGTTTCGATTCTGTCCCCTCTACGTTGAACGCGTGCCGCTCAACGTTTCTGGAGATGGCGCGCGTTACGGTGGGCCCAACTCGACGCGTCGCGGTTTTCTTGGATAATGTCACTTCAGTTAAAAACCCGTTAGGCCTTGCCTGGCTCCCGCACGAGTTGGAAATCCCGAGCGGGTTGCAGTTCATAGTGGGCACGAGGGCGAGGGACGACACGCTCCAAAAATCTCTTCGCGATGACCACCGGTGTTTGCTCACTAAAAGCGGAGTAGTGATGCACGCGGCTGACCGTGTGTTGCGCACCGCGCACACACAGCTGGCGCAAACCTTCCCCGATTCTTATAGAAAAACGCTCACGCTTCGGCAGATGACGTACGCCGAGCGCAAGTCGTACGTCGCGAAGCACGTGGAGACCGTTTTGATCGAGCTCGAGGAAATCACAACCGCGTGTGTGTTGGCGATTCCCCACGTCGCGCACCTTCCATACGCCAACTTACTAGTCGAACACTTAGTCACTTTAGATTTAGACGCCATGGACACGTCAAAATACTTCGAAAAGGTGGAAACGTTTCCGGGATCTATGGGAGAGATGTTACTGGAAAAGCTGTCTGAGCTGGAAACAATCTTCCCGGCTGAAATTTTATCCCTGGTGTTACCCGCCGTGGCGCTTGGTGAAAACGTTCTCACGATCGAGGACATCAGCGCGATCATAGAAACCACGCTGGATGACGACCTTGACGATGACGACGGTTCAAATTCCTCAGCCAAATACCTGGACACCTTAATCGTGCCAGTGTTTCTTCACGCCGCGCGGCACTTCGTGTCAGGACCCTTTGACGGGACATTTCGAGTCACAAGCGACGCCGCTAAAAACGCGATTCTCATGCGGTACGCCTCGGACGAGCGGACCCGAATCGCGGCGTACCGAATGCTCGCCGAGTACTACGGCGATCTGGATGCGTACGCGGATGGGGATGATGGGAATAATTCAAATGCACGTTCAAGACGCTCTAGACGTCAAATATCTCCTGGATTTGGATTGCTGAAACGGTTTCATAATCTATCGCCCGACTCGCTGGCGACAAACTCCGACGCTGTGATTTCAAATCGCAAAGCGTTTCAAGAGCACCACTTGGTGTGCGATGCGATTGCGTTGCTTCCGTTCTACTTAACCAAAGCAAAGCGGTTCGGCGAGCTTTGTTCGTTACTGAAAGACTTCTCTTGGATCACGTCGAAGATCGAAATGCATCAACTGCAGTCTTTACTGTTTGATTTCGACAGAGTGTTAAAGTTCCCTCAACCGCCGTGGATCAAAGAGTGGGACTCAGGCGATTGTGCGCCTGGGTCGCGGGATTACTTCGTGGCGAAGAAAGTCGCAGAGCAAAGCGTTAGACAATTTCCTTTTGGATCTTTAGATTTGCACCAGTACGACGCGGAGAGCTTTCGGCGGTGGATGGGGGATTCGTTTGGCAATGCAGAGTCACAACACGGGGACGTCGTTTCCTGCCGGCATTTAGTGTGGCGAAATTTGAAAGCGTTGGTGGATCGTCCAAATTTATTGTTACAAATTGCGATGAACGCGCCTGGGGAGAGCGAACCCGGCGGGGCGGCGGAAGAGCTTGTCCGGACGCTATCACCGCCAAGTGCACAAGGAGCGTACGTTTTCGCCGACGCACAGCCAGGTACAGAATTTCTGTTGCTCTGGGGTAACCGCCCAGACGAAGCGCCGTCACGCGAGTTTTGCGACGCCTCGACGCACGACGAACCGGTTACGATCGTGCGCTGGATCGACGACGCCTGTTTCGTCACGGGTGCCGAGAACGGCTTAGTCTCACTGTGGTCAGCGCAGACGGGGGAGTGCGCTGCGAAGCTGTTCGGGCACGAACGGGCGGTCACGGACATCGCAGTGGTTGGGGGTGGAGGGTACGCATCGGAAAAACAAAATAACCAAAACGAAAACGCGTCCTCGCGTACCTTCTCGAACCACGGCGTTCGCGTGGTGACCTCCTCCAAGGACGGCACCGTGCGTGTTTGGCACGTGGAGCGGGACCTTGGGAACACGTGCGACGTGTTGGTACACGAACGCAACGATCAACATAATCATGAATCAATGTATAACACTAATTGCTCTGTGAACGCGTTGGCGTATTCCCAAAACGCGGCGGAACTTCTCAGCGCCGGCGACGACGGGTGCGTTGTTTGCTGGGACATGAATGTGAGAAGTGGCCCGCCGCGACGGTTGCGGTCCACTGAAACGTCACACGTGGGTCCGATACTGTCGCTCGCGTGCAACTATGAAAACTCGGTATTCATAACTGGGGGGATGGACAAGACGCTGCAGGTGTGGAGTAGCGAATCGTCAGGGTCGAATTTGTTAAACGACGGTGCAGAGGGAACCGTTTTATCGGGAGCGGCGTCGAGTATTTCCGCCGCGACGCGTTGGCGCAGACGCGCGGCGGGTAAGGACGATGCCGTGTCCTTCAACAACTTCACGTCACATAATCAAAAGAACGCCCCGGAACAGGTTCTTAAACTAATAGGGCACCTCGCGGACGTCACGTGCGTTGCGTTCGGTAAAGTGGAAAAGCAAGATTCCTCCGGGTCGTTTTACTCGTCAATCGCGAGCGGGTCGCTGGACCACAGCGTGATGCTTTGGAACGTGGAAACGGGTGTGCACGTTGGGATGTTAACCGGGCACACCGGTCCGGTTGTTGACGTGCAGTACACGAAAGATAGCAAGTTGCTTCTCTCATCTTCGCGCGACCAGACCACCAGAGTGTGGCGCCCGAAAACGGGGCAAGTTATTTTGGAACTGAATCACTTAAATCCGGTTGGATCGGCCCAGTTGTCACCGGACGCATCTCGGTTGTTAGCGGGCACGGACAGCGGATCAGTCGCGGTGTGGGGATGGCTCGGCCGAGTAGGCTCGGCGTCAATGGGCCAGTGGCCGCAGCGACCCAACCTCTTCGCAAAGGGACACCCGGTACGGGAACTGGAGAGCGGTTCTGCGGAATCAAAATCAAAATCACACCAAACAACGAAAACCGGAAAAATAAAAAAACCCAACCCTTTCGCGTTCGACGGACAAGCGCACCGAGGGCCGGTGACTTCGATCGCGAGCTTCGACCACATGTCCGTGCACTTGAACAGTAAATCCGACGAGTTACTGACCACCAATTCCGGACGGGAAGTCGCGGCGCAACGCGTCCCGTGCGTGAGCAGCGGGAGAGATGGGTTCCTTCGGTTGATTTCAGGAAAGCGAGACGACGCCGGAAAAGTTGTTTCTTCCTTCACGTCCGGGCACGTGCATTCCGAAACTGTCGCCGTGAACGCCGTGGACGCGTCCCCTGAAGGCACAAGGACGTTAGCCGCCATGCACGACGGCACCGTGGTGGAGTGGGACGTGGTGACTGGTCTGGATCGGGTTAAAGTTAAAGCGCATGGTGGGGCTGTTCGCTCTGTTAGGTACGCGACGGGCTTAAACAGTCTAGGCACCGCGTTCACTGGCGGCGACGACAAGTGCGTTCGCGTGTGGGATTTGAGGGAAGAGGGCAAGGCGGAGTGCCTCACACACCTCACAGGGCACTCCGCACGAGTCACGGGTATCGGAATTGGCGAGGGGGATTTGCTTGTGACAGCGTCGTCGGACCGCACAGCTTTGGTTTGGGACGTTTCAAAACAAAAAGTGACGCAAAGTTTGATAGGCCACACCGGCGGTTTGACCGATATCAAGGTCACGGAAGGCGCTGGGTTGATCGTGACGACTAGTATAGACAATACTGTCAAGTGCTGGGACACAAGGAATTCTTCTGGAAAGGAAGTGTGGTCCATGAAGTGCGCTTCGACGCCGCAGCAGTGCGCCGCGACGTCACGACAGCCCAACTGGTTTGGGTTTTGCGGAGCGGATGGGGCGCGGGTAATCGACGTCAGGGTTTGGCGGGAAGTCGCGTATTTCGCAGGACTCGCGCCGATCACCGCAATTGTATTCCACGGAGAAAGCAAGCTGTTCCTGGGGGACACAGACGGGAGGATGTACGCGCTGGACGTGTGGAAAGCGCCGCCGAGGAGTTGGTAATTTAGAAATGAAATTAGAAATATTCAAATACTGTCGAACGACAAACACCTTCCCGCCAAACGAACACGGCGCTGCCACTACTGGAGGCGCTTTCCACAAGTCCGACGCTCCCCATGTCCATGCCGTGGCAATCGCAGCTGCTGGAGTGCGGGTGCACCACTGAGCCTGACGCGTGCGAAGTGTGTCTCTGCGGGTTGTGCTGCACCGCTTGTGTGTACGGAAAAACAGTCCGAGGGGAGGAACACTCGCGTTCAGTACCCCTGTGCTCGCCGTGTGACTACGACTGCGACGCGTGCGTCTCCCTGTTCTTCATCGATTGGTGCACGTTTGGTTTGTTGAGCGGTCTGGTGACGTACGGGTCACGTTTACAGCTGCGCAAACGCTACGCCCTTGACCCAGCCCCGGAGTGCTGCGGCAGTGACTTCGTGCCGCACTGTTTCTGTAACTCGTGCGCGGTGTTGCAGGACTTTCTGCAGCTACGAGCGGTTCTGAGAAAAACGAGAAGAGAAGAGAAGGCCGGGCCAGGCAATGCGCCTGCTCCGCCTCAGGAGAACCACGAACCGACCGCGCCTCCCTTACCAGAGGAATTCATGCGGCGCTGACAGTGAGATGAAGTTGAAGGGCTGAACAAGTCGACGCGTCGACAGAAGGAACGCGTTACTTTTTCTATTTTCATACATGGTCATACAGTAACTAAAACAAAATCAAATACTCACCGCCACCGTCTGCTTGGTGGTACGTTCGAAACGCTGACCGGGGTTCGCGGGGAAGACACCGCTGCAGATCTTCCCGCGTACCCGCGCGCACGTTCATGGCTCATTCCTTTCATTACGTCTTTCGCTTCCCTGTTTTCCCTGCGCCGGGTCCGCTCGCGGAGAAGTGCTTCTTCCTTCTGTTGCAGCATGAGTTTCGAGATATTGTTTGCGGGCGGTTTTGATGAGGTATCTACCCCTTTACTGAGCAACCTTTTGACTTGCGCTACTTGCGGCGGCGTGGACGGGCTCCCAACGTTTTGCGGATCCCCCCGGATGTCGTGTAATAATTGGGTTCGTTGCAGCGCTTGTTCAATAGTCACGTCATACATCCGCCCCAGCATTACCGCGATGACTGTTCCCGTCCGCCCGTGGCCGCCCCAGCAGTGCACGTAGAGTTTCTTTCCGGATAGCACTCGGCCGACGAGGTCGTCGCAGAAGCGGTCTAGCAGTGAATCACTTGTGACAGATCCGTCAACAATCGGCAGGTGAAGGAAGTCTACGTTTTTTGGCAACCCAACGCCGTGTACAGAAAGGACATGTCTGTTGTTCGCTGACATCAACCTCTTGATGTCTTTGGTGTACGGCCTCGGCGCCCGTCCTGTGCGCCACGCGTGTTCGGATACGTGTGGGTCCATCTCCGTTTGTAGACACACGAACGTGTCGATACCGAGGTCGCGCATCAACACAGTGAGTAGCTCGTCGTTTTCCTTATCATCCAACGAAGCGGGGTATCCGCCCGCCATCAACCTGTCAACAATAATCCAATTGCTGTACGGCGTGGGGCCCACGTAGGGGGAGAGGTCCTCGCGCGCAGAGGGCATCTCTTCTGTTTTTCAGACACTCCTGATCTTTTTCGGTTCTCTCGTGGATCAAAAGGGCAGGAAAAGAGGCGTACGTATCAACACCTGTGGACAGCCGCTGTGTGGGCCGCGGGGTGCCGTCGATTGATGACTTCTCGAAACCTGTGTCGGGTCTTCCGCGCCCAACCGAGCTCGTATCGGCGGTTCCAAGAAAACCTAAATCTTGAATATATTTAACGACGGGGTACCGCCTTTACGCGCGATGTGACAAGCCCGCGGGACCGCGCACAGGGTTGTGAGGGGAGCGGTGAGGACGCAGGTGGTTGATCAGCTTGGAATTCGACATTTTTGCGGCTTCGGAACCTCCCCACCTGTCGACACAAAGTTCAATCGAGTGACATTGAGCTTTTAGCCACGATAATGCACATTTCCCGCCAAGGGTATGGGTTTTTTTTTTAAATTCTCATTTAGAGATCTATCCACGAGTTATTTCGTCAAATTGGCGCAAATGAATCGTCTATTCCGAGACCGCGGTGCCCAAATATGAAAATCACAACGTCTCGATTTCTGGGCACACCACTCCTTGCGCGTGGGCCTGCGACTGCGGCAGGCAGGGCACGCACGTCGCCATGGACCGCAAGGCGAGGGACCTTGCGAGCGGCAAGAAAAAACTGGAGGAGTATAAACGCAAGAAGATGGCCAAAGGCGCGGCGCTCCGGGCGCAGATGGAGCACGATGCGACCTCTGAGCACGTTGCCCCCCCATCGCCCACAAAGTCCGAGGCCACCTCCGATGCGGCCCGGAACAAGTATCAGGACAGGTTGGAAGCTAGGCTAGCATCAGTTCTTGGAAACAAAACCAACGCCGACGAGGCAAGAGACCCCATGGGAGACCAATCTGAACACGGCCGCTTGGACGAACGCCGAGAAAAAGCCATCGTGGCTGGCAAAAAGCTTTCCGATGAGCTCGCCGCGGCGAGGGCGGATATCGCCGCCGCGCGAGACCTGACTGCACACGCGGGCGACCACACACCGGGCGGATACAGTGCGAGGTCACCGATGTCCACCCCTGGAAGAGAACGAGACGTCCCGCGAGCCACGCACACGCCGGACAGAGGTAACAACGTCGACCAAGTTAACGAGCTTCGCGAGCGCCTTCACGGCGAGCACGCCGAGCTCTCGAAAACGAGGGGCGAGCTCTCCGCTTTGCGCGCGGTGGAGGCATCTCGTGAGGCGGAAACCGCCAGGCTTGTCGCCTCTGAGCGGGAAGCTCAAGATTTGGCCGAGGCGAAAGCCGCGGAAGCGGCGGCGGCGGCGACGGCGAGGGACGAGGCGCGGGGCGAAAACGCGGTACTCACCGCTCAAGTCGCCGCGCTTGAAACCGCGAAAGCGGATGCGGTGGCGTCCGAGTTGCGGACCACGGAGGTGTTGGTGGCGACGCGGGTGAAGCTCGCGAGTGAGCGCGAAAACGTTTCCGCAGCGGAGAAGGCGGCGGTTGAGGCGGAGACCGAGAAACGCGCCGCGGTTGAGGTTGCGGAAAATGAAGCCAAAGAGACGCGCGAAAAGCTCAAGAAAGCCGTGAAGAAGGGTAAGAAAGCGGAGGAGGACCACATGGAGACTGAGAAAGCCCGGGTTGCTCTGGCAGAGGCGCTGGACGCGGCGGTGACGCGCGCGGAGGAATCCCAGCGCGCATTGGAGGAGGGAATCGCAGCGCGCGAGGCGCTCGCCGCGCAGCTGGCGACGACGGAGGAGACTCTCCAGACGGCAGTCACCGAGAAGGCGAGTCTTGAAACGGCTGTCCGAGAAGCTGCTTTGGAGCGCGAAGACTTGCGTGCCCGACTTGTGACAACGGAAGAGAGTCTCAAGACGACGGTTGATGAGAACGCAGCGTTGGTGGAGTCTTCCAAGGCGGAACGTGCGCGGCTGGAAGGGGAGTTGAGCGCTCTTCGTTTGGAGTCCGAGGAGGAGAAGGCGAAGCTCGAGTCCGAGGTGTCAGAGCTCCGTGTGTCGAGTGAAGAGGCGTCCCGGGTCGCGGAGGAAGCCGTGGCAGCGCGTGAAGCGGCTGTCGCACAGCTGGCGACGACCTCGGAATCCCTGGACGCGGCGATGGAGGAGAAGCGCGACCTGGTGGAAACTGCCGAGAAAGCAAACGCGCAACGCGAGGTTGCCATGGAAAAACTCAAGAAAGCCGTCAAGAAGGGCAAGAAAACGGAAGAGGACCAGGTTGAGGCTGAGAAGGCCCGGTTGGCGCTTGAATCCGAGTTGACTTTCCTTCGCGAATCGTCCTCCGCTGAAGTCGCGAAACTAACGGAAGACTTTGCGTCGCTTCAAGCGTCCTCCGCCGCGGCGCTCGCGAAGCAGGAGTCCGAGTCAAACGCCGCCGCTGAATCCGTTCGTGTTATGGTCGAATCCGAATATGAAGCCGTGGAGGCTGTGCTGGAAGAGACTCGAAACTCACTTACCGAAACAAAAGCGAAGCTGGAACGAGCGGAACGCGACCTGGGCGCCTCGCAAGACGCGGCGCTTCGTTTATCCGAGGAATCCGAAGGGATGCGAATGGGCGTGGATACGGAATCTGCCAATTTACGCGCCGCCGCCGCCGCGAAGGATGCGGAAGTTGAACAACTCCGTGCGGCGATTGCCTCCCAAGCTGAAGCACACGAAGAGGAGAAGAAAGCGGCGAAGGAAGCGTCGGATGCGGCTGTCGCGGCTGTGGAGCAAACGCTCACGGCAACGAACGAAAGCGCGAACCAACGACTCGCGCACAAAGACGCGCAGCTCGACGAAAACGTCGCGCGGATGGCGGAGCTCGAGGGAATGATCAAAAGCCTGGAGCTGAAACTCCGGGACTCCGCGAACGAGGCGGAGCACCTGGCGCTGCAGGCGGAGCTTGAGGGTGTCCATCAGGATCTTGCAAAGGCTGAAACGAACGTTTTGCAGGAAACAGAGAAACGCGCGAGCGCTGAATCGGAAGCCAGGGAAGCCAAGGCGGCGCTTCCCTCGGTGCAAGCCGACGTCGCAAAATTGACCGCCGAGAATGAAAAGCTGGAGAAACGCGTGGGCGAGGTCAAGGCCGAGCTCGCGCAGGCGCAGGAGGCCGCAGCACAGGAAAAGGCGCGACTCGAAACGCGCGCTAACGAACTCGCGAGCGAGGCGA
>TARA_B110000977_G_scaffold200584_1_pt1 | contig 17309 bp, 17 predicted proteins | sample TARA_B110000977 | Tara Oceans TARA_B110000977 (sample SAMEA4397798) | marine metagenome | biome: Polar Biome; feature: [SRF] surface water layer (ENVO:00010504); material: water (ENVO:00002006), including particulate matter (ENVO:01000060) such as... | depth 5 m | reverse complement strand
GGAATGCCTCCATCCCCGTTGGCACTGCTAGAACCACCAACTGCGCCCGCTGTAACAGTAGGGCCCTCGGTGTCAGTAGGGCCCTCTGTGTCAGTAGGGTCTTCTGTGTCGTCATTAGCTATAATTTTAGTGGCAATCACTGGAGGAGAACCACCGGCAGGAGCTAGAGCAAGGACTTCCAGAACCACTAGATCAGCTACCAGCTGGTTTATACTTGAAACGGAAAGGACAATCGCACTGATCCGCTCGACAGAAAGCCCCGCATTCGATGCTTTAACAATAGAAGCCTCGGCAGCTTGCTGTGTCTGCGCTGCTTCCAGTTCGGCTTTGAAGAGCTCCTCGAGAGCTTCCACTGCCGCGAGATCTTCTACTACAGTTTCAACAGGAGCCTCTTCAGCCCATAAGCTATAGCTAAACAGTGCGGAGAAGCCAAAGAATAATACTTGAGTTAGTTTTTTCATAATTAGTTTTGATTGCCTAGTAAGCGTTTTTCTGTGCTAGAATAGTTCGAATAATAATATAAAGATCAAACCAAAATCCTGCGCATTCGATATATTCGATATCACAGGCGATTCTGGCATCTAAGTCGGTATCGCCGCGCCAGCCATTGACTTGCGCCCATCCAGTCAATCCAGTCTTAACCGAATGCCTTAAATTGTAATAATCGACCTGAGATTTAAAATCATTAATCAATTCAGGACGTTCCGGGCGAGGCCCAACGAGGCTCATCTCCCCTTTCAAAACATTCCAGAACTGCGGTAATTCGTCGATATTCATACGGCGCATGAAGGCACCGATTTTTAGGCGCCGGGGATCATCGACCTTGCACCACTTCGCACCGGTGCCAGACTCTGCATCGATACGCATGGAGCGTATCTTGATAATCTCAAAAGACTTTCCGTTGCGTCCCAATCGAACCTGACGATAAAATGCAGGACCAGGTGATTCTCTTTTTACACGCCAAGCGTAGTAGACGATAATAGGAGAAAAAACTATTAGCCCAAACAATGCGCCGAAAATATCCACCATGCGCTTGATGATTCTCGTGTCTAAACGATCGAGGCTACGCTTCCCTTGAGTGAGTATCGGGATGCCTTGCATCAATTGCACACTGAGGCGGCGTTGCAATGCATGGACGTGATTAGGGAGCACCATAAAATCCATCATCTCGCGCGCGCAAATTTGCTGTATCTGCAATCTGGAATCATCATCCAAACTAGAGTCTGCAAGTAAGACGGTGTCGTAGTTACTGGAGCAAATAATCTGACTAAAGTCATCACCTAATCGCCAAGTTTTGACATCCATTGGAAATGAACTCAAATTGCTCTCATTACGTGTCGTCACCACACTCGCAATCGACAAGGGAAACATATTTCCACGACCTACAGATCGATCCACCAGTTCCTCCACGCGCTCGTTCCACCCAATTACCAAGGTCTTATTCCTCAGATATTTAGAAAAATACGGTGCTATTAAGTGCCGCGAGAACAGGTTTCGCCAAAGTGGCAAAATTGCAACCATGGTGAGCATCGAGTAGAGCACAAACAACCGCGAAATGTTCGGCTCCAGTTTCAGTATTAACGATAAAGATGTGAAAATCGCCCCCCAAGCCAGAATCGGCTCAAGCATCATAAAGGCGGAATGCCGCGGCCTTAAAAAGCTCTCTCGATCGTAATGCCCTTTAAAGACGAGTAATCCCAGCATCGCAACTAGGGCGATTAAAAAGTAAGAAGAGTATACCTCTATTTTCGGCACAAACCCTGCAGGCACCCCAAAACCCTGTAAGAATGAATGGAAGCGTAGCCAATACCCGAATAATAGCGCTAGAAACACCCATATTATGTCACCAACGAAGAGTATGGCTGTAATAAAGTGCGTGTATTTCTCACGTCGTTCACGCCCAAATGCCCGAGGGGAACTTTCCTCCCAGAACATCAGTCCTGCTGGTGATTTACTGCTCATTTTATTGATTTATATGAAAATAAGGTTGGGGGCACTTCTAGATTCAAAAGAGGTTTTATCAGTGTCCACCCGTCTGTTGTGGTTTGACCAGCCTGCAACTGATTCCTGACTGCTATATTGATAGCCATAATAATTGACATTTATAATAGTGAAATGATTTTTAGCATAATCTATACCAATATAAATCGCGGGACTGCTCCTATTACGCTAATTTAGAATTTTAATTAACTTAATTTACATTTTTTGAAAGTCGACGAACGATTTGCTCAATTCTGACCAAAATATGAATATCGCCATCCATACGATCACATTCATTCTGCTGGTGCTAGCCAATGGCGGCCGCCACGACTGGGCATACAATGTATTTGCACTCATTCTCTGGCTACATGCCATCCCCATTACCATCGAACTGGTCAAGAAGCGGGCGAATATCCATTGCCGTGGCCCACTCTTTTGGATCGCAGCCATCATCATCCCTTGGGCCGCGTTTATTGGCCTCTTCGCGTATGCGCTGTTTAACCCCAGCCACCAAACCATCTACAATAATCTATTTAGTCCACTCATCCCTCTCGGGCACAATCTAGACCTACCAACGACACCAAATCCGGCACGAAGTCTACTTTTCCTACAATTCTTAGTCGGGCTCCTATTTATGACTCTCAGCCTACTGATCACGCCGATCACGAGAAAGCAAATCCGAATCTCGCTGAATGTCGTATTTATTTTTGGTACAGTGCTGGCTGCCGTCGGCTCACTAATGAAACTCACCAACACTAAGCTCTTCCTCTGGTTTATAGAGTTTCGGGAGCCGGTTGCATTCGCCACATTTTTCTACAAAAATCACTGGGCTTACTTTGCGTTGCTCTGCGCGGGAATCGGGATGGCCCTCTATCAGTATACATTCAAACAGGAAAAACAAAGCGGACACCTGCCCGAAAAGAGTATCGCATATGCCCTGTGCACACTACTCATCTTGATATCGATCCCCTTGGCCGAAGCCCGTGGAGCCAGCCTCGCAGCAATCCCACTCGCACTCACGTTCCTCTACACGATCCTCAAGCCTTTATTGCAAGGGCGTCACAAGATCATCGCAATTGCCGCCTTTCTGCTTTGTGCAGCCATCACCCTTGGGAGCTTCTACAAAATCGTAGCACCACAGTTTGAGCGCGCGGTGAGTCGCAGCGAAAAGCAGCTCCACGACTATGAGCTGAATAAGCTCGGTTCGGTAAAGCGCATAGCGCTCTACCGTGACAGCTGGACCATGATACAAGCGAAACCGATATGGGGATGGGGGATCGGGAGCTTTATTCATATTCACCCAATTTATGCAGATCAGGTGTTTTACCAAAAAGGTGCCGCCTATCCTGTTGCATACGAATTCTGCCACTCAGAATATTTAGAGAGCGTCGCAGAAATGGGCTTGGCTGGCAGCGCACTCCTACTCCTGCCTTTTGGATTTTTATTCCTTGGACTCACAAAAAAAGCCAACTGGAAAAATCCAATTGGCTTTGGGCTGATACTCGGAAGCGCTTTAGTTCTCGCGACAGCAGCAATCGACTTCACATTGTCGAGCCCTGCGATTGCAATGGGCGTCCTCTTTTGCGCGACACTTGGCCTTCGTTACTCGCTCCTTTCGAATCGTATGCGAGTGCCCAACGGCACCGCCCCTTTGCAAACCTAGCGATCACAATCCGCAGAGCTCGTCCACACATGACTCGCCAGTGCGTCGGGGGCGACTTTCATGAGTAACTGCTTTATTTCTTCTCGGAAACGAAGCTCAGAAAAACGCTCCGCGTTCTGGCGACATTCGTTGGGATCAAAATCACACGCCTCAAAGCTTTCCACTGCCGAAAAGAGTCCATCTGACGTCTGCTGTTCAAAAAACAGCCCCGTCTTACCAGCGACCACCGTCTCCAAGGCACCCCCCTCACCAAACGCAATGACAGGGCTACCGGACGCCTGCGCCTCCAGTGGAGTGATTCCAAAATCCTCAATCCCCGGAAAGATAAAAGCCCGGCATTTCGAGTAGGCATTTTTTAAGACAGGAAATGGCTGCCGTCCGAGAAATTCAATATTCTGGGCAGCCTTCGCCTGCAAACTCATACGCTCACTACCGTCTCCGATAATGACCAAGCGCTTCCCATTGCGATTAAACGCCTCAACGGCTAGATCGATTCGCTTGTAAGGCACCAACTCGGAGACAATTAAGTAGAAATCTTCCTTCGCTTCCGAACAGATAAAATCATCCACCGCCACCGGCGGATAAATCACTGTCGATTCTCGATCGTAACAACGTTTGATACGATTCGCGACAAAACGTGAATTTGCGATAAAATGATCTACGCGCTGCGCCGACCTGCGGTCAAACCACCGCACATAAGGCGTAACTGCTCTAAAAACCAACCGTCCAAGCGCCCCTAGCCCGCTAGACTGCTGAAGATAAGTCTCCTGCATCGACCACAGATAGCGAGGCGGAGAATGACAGTAACAAACGTGAATACTACCTTGAGGCACTGCTAGCCCTTTAATCACCGAAGCATCCGACGAAAGAATCAGCGCAGTATCCGCTCCAGCTTTCAAGCCAGCGACGGATAAGGGGAAAAGCGGCAATAACATTTTGTAGCGCTTCGCCGCGTTCGGAAAGTGCTGTAATGGCGACGTGACGATACGATGGCGGGACAACCAATCGCCAAAAACTGAGCGATCCTTGGTCGCCACTAATGTATAAATATCCGACTCCGGAAAAAGCGTGGAAAAGGACTGGAGGACTTTCTCTCCCCCGCGCTCAGCAACGAGCCAGTGATGTGCAAGTGATATCATTAATGCTTCAAAATAGAATTATATACGCGAAGCGTCAGGTCGGCAGTCCGATCCCAACTAAACAGATCGCAACGCTTGCGCCCCAACTCAATAAGAACCGCACGATATTCCAAATCGGCATACAACCGTTTCATTGCCGCAGCATATGAATCAGCATTGAGCTCCGCATAACAAGCGGCATCACCAGCCACCTCCGGGAGACTGCAAATTTCTCCACAAATCACGGGTGCCCCGCACGACATCGCTTCCAATATCGGCAAACCGAAGCCCTCGTAATAACTTGGAAATAGAAACGCGACACACCGCTCATAGAGCCATTTCAACTCCCCGTCAGTAACCCCTCCAAGCTCGACTAAATTCCGATCAGCACCCCGCTGATCCCCCACCCCGAAGTTAAAAGTTCCGACGACTGCCGTCTTTGGAAGGGACTCTCCACTCGCCTCTACTGCCTGATAACTTTCGCGCACTAATTTTAAATTCTTAGCGGGGTCGGAACTTCCAACGAAAAGATAGAAACCTTCCTCGAATCCCTCAATCGGCTGCGCTTCAACATGAGAAAAATCTTTTGCCGAAAGAGGCGTCACGGATGACTTAACGACTAGTTCCGGAAAGAGTGCGCCTAAACGCCCTTGCGTGAATTCAGAGTTCGTAACAATCGCTCGACAACGATTAAGCGCGGGTAAGAAGATACGCTCAAAATACCACTTGGACCAAGAGGTAAAGCGCTCTGGTGTATCCAAAATCGCTAAATCATGAACAGTCACGACATGCTTCTCTTCCGGAACCCATGGAAATATCGGCGCCCCTGTAGAATGCACGATATCTGCATCACGTGATGCGATACGACCAGCGATTGGGAAATAGACTAAATCCCGATACGCAGCATTCCCTATTCGTAAAATACCTGAGAGTGCGGAGGGTCGCAACTTGTATGCGAAGGGCACGAGGTGCACGGCTTTCTCTTTCGAAAGTGCCGAATATAACTCTTTCGAGTATGTGTGATTCCCTCCACGTGTTGCATACACTGGAGTTAAGTCGAAAAGGATTTGCATCTATAAAAGTTAAATGAATGAAAACGTGTTATAATGTATAATTTTGAAAGCAGTCTGCCTGAATAAATGCCAGCCCAATAATACAAAATACCCCAACTTTAACTTGAACGACAGACCACTCATTGGGTCAAAAAGAGCATTCATCCAAAAGCGACCTACTACCGAGTGCATTTATTGGAACCTTAAAAGAACGCGTCAAACCACCGGGAGATGATTAATTTTAATTCGCTTAAGACCTTGATAACTAATTGCGAAAGATACCATGGAAGTGATTAAAGGACTTATGAATCTCCGTCTCAACCGGTTCCCCAGGGCAGCTTTGTCAGGATTTCGGTCGTCTCCAATTGTTGAGTTAAAAACTGGATGCGCAGAATAGTTATCATCCTGAATACAAAGCGCAGGCACCGCCTGTAAGGTTCTGCACATAGGAACAGTGCGTTTGAATGGATCGAATAATTCGTGATCAATATAACCACTAAAGTCATCCGAAAGGTCGACCAAGAACCGAGCAGTTTTTCGATTAATAACGTAAGCTCCAGTAGCAGCATGACTACCATGTAATTGATGAAACGTCACATTTTTACACTCTAAAAAACTATCTAATGAAACCGTACAAGTAGCATTACAGCTCTCTATTTTCCATAACTCAAACTGATTGTCAGGTATCTCAAATTCTCCCCAAAACTCATCAAACTTCTCATAGAAGCGGATATCATCTTCCAGCACTAAGCATGTGCGATTGTCGGTCAAAAGGAAAGCTTTCCAAGCGGATATATGAGAGGCCGCACATGCGATTGATCGCAGTGCGGATTCGGCGACAGGGCTTCCATATCTAGCGATCGTAGCATCACTTAGCGCGTTGACCTGCGTTGCAGTCAAAAATTGGTGCTCAATCTCAAAACGTTTCAACATATTTTCCATATGTTCACGTCGCTGAGTATCTTTCTCACTATTTATTACAATCGCTATGCCATTCTTCATCTTATATGAATCTATGGTTCGTTTTTGGAATGAGCGATATTTTATAGTTAAAATTAATTTATATATAAATAATCACACTGGCACTCAGTTACCTAGCTCCCCGATCAGCCTGATGAGAGAATTCAAACACTAAAACTCAGAGATTCGCACCTACTAGACTCCTTCAAAAGCAATGTATCAACATATACGTTCATTGCTTCAACGACTTTCCGATGTCGCATTCGATTGAAGAGATAGGGAAATTCCCCATCATAAAAACGCATTTCGGTCGAATGCGCGCAGATCGGACTAATCTCGATAAACAGTATTTTCACGCAAGCAAGCAACCTTACCACATTTTAATATATTCAGTATCCCCAAAATACATCAAACCAGTGGAATCGTTCGTTGAATGAGCCGCTTGATACCCTTAACATTAAAAAAACGGCTAACTCCCATTCGGCAATACAGCAAAAAAATCCAGCGACTTAACCGCGTATCAAAAACCTCGAAAGCGGAATGTGCCTTCATTTCATTCACGATCTCAACCGCCTCATGTCTTGTAATATCTCCGACCCTCAAAACATGAAAAACATGCCCCAATGAGGCGACACTTACCGCTCGAAGCTTACGACTCTCTAAACCAATAAATCGCTTATCTTTTTTTAATAAACGATGAATCTTAGAAATATACATGTTGGCACCACTTACAAGAGACGCAGCAAACTCAGCGCCTGCCTGCCCTCGTCGGCGTAGAATTCGATAATAACAATCAGGAATTTTACTTGTAGACACTCGATAAGAAACCCCAGCTTGCAACAGCGCGCGCACATGAAATTCGATATCCTGGAAACGCGGATACTCAATGTCATAACCATTGATCCTCTCAACAAAGCGACGATCCCAGAGAGGTTGCATAGTCTGCCATGGCGCAAGATCCATGCTCAAAAATCGACCCAAATGATTACCATCTTGCTTTAATTTCCAAAGGCGACAGCCATCCGACACGTCATCCAAAAATTCTTTCATAGTAAACACCCAGAAGTCATGGCTGGGAAACTGCTCCTGAAACAACATCCGCTCTTCTATACAAAATTCTTCAAGTAAATCATCGGAATCAAAGAAGATGATAAACCTCCCTTTCGAATTTTTGATTCCAATATTGCGACAGGCCGAACCTCCAGCAGAGATGTCGTTCACGATCAATTGTATCCTATCGTCTTTATCTGTGTAAGATCGGATAATCTCCTTTGAATTATCAGTGGAAGCATCATCCACAATAATCGCTTCCCAATCTTGGTAAGTCTGAGCAATCACTGAATCCAATGTTTCCCTAAGATACGCTTCCTTATTCTTATTTGGAATGATGATCGAAACTTGAGCACACATGTTCGTATATATAAACTAAGTTCTAAAGAATTGTAGGCTATAACCAATCAAAGAGAAGCCGAACAGCATACTCAACTCATCTACACTCGAAAAACTAACATGGCACGCTTAACTCAAGTATCAATAGCGAATAATTATTAGACTTATTGTTGATGTAGTCGTACTCGTATAGCTAGGCAGTGAGTTGCTTGATCAAGCGGTGAACGAACTCCGCATACCAGTCATCGTTCAGTCCAATCGAATGAGTTAACTACCCACACGGGAGGCTTACCACGCGTGACATGGACTGGATTAAGTCAAAAGGAATGAAGGTGTGATCCAGCTTACTTAAAGCAATGAATCAACGTATTCATTCATCACTTTGACGACTTTCCAACGACGAATTCGGTTAAGAAAATTAGACAAGCCCCAATCATAAAACCGAATTCCCGTCGAATGGTCGCAAACAGAGCTAATCTCACAGAGCAGGCGGTATTCTCTCCGATCGCAGCGGCGCCGGAGGATAGGTAAAAACTTATGTCGGCCACCGGTATAATGGCGCATCAGTGCTTTATCCCATAAGCGTGTGTGTAGCACGCATCGCTGAACATTCAGACTCGGCGTAAGAATCGCCCACCTACCATCAAAGGTCATATTCAACGGGCACTGATCAAAACAGTTACAATGCAATATATAAGGACATTCGTCACTGTGCTTTTGGACATTCTGCAGATAACACTCCTTTACATTTATTAAGCGCCATACTGCACTATTTACGCACAAAAATCCTGAATTAAAATATTCCGATGATCGCTGATTTTCTTTACAATTTTCAAAAAATGATGCGTTCCAATATCCACTTGATTCTGCTAAGTCTAGACACGCCGCAATCGGCTGATTAAATCCCGTTATACTAGAAAACTTCGGGTCTCCCAAAAAGAGTATATCCCCATCTAAATAGAAGATCCATCTATAGTCATCGATCAAAGTGTTGATCGCATCGACTTTGCCGAAAGCAGTATTTGTAATACCATTCTTTCCAAAATCGGGATTACTCACATTCACACCTCGAATCTCAGAAGCATTAAACTCCTCCACGACAACTCTATGGCCACGGCGCTTACAATGTAATCAATCAGCGTCTGCGGTAGAGCTTTACTGTATCCCTGCTGAAGAAAAACAATTTCCAAGGATTCACTCGCAAATTTTGCCAATGAAGCCATCGAAAAACATGTTTCGACGTGAAGGCCTTCATCACAAAAGTATAGTACACAATAATCCTTCATATCAACTTACAAACACATGCCATAACGACTCCAAGAGCTTTTAGATTACAAGTTCAGATTAAACTGATTCGCTAGGACTAAAATCTGCCTCCACCCATACAAGTTTATTAAATAAATTCACAACTATCAACAGATGATTTACCATATAAATCTAGAAAAGCACCGATTACGCATACATGCACTCAAGTATTCAAGTATTCAAGTATTCAAGTATTCAAGTATTCAATTCTGCAGCATAGATTTGATGGATTCTATTCACAAAGTGGGCAGGAGAGAGTGATGCATGCAGTGCTTCGTTATCATCATAATCCCTCTTCTCATCATAAAACAAAGACAGGGCAGTGGTCAAACTATCTAGGTTCTCATGTTCAAAGAGTAGGCCACAATTCCACTGTCGCACTGCCCAACCCAAAAAACCACAATCTGAGGCAACCACTCCAAGGCTAGCACCTATCGCCGCTGAAAGCACTCCAGATGGCCCTGGCGGGCTCTTATATGGTAGGACCACGCAATCAACGCAGCCAATTACATTACCAAAATTCTCAGTGCTAATATGCTTATCCACTACACCGGCCCGCCCAACACTGACTAGCCTTTGAAGCCTTCGCTTAGTCGAATCACTAAAACCCGAATTGTCTCCAACACGCAACAAATAGAATGGCTTTTCCTTACGGCGCTCAACCAGTGCCTCGAAAGCGGCAAGCAAATCAATAAAGCCCTTACTCGGACGAGACGAGCCGATATGCAAATATACGTAGGCATTAAGAGGCACGCCATAGCGAAGACGAACCAGTTCTGTTGATTCATGAGGAAGAGATATCCATGGGTCATAAATTATCTCACTTCGCCGAAACATCTGCGGAATACTACGCTTCAATAAATGCGCCGTCGCGTTTTGATTGCACAAAACCGGAGCCACTCTGCAGGATGGAATCGCAACCCGTAACAGTGCGCGCACCACGAACCATTTCACCATCGAACTTATTTTGCTGAATGTTAAGTTCCGAATGGTAATATTCGGGCAGCGTTCAATCATCAGAAAGCCACCTATCTTAGGTTTACGTTCATTAGAAATAGTGAGACTCCACAAAGCTAAGCTACCCAAGCAGTCGTCCAGGAAAGGAACGAACAGATAGTCATATTCCTCCGACAACTTCAGCGCAAAAACTCGAGCATATGTGACCGATAAATGAGCAACATTCTCACGAACAACCTCTCTCCCGAGCTAGGGGATTAGCTCACACTTAGAAATATCTGATGTAAAGTTTGCACAAATAGTGACCCTCTCGAAACTACCAGAAAGCGCTTCATAGACCAAGCGAAGGTAAACCAGATGGTGACCTTCGGTCTTGGGTTCAAATATCAAGATAGAAGCCATTATATTTAGATAGACGGGCAATTAAGCCAAACGACTCCACCTGCAATCTGATACACGTAATCCCGCAAATGATAATCCGCAGCGTAGAACTCTCGCATGAGGCATGCGAATCGAAACACACACCTGACAGCGACTTCAGTTTAAGACATTCTTTAGACATATCATTCGCCGATTCATTTAAGAATCTTATTTACTCAACCAATTCCGCGACTTCTGCAACCTTGCCCACTGGTGCATTTTTAATTTTGATACGCTTCAGGCCTTGATAGCTCAAAAGAATAGAAACAACAAATGAGACGAGTGGGCTCAGATATTTACGTCGAGTTATATTAATTCTAGAGATCCGATCTAGGTTTCGATGATCGCCAAGCGTCGTCGCTAAAAGTGGCGAATCAGAATGCTCGCTGTCTTGAATACAGGGCGCAGGAACAGCCTGAAGGATAGGACACATCGGGACATTTCGATGGATTGGATCGAACAGTTCATTGTCGGTCATTATTTTAAAATCCGAAGACACCTGAACAAGAAACTCTGCAGTTTTACGATTAACAAGATAAGAACCTGCGCCGCAGTGATTACTTAATAACTGATGAAATTTAATATTATTAAATTGACGAACACTATCCCTAACAATTGTGCAAGTTGCTTTTACGGTCTCGAGCTTCCAAATTTCTGCACGATCCTTCGGAACTTCAAATGCACCCCAAAACGCCTCAAATTCATGCCAAAATAAAACATCGTCCTCCAAAACCAAACAAAACTCATAAGATGATGCCAAGAACTCGCGCCAGGCCTGTATTTGTGACTGACTGGAAGCTATTTCATTTCGGCCGAACTCATTTGCTCCCTGATTATACTGAGATAAAATCGCGTCACTTAGTTCATCCCCTTCAACTGCTTTCAGTATCCGGTAGTTCAGTTTAAATCGCCTCAACGTCGCCTCCATGTGCTCGCGTCGCCGCTGATCACTGCTTCGGTTAATGACTATTGCTAGATAATTTTTCATACTAAAGTAAAAAATTAGAGTTCGACATAAATCCCAGCAGTACGCCAGAGAGTATTTGGCTCTAAAATCATCTCTAAGCCATTAAATCTCATAGGATGGGGCATTCATCCAAACAAAGCCTTGCTCTGATTTTGAAACAAAATCCCACAGGCGGAAGTCCGGCTCAAAATATTCGCTCATTCGCCCACTCATTTTGAATCCAATGCTCTGCCTAGGCGATACGTTTCGATGCTCCAGGGTAAAGTCGCACCCAACGACACGGCCTACTTCTTTCAAACCCGCCGCCAGAGAATTCATTGAAATCAGTAAATCGACAATGACCTCACCATCTGAATCGCAAACGTAGCCAACTTGACGTCTAAAATGAACATGTCGACTGACATGATCGAAGAGCGAATCATTTCGATCTATGGATTGGCATAATGCATCCATACTATCATAATTGAGGAACTTCATGCCAAACTCCCGATCAGCCGAATGGCACGAGGTATACCTATTATAATTGACTGCTGAAACGAACCGTTCGTCTGGATCACGAACAACTGCGATCTTCAGGCTTTTTTTAAAATTTACCTTATTTAATTGATGATAAAACTGAGCAGAAAAATGCTCGGTGATCGCTTTTGAACCAAAAAGTGCCTCAAAAAATGAGGAGCCTGCATTTTTAGGTATATGAACAAATAGTAGACCCTGTCTAGCAGTATAATAAGGGTTGGTATGATTATTTAGGGCATAGCGGATCCGCCATTTGTTGACATGAACAAATTCCGAGGATTTCGGTAACAGCGAGAACAGCCAATGCTTGCTCGGTAGCAACTCATGAGGCGGCGAGTCAAAGCACACGCCAGAAAGTTCACCTAAATTAATTTTAGCACGAGACTTTTCCATAATAACTACGATGTGTGAATCCTTTGAGAATTACACGCGGTTGAATCAAGCCCAAGCACGGCCTTCCATCTGTTAAGGTAGCGACTCAAACTATACTGACTAGCAAAATCACACAAAGCCCCGAACTTCACCTATTTCCTTCATCGTTGATATTAGTCACCAGCAGCAATGTCTGCGCAACATCTTCGGATGAATTCGGGTCACACATAAAAGCGTGCACTCCTCCCCCCCGTCACTTCGACAAAAGCGGGATCACGACTGACAATGGGAATCAACCCGGTAAAGAAGCCTCACAGGAACTCCAAAACCTTCGAGATGATAAAGCAAAATAAAGGCACATGCGTTACGATAAAGCCACCGCAGGGCCTCGTCGCTTACATATGGGACAAAATGTGTACCAAGAGTCGACTCTGCCGCTGCAATGACTAGATCAGAACCATACCCTAGAGCTCCGCAGATTACATGCTCAAGCCAGACGGGAGTGTCCGTGATTTTGCGTAACTGATCTTAAGCTGATTGTTGTTGGGCATTCTGTCCTCGGACTCAATGGAGAATCGATTGATAACTAAAGATTTCTAAATCCTTCGAATATATATTTTCGATAAATTCGATTTCTTCAGTATTTAAAGCATCGTTGTTTCTTCTTTTTTGAGCCGTTACATTAACATCCTCCAGTGGATAACTCATCTCAAAACGCTCCCTAAGCTTATCAATATCTTCGATTGAATTCTCATATTTACCTACGTAATCTACGAGGATTTCATCATTATAACCACACACAAAGTAATGCTGTGGAATAAAATGACAATACGACAAAACCTCATTTAGAAAAAATCGTTTACGCATCTTCCGGATGAAATCGTGTATATCTTTGCTGTCTTGGATAAAAACCTTGGACCATTCCCTGTCAGTCTCAGTGATGCCTCCATTTTTCAAAAAATTGAATGCAGAAATAAACCTTGAGACTGGATGCCGTGAGAACGTAAATTTAAAACACGAATTAAAAGAAGATTCATCCGCTTCAAAGTAATGTAGCGCCGATGAATGCCCTCCTAAATTCATTGATTCTGTATTGAAAAGACTACGAGTAATCGCGTTTCCTGCAGATTTTGGAATATGAATGAAGATGACTTTTTTTCTAATAAAATCTTTAGGAATGCTATTGTTCCTCACTCTAAATAATATCAGACGATGGTAGGCTCTCCTGCAGTAGTAATAGAATTTATACTTATTGATAACTTCCTTAATCATAACACAGATTCAGCTAACTATTGTCGTTAAAGAGAACAATGATGGAATTGCTGATATTAGTGGGGAATTCGCGTCAAATTCATAGAGCATTCATTCTAAGCTTACGCATTAATATCAAATACAAATGCACTGCACAGAAGCACTGAAATATTCCAACAATCAAATAACAGAGTGTCATCAATACAGCAGCGACCACACATCGCCAAACTGCTTAAGAAATCATCCAAGTAAGGAACAAGACGACAGTCGTATTTCTCTGATAATTTTAGCACAAAAACGTGAGTTTTTTTACAGAAAGATAAGAAAAAATTTCACGAACGACATCTTTTCCCATAAAAGGGATTAGCTCAATCTTAGAAACTTCTGATATAAAGTTTGCACAAATTGTCACACTCTCAAAACAACTAGAAAGAACTTCATAAATTAACCGAAGATAGACCAAATGGTGCCCCTCGGTCTTTGCCTCGAATATTAAGATCGATGCCATTATATTTGAATCGAAGGATCATTCACCCAAACAAACCCGCCTTCAGCCTGAGACACATAATCCCACAGTTGATAATCTGCATCATAAAACTCTCGAAAACGTCCACTTAACTTAAATCCGTCCTGCATCCTCTGAGATGAATTACGGTGAGTTATATTATAATCTCTACTAACAAATCTTTCGATTTCTTTCAACCCTGCGGACAATGAGTTCATAGAAATCAACAAATCCACAATTATCTCCCCGTCTGCATCACAAACATACGACACCTGCCGTCGAAAATGAGTATGCTCGCAAATCCTCTGAAAGCACTGCTCGTTCTCATTCGCCACCCTACATATGTCTAAAGGACTACCATGCGAAAGATGCTTCTTCGCGAATTCCTGATCCGAAAAGTCACCAGAAAGTCGCCGATTATAGTTCACTGCTGAAACAAATCGTTCATCTGGGTCACGCACCACGGCCACTTTCAGGACAGCATTAAATTTAGCTTCATTAATCAGCCGATAGAATTGAGCCGCAAAGTGAAACGTCTTCACATCAGAACCATATAACGACTCAACAAATGAACAACCCGCATTCTTAGGTACATGTATGAAAAGCACACCTCCTCTTGAACTATGATAGGGGTTTAACTTTGCACTAAATACATAACGCAGCTTCCACTTATATAATTGTATGAGCTTAGACGCAAAAGGAAATATCGCAAAAATCCAATGCCCCGAAGACTGCAGCTCATAAGGTAGTGAATCAAAACAAGCTCCAGTCTGCGACTTAAACTTAAGTGCACCTCTGAAAAGACTGCTTTGACGGCATGGGCTAGATTGTTTCGTATTTTTTGTAATTAATTGATCTTGGTTCGGTTTGATTCGGTTTTTGAATGGTTGGAGTGATTAATTTTCAGATCTGATTGGTTTGTTTATCCGTTTCCCTTGGGCTTTTTCGCACACGTTGAGGCCTATCGGCACAAGACGACATAATGCTCATACTTTTCAGGAAAATGGCAACTCAGATTCGAGCAATATTATAGCAGCATCATGCGCAATACCCAGCAGTGTCTCATCGTCACAATCCACGGATGAAAGATTTAGAAACTCTCGACTATGTTGAAAAAAGGCAGATCTAAATCTAGAAACAGGGTCCCGGACATGCGCATACGATTCATAGTCAAGAATCTTCGCATAAACTGAGGGCACTTTGATCTTAATATACGAAAGCGGCAAATGCGTCGAATCGAATCCGTGACCGTTGTCTATACGGGTCAGCTCTAGCTCTGGGTTCGATTCTTTTATAGTCGTGCCTGCACATTTAGGGATGTGCACGTATACAAAATTCAATTCATCTATTATAATCATCTTACCTACTTACTTACTCACCTGTTTACAGTTATTTATTTCACAAATGCAACGACATATCGACTAACTACGGCAACCCCTTTCACCCACTAAATTGGTTAAGTCTGCCGTCGAAATTTGCGGAACACTTTCTTTTCCATATATGTCCCAAAGCCCGAAGACTTTCAGGATTTCATAAGCGTTCTCAATCTCCAGACCAGACTTAAGCTCAAGCCAGGGTTGAGCCTTAGTCAAACTAGCTTCAATTCGACTACTTGCTGAGGTCGTCCGGCTACGTTTAGTGACAGCATGCATAATTTCCTCCCGATTTGCATCGAACACTTCACCTAATCCCAAGCGGTCGAAGAGACTTTTAAATGATGCTTCAGGCTCAAGCAACATTTCCTCATAAAACAAAACTGACTTCCCACAATCCTCTATCTCAGAAAAGGCGTAACGGTGAAGCAAGCACCACACCAAAACATACTCAAGGAAGCGACTGTCTAACAAGTTCTTCGCTTTACAGATATCGTATAATCCCTGCATTTCTGACGAGTGTGAGATCAACCGCTGCAGGTCCTGCGGAGAATGCCATTTACCATAACCTTCTTTAGACAGAGCAACAGAAAAAGGATGGCGAATTATCATCAAATCCTTACGCTGTGGATTCTTAATTTGAGATAAAATCAGATGCCCCGTCACGTCTTTTATCAGACAACCAGAGAGAGCCAAGCCAGTCGGTTTTTCTTGGCCGGCAAAAATCTTCGATGCCTTAACATACTTTTTAAAATCAAACGCTTCAGAAGTCGCGATTCCCAATTCTGCGCCTGTAGGATAAATACGCTTATCAGGTAATCCCAAAATTCTTTGCCCGTGAAAAGGCTCGAAGAAATTCAAATACCTGCCGTCAAAATTTAATACAGCAGCAATCCATGTCGTACCACTACGACCATCTCCTAAAACGAAAATCTGATTTCCCGCATTTATACGAAGAAGCAACCTTCTTAGAATATTTTTTACCATAGTCTTCAATTACACACACAACGAATTGATCGATTTAAGCCCATTATCATCTGATACTAACACGTCTCACAAAACCCAGACACCAACTCCTGGTAGATCGCCTCTGCTTCATCCAGTAGCGGCGATCGTCCAACTTCCTCACGAAGGGCATTCGATGTCTTGGATTTATTAATTGCGGCAATAGATTTATACTTGTGCGCGTTTAGCGCATCCCCTTTTCCATGCCCATGCGTATTAGACTGCGAATATTGATTATTAAGAGTTAACCCATCCAAGAGATGTTTTGATAATTTCTCCAATTGAGTCTCTGGAGCATTCACCAAGGACTCATACTGTATAAAATTACGGCTTCCTTTCGCAAATCGAGGCCAAAGCGCTCTCAGGTGATTCAACCGCGATACATAGTAACTCAAGCACGCCTCAGGTGTCCTGTAATCCTTCCAATTTAAATGAATAGAAAGGTTTATTAACGAGACAACAGCATCCATCGGCTG
>TARA_B110000977_G_scaffold171332_1_pt1 | contig 17541 bp, 13 predicted proteins | sample TARA_B110000977 | Tara Oceans TARA_B110000977 (sample SAMEA4397798) | marine metagenome | biome: Polar Biome; feature: [SRF] surface water layer (ENVO:00010504); material: water (ENVO:00002006), including particulate matter (ENVO:01000060) such as... | depth 5 m | reverse complement strand
TGGACTGTTTGCGGCGAGACTATTTGACCATACCAGCAATCATACAGTCATATCGTATACCCTCAACCCCGAACCGTTGACATGCCTCCCAATTATAACTCCTAACCAACTCACCCAATACTCCGTGACTAACCATCCATACATAAAACCCTCCGTACAGAAAATTGACGCCCCCGTTACGATTTGCGGCGACATTCACGGGCAATTTTACGATTTAAAAGAGCTGTTCCAAGTCGGCGGTGAGTGTCCGCAAACCAACTACTTGTTCATGGGGGACTTCGTTGATAGGGGGTTCTACTCGGTTGAGACGTTTTTACTGTTACTGGCGCTGAAAGTCCGGTACCCCGACCGAATCTTTCTAATCAGAGGCAACCACGAATCACGACAAATCACGCAAGTGTATGGATTTTACGATGAGTGCTTGCGCAAGTACGGCAGCGTAAACGTGTGGCGGTACTGTACCGATATATTTGATTATTTGAGCCTAAGTGCGTTAGTGGACAACCGAGTGCTGTGTGTGCATGGTGGATTGTCTCCAACAATCACGACTATTGATCAGATCCGAACCATCGACCGGAAACAAGAGGTACCACACGATGGGGCGATGTGCGATTTGCTGTGGAGCGATCCGGAGGACGTGGCAGGGTGGGGCCTGAGTCCGCGAGGCGCAGGTACGTTTTTCTTCTTTTTTGTATCCCCTTAAAATCCTGCTCGCCTTGTACCGCTTAGTTTCCGTACCACATTGTTCAGGTTTCACAAGATCCTGTGAGGGATCCCTCATCACCCCCATATACTAGACGGTACTCTCTCAATCGCCCACGCAAGAAACTGACATCTTTCCAAAAACCCACAGGCTACCTGTTTGGAGGCGACGTGTGCAAGCAGTTCAACGACACGAACAAAATCGAAACCATAGCAAGGGCGCACCAGCTCGTGATGGAAGGGTACAAGTGGATGTTCGACGAGGCGCTTGTTACGGTGTGGAGCGCGCCGAACTATTGCTACCGATGTGGCAACGTCGCCGCGATTCTCGAGTTTGAAGAAAACTGCGCGCAGAAGCGATTCAAAGTGTTTGAAGCGGCGCCGCAGGACGTGCGGAGCGTGCCGGCGAAGAAAGCAGCCCCGGACTACTTTCTTTGAGAGGTGTAGTGGTGATTACTGAAAAACCCTAAAACCTGAACTCTAACCCTCGTAAACCCTCATAAACCCTAACTCACCTCACCCTCACTACCGTCAATCCGTCGCCAATCGGAATCGTACAGTGCGTCACTCGTTCGTCTTCAAAAACCTTTTGGTTGAATTCCCGAATCGCGACCGTTTGCTTATCCGTTATTTCAGTATCAGCAACCTTGCCGTACCACAACACGTTGTCGATCGCGACTATTCCACCTGGCTTTATCAAGGAAGTGACCATCGTGTCGTAGTACGACCAGTACCCCCTTTTGTCCGCGTCGATGAACCCCAGGTCGTAGCTCGGTTCGCCGTTGTGCGATTCCTTCTGTTCGGCAATCAACTCTTGAAGACTTTGCTTTCCGTCGCCGAGCTTTTCCATAACGATACCGTCAACGCCCGCTTTCTTCCAGTACCTTCGCGCGACTTCGAATGAGGGTTCAGAACTGTCACATGCGACGAGCTTGCCTCCGTTTTCAGCAGAAGGCAGCGCCAACGCCATCGCAATTGACGAATACCCCGTGTACGTACCTACTTCTATTATCCGTTTAGCGCAACTCAACTCCACCAGCAGTCTCATAAATGCACCTTGCTCCGGAGGGACCTGCATCTGGCTCCCTCGAAGCGTCGCGGTTTCTACTCGCAACTCTCTCAAGACGTCAGGTTCCCGTGTGTGTTTCAACAAGTACCCGTAAAGGTTCGCGTCCAAGTCAATCGGGCCTTTGTTCCACGGGTCATCCGCGGTGCCTCCGCCGTCGGGTGGGGAAGCGGCGGTCGTGAACCCAAGTCGGCGGTGATTAGAGAATCGAACAGGGCGTCGCAGTTGTCGGCATGCGGTGGCCTGTCGGGGCACAGCTTTGTGCGTGACGAGTCCGCGGACTTCATGCACATGTCGCTCCACACTCACACGGTGCACCAATCGCGCGGCAATGGTGACGTGCCCGACGCCGCGCATCGGGTTTTGATGGACAAAAAGTTAGGGACGGCAAAATATAATCCGGGGAGGCGGGCAGCCGTTTTGGCAAACGCCCGATGATCTCGACCGCCGTGTTCCCACACGTGCCATCGCGCGGCGCGCGCGTCACGCGATGACCGCCATGCACCGGCTGCTCACCGCCACAGATGGCGACGGCTCGACATCTTCCAGTTTAATCCTGAAGGATGCCGAGTACGAGGCGAAGAAACAGCGCGCGATGCGATGGCTTGAGAAGAACCAAGGGGAGCTGAATCTGGCGTGCGAGGTGACAGATCGTTTGGGTGGGTCGAAACCGAATAGCCGTGCGTCATTAACGAAGATCCCACGAAAGAAAAGCACGCTGCACGACATATCCGACGACGAGGACGAGGATTGGAGTGACGAGCAAGACGATGAATACCCCGAGTACTCGAAGGACAACCCACAAGTCAACACCGCCCGGGAGGTGCACAAGCTCGTTACGTTGTTCTTCTCCAGTGATGAGGAAAAGCAAAGTGCGAAACAAGACGAGATGGAAGGGTGTAGGAACGCTTTGAGACGCGCACGCGCGGATCCAGTCGTTGCACCTGATGAGCCCGTACCGTTGACTATCCGGCCATACAACGTCACCCCGGGAGATCTATCGAAAGACATAAAGTACACGTACCGACACGCGCTGACGACGGTATTCGAAGTCAAACGCGAACTGGCGAAAAAAACAAAATCGGAGATTGATTTTTTTGATCTCGTCATGTGCGGCAAAAAATTAGAAAACCACAGAACGTTGATGGAGTGCGGGGTGTGCGCGCGGTACGTGGTGTACCTGCGGTTGGACGAAAGGAAACAAGAAGCGATTGGGAGGAAGGAAAGCGTTTGATTTGACGTACGTAAGAGTTGGATCGAAATACGTACCTACTTCAACGTCGAAACAATAAATGCTTGTAATCAACCTGGACATGAACTCAACCCTAATCGTTCCCTAGAGAAATCGTCAACGCCTGACGATTGTCAACGCCTTCGTCGCACTCCAGTAGAGACACCAGTAGATACAGGTACATCATCATCATCATTCCCTTCCGTATCTTCCGCATCATCCGCGATTTCATTTTTGTCCTCACCCTTGGATCGTTTCGAATTACTATCGATTTCTCCATCACCAACACCCCCATCACCTTCCCCCGCCGCGTTTTTCAGCCAACCCACCACAAGCACCGCCTGCGCAGCGAAGTGCGCCAGGGTCACGGCGAAGAAAAAGTTCGCGTTCGCAACGCGCATGTCGATCCACAGGTGCCAAAAAATAGGAGCTAGGGTAGCTACTATAATAAAAACCGCGGCGACGAGAAAGTCACTGAACTTGTTTTGAACGACACCGGGCAGCGGCGCGAAGGCGAGATACGAAGCGACACTTCCCCAGGTAGGGTATGCGGCTAAGGCGGTTGACATCGCCATTGATACCACTAAACAAAGCATTGGTTTATCCCTCCCGTGTCGTACGAACAACGGCACTGAGAGAAACACGGGAAACCCGTGAAAGGCGAAGAGGAAGAATTTGGTGAAGTGCTCGAACAGCTCGGCGAAGAGGTACCAGTAGATCCCAAGGTTTGGGGTTAAATCCGTCACGAGGAGGGTAAACCCGTAGGTTGCGTTTACCCATTGGATTAGTGTGGTGCCGGAATCACTGTAAGCAACAGTGGACAGAAACAACAGTCCGAATAGAGTCACCGTGAATGAAACCACGGTGGCGATGACCGATGAGAAACTCGATTTTGTTTTCTCATTCTTTCCTTGAACAGCATCACTATCGATTCCGTTCCGCACAAGAGACGCAATGGGCACCAGTAACAAAACACTGGGAAGTCCATTCAAATACGCCGCGCATGCTATCGCCGCTCCTGCGAGAATCGGGTCCCCCTGAGCGGCGGAAGCGGCGGCGATTGAAAAGAACAAAACGCCGAAGCCAGACGTGCTGCCCGCGACGCACGCGGCGATTGACGCAGGGTTCATTAAATACAAAGCAGATACGGTTGCTGGGTGGATGGATGCAGGGTCTGTTCTTGCATTATCGTGCATTGCTTTCTTGATTTGCCCGCTTCGGGTACCTTCATTATTGGAGACGCCTATAACCCTGGTCGCTAACACGAACAGCGCTGCGGCGGTTAACAAATCCGCAATCACGAATGGAAGGACGGTTATGATCGATCGTACTGTTGCGTTACTAATCCCCGATGCGAACTCCAACACCGGGGTCAACACGAGCAGCACTAGCGGTGGTGTGTGTAGCACCGAGCCGGAGTACGGGGACATGCCTAATTTCACGAGCGCCGCGCCTTCCTTCAGCCGCTCGATCGAATCAATCGGCGACGTGAGTTCGATTCGGGAGGAGAAAACATTGTGCCACCCGAGGTAAGTCAGGAACAGACGGGCGAACACTGCGACGCACGCCAGGACAGTGGCGCCGGTAGGAGATATCATGGCTAAGACTACTATGCACAGCTGTCACAGCCCGTCACAACGTGCAGCGCCACACCCAACTCGACGCCCCGAGAAGTGATGACGAGATCGAATCAGAACACAAGAAAAATAAACTCGAATATTTCGTAAATAGCTCATCATAAAAATACACAAGTCTACACTAAACCTTTACTAATACGCCTTCTGCCTCCCCACCCCCTCGTGCGACTCCTTTTCGTTGTCATACAGAGAATCCAACCGGAAGTACTCCATGTTCGCCCGCGGGTCAACCTTTTCCAGCGCCGGCCCGGGATCGGTGGGCATTTCAGGAACTGGCATTCGCGTGTTCATCGGCAAACCGGTGATCATGTCGTAATTAACAGAACTCTTCATGTGCCGAAGCCCTCTATTAGCAGCCACAGCCATGTTCCGCTTCATCAAGTCATCCTTGTATTTTAAAGTCTGGCCGTCGTGCGACGGTTCATATTCAAGCGTGATCATGTTATACTTGACGCTCGACTTGTTAAGATCCGGGATTTGCGATTCTTTCAGCTCTTGCAGTTTAATATCCTCAAACTTCTCCTCCATGCGCACGCGGTCCCACCGTTTGGTTTCCCGCTCGTAGTTAATAACGCGCTTGCGCTCCACAAGTTCCTGCAGGGGGTGAGAGTTTAGGTCATTTGTCAGTAGTATTCAAGGGTTAGGGTTTTTAGGGGCAATTGGACATAGTCGCGACTGGCACGCAACTCCTAAAAGATTCATCAATCATCAACGAAAAGGGGAACTACAGAGTCGAAATCTTCACCCACACCCCCTGGTCTCCTTGAGTTATTTCTCAACCCTCACCCAAACTCTTTACGTACCTCTCGCTCCAGTTTCTTTCGCTGTCGTGATGCGTACTCCTCCCCCGCTGCGTCGGTGCAGAACCGGTCCGCTTCGGAGATAAACCCAGCCGCGTTCGGAGGCGGTTCCAACAAATTGGAGTTCAAGTCTTGTTGCACGTTTGATTTCAGTCGATGTTCTAACCTCAACTTCTCCAGCATGTCTTTGTCACGAATCGCCAAACGCTCTTCGCGTGACCGTGGTTCAACGTTGTGGAACCGAGGGCGCGTCGCCGGGGGCTCAACGTGCACCACCTGCTGACCCATGGTGTAAGGGACACACACGCCCGAGGCGCGGGTCGAAGTGACAATCCCATTTGGCAAAGTTCCCGACATATTTTGTTGACCGTGATTGTTGCATCTGGTACCGGCTAATTAGGGTGATTAGACCATGAATAACCCATCAAAGTACGTTTTCACTGCGCTCGCTGCGAGCTTGACACGTCTCAGCTTTTCCCACGAGCCACTTGTTCGGTGAAAACGTCATGTATTGATGAAGTCGGCATTGAGCATCACTTGAGGTTGCACGACTCACACCACTCCGTTATGATGTCCACCACCGCGGCGATGGCCCCCGGTTGTTTGGGCGCCAGCCGGGGTTTGCGTGCGGTTGGAACACGCAAGGGTTCCCTAGGCGCACCCGTACGTCATGTTTCCGTCGCGTCCCGTCGCTCGTCCCGATTTCCGTCACAAAGAGACCGGTCCAACGCTTTAACGACGCACGCGCGCATCGGTGGCGTGCTTGACGTGGCGAAAGTAGCGGACGTCGCAGGCAACGCCGCGGCTGCGGCGGTGGAGGTTTCCAAAGCCGTCCGGATGCGCGGCGTGGAGGCGCCTGATGACATGGCGAAGAGCTACGTCGCGAAAGGGAACGCGGCTGTTGATGGAAACGGCGGTCCAGTCGCGGTGGACGAGGACGGCCTCCCGTTGGTGTACGACAAAGCCGCGATTCAGGAGTTCTGGGCGAAACAGGGCGGGGCGTTGCAGAAGCGGTGGGGGGAGTTTATCGGGTTGTCAGTGCCTTTTTTAACGAGGGTCGCGACGTTAAGCATCACAGGAGGCGCAGAAGAACTCTCAAAAAACGACAAATCTCTAGCCAGGGACGCGCGCATCATCATTGAAAAGTTAGGACCGACGTACATCAAGGCTGGACAGATGATGAGCGTACGGCCTGATGTTTTGCCCCAAGCTGCTTTGGACGAGTTAGCGATCCTTCAAGACGCAGTGAAGCCGTTCGAAACCTCCATCGCGATTGCCACTATTGAAAAGGAGTTGGGCGGACCGCTCGGTGAGTTTTTCGATGAGATTTCAGAACAGCCCGTCGCCGCTGCTTCTTTAGCCCAAGTTTACCGCGCCAAGCTCACCGGCACCGATACCTACGTCGCGGTCAAAGTGCAAAGGCCCCAAATCTTATCGACGGTTTCAAAGGACCTCTACGTGTTACGCCGAGCTGCTGAAGTCTATCAAGGGTTGATCGAGCGGTTCGCGCCGCAACAGCGGACCGATTACGTCGCGCTTCTAAACGAATGGGCAGTGGGCTTTTACACTGAGTTGGACTTTCTCAACGAGGCTGACAACCAGCAAAGGTCACGGGACTTACTCATGAAGCAGGAGAAGGTTCGGGGGGTGTACGTGCCTGAGGTGTATCACGCATTATGTACGAGAAGAGTACTCGTAACTGAATGGATCGACGGGACCAAATTAAGCGACTGCCCGAAATCAGAAATTCGAGAACTCATCGGCATCGGCCAGGAATCGTTTTTAGTGCAACTACTCCAAGTGGGTTTCTTCCACTCAGATCCGCATCCTGGTAATTTAATGAAGATGGTCGACAGAAACGACCCTAGCAAGAACACTCTAGTAATCCTTGACTTCGGCTTGATGGCCTCCATCGAGCAATCAGACATGGACACCATGGTTTCGTCTATAATCCATCTAGCGAACAAAGACTACCCCGCTCTTGTCGATGATTTCATCGACTTGAAAATTCTCCCGGACGACTGCGACCGGGCGAAGGTGATTCCGTTGATGGACAAAGCCCTGTCACCGTACGTCAAAGGCGGCGGCGCGAAGAAGTATGAAGCTGAGCTGAAGAAGCTGTACAACATGGAGGACGGCACCTTGTCCTCAACTGCTGGGGGGTTCCAGGCGATGACGCAGGATTTGTTAACGGTGTTGAATGACATTCCGTTTTCGATTCCACCGTATTTTGCGTTACTAGGAAGAGCCGTTGTGACTCTTGAAGGTATCGCTTTGATCGGCGACCCTGACTACCGACTCGTGATGGAAGCCTACCCGTTCGTGGCTCGCAAATTGTTAAAGGAAGACCGCCCTGCTGCTCAGAAAGCTTTGCAGGAGGTGCTGTACGCGTCGACTCAAGGCGGGGGGAGTATTTTGCAGGGGAAGCGATTGGCGGTTATGTTGAACAGCGCGATGGGGGTTGTCGCCAGAGAATCGGGCGAGGGCGTTTTTGTGGATCTTGATACCATTCCCGAGGATTCTATATCGCTGACGGATGGGTTGCGGTACTTGTTGAGCCCGAGAGCGGAATCGCTGAGAGGTATCTTGGAGAAGGAAGCGGTTGGCGCCGCGGATGTTTTGTTGCGGCAAGCGGCGAGAAAGAGCGGCGGAAGGTTATTCGCGTCTCTTCCCAGAGCGCCCAAGCTCCCCTTCGAGTTACCCTTCGGATTAGGTGCCCCATTGGACCCTGAGAACATCCCAGGGCCGTTTTTAGTGCCTTCTAAGGACCTTGGCAGGTCGGGGAACCCCCGGCCTGTGTTCGCCTCGCCGTCGCAGGTATTAGAAGCCGCGGCCCCGAAACTCTCCAGGGAGGAAGAGCTCTTCGCGATTTCGCTAGCGGACTTGGCGCAAGGGACGTTAGGGAGTGACGCCGCGGTGCTTCTCTCTGGAGATGCGTTGCTTGAACCCGCGGCTGCTGCGTCACTTTTGTTGTCAGTATTCGCCACGGGGCAAGCCCCAACAGGCACCGATCAAAACGTCGTGAACCTCGCCAACGCGGTGCGGGAGCAGTTAGCGCCCGCGACAGTTGCGTCAGATGAGGAATCCTCATCTGACAACTCAAGCGAAGAATCATTAGATGACATCATCGCGGCGGTGAGGGATTTGTCTCCCGAGGAAAGTGAAATTCTTCAGGGTTGCGCGACGAGAGTTGCGGAACAGCTTTGGGACACGCTTGTGGAGCGGCTTGAGGTGGAGTTGCTGGAAGGGGAAGGGGCGACGAACGAAACCACCGTCGCCGCGTCTGCGCGATAGATGCTAAAACATTTTTAATTATAGAACGCTTCGCATAATAATTACTACTACTACTTGCTCTTCACTCCTTTCGGCTTTCCAGAGAATCTGTACGCGGCTGATCGGAACACGTCCGCGTGCGCGGCTACCGAGCTATCGAACGGCTTGGAATAACCACCCCCCATGGTAATTACTAAAGGCGTGTCGTGTTGGACGCAATAATCATACACCAAGTGGTTTCGCTTTAACATGCCGGCTCGGGTCATGGCCAACCGCCCGAAAGTGTCCTCTTTTAAAGCATCTACCCCAGCCTGGAAGAACACTAATTTAGGCTCATAAGTCTCAAACAAATACGGAAGCCATTTACTTAACTCTTCGAGATATGACTCGTCCCCCGTGTCATCTGATAAGTCCACGTCATAATTAGACTTCATCTTTGTCTTCCACGGGTAGTTACCAGCGCCGTGGACGGAGAAGGTTATTACTTTTTGATTGGATTCAAAAATCTTCGCCGTGCCGTTGCCCTGGTGCACGTCCAAGTCTATTATTAGAATTGGGGTTTTTGACCCCGCGAAGTAGGGTAAACGCCCATACTTGTTTAGACAAACGACAGACGCGCACGCGATGTCGTTGAACACGCAAAAGCCCTGTTAGTTTTTGAAAGGGGTGTCTTGGTCATTCAACTTGTTTCGGCTGTAAGTTTGATTGGAGAAGTTCAAAAGGTTTAAAGGTGCCAAGGGCAACATGTCGTGGGCAGACTTACCTCGCCTGAATCGTGAAACGCGTGATGCGTGCCGCCCGCGATTTGCGCGGCGACTTTGATTTTTGGTTTTGTCGAGTCGAATGCACTAAGGTCATCGTCAGCACCATCGCCCCGACACACCTCCTTCAAGACATCGTGCATCGCCTGAATTGTCCCTCCCGTTGACGCGAATGATCGCGTAACCTGCTCCGGGTTCTGCATCGGGAACCCGATCGCGCGTGCTTCCTTGTCACTCAACGTGCACGTCATGACGCGTTGCACGTAATCGGAATCGTGCACCGCTAACACATCTTCCAGATTCGCAGTAGGCGACCGTAAGAACTCCACCCTGCCGGCTAGGCTTTGATCGTTTTCCAGCACAAGTCGCGTGGCTCGGTACTTGTCCATGGGGAAGCGGTGCTTATCGGGTAAGGTTACGACGGCCCAGTCGCTGTAGTAACACCGGAGAGGGGGGGATGGGTTTGTGTCAAGGACATCACCAACGCTTTTGCTGATGTCTTGACGCCCGCTGCTCGAGGCCGCGCGACACGACGCTCTGCGCTCGAACCCGCGCGGGGCGCGCCTTACATGCACGCGCGCGCAGAGCGCCGCGGCCATCGAGGAAGCCACGACACTCACCCCCGAACGCATGCCAGACGTGCAGTTGGACTGTGATGGGGGATACGTCGGCTCACGACGAAGTGACAAGTGGATTTTTGAGATCATAACGAAAATGACGATACGACAGGAATGCGCACGCGTATATATTAAAACCCTCTACGCTTCCTCCTCATCATCCGGGTTATCCTCAATCCCCACGAGCTTCACGGCAAACTGCAGGTCTGAACCGGCGAAGGGATGGTTGCAATCTATGAGCACGAATCCAGCCTCTTCGTTCATTTCTCTGATGACAGCCGCATTCCCGTTACTCAGCGCGACCGTCGCCCCCGGGTGAAGACCTCCCTTACCCGGCTGGTCCAGCTCTTCTTGTAATCTTCCAATTTCTGGATGCTCCATCGGGACTTTAAAAAGCAAAGCAGGGTCATACTCCCCTCCAGACGCATTGACCAAGGCTTGATCCCCAACAACCATGCCCTGCACCGCCGAGTCGAATGCCAAAAACAACGGGTTGCCCATCGCCGCAGCGCCCCCTACTTCGAACGTCAGCGGCTCCTCCATGTCCTCCATGCCCTGAAGCACCTCGCCGTCCTCGGTTTGCGCTGAGAACAGAATCGAGACGAGATCTTTGGCTTTTGGCTTCCGTTCATCGCTCTTCTCCTCGTCGCTCGGGAGCTTGCTCACCGCCATCGTGGTTTCGAAGCCGGAAACTTTCTGCCGGACGTTTTGCAACATAGGCGCGGTGAAGGTCTCGGTGGAGGAGTCATCGTCGGGGGTAGCGGAGGCGCAGACTACGCGAGTCGCAGGTCGGCGCGTAGAAACCCGCCGGCAAGTGCGGAACGCCGCACTAGTGGCGGAAACCGTGGACACGGCGCGTAGGACGTTCATCGTGGACTGATTCCCGATCGACGTCATTTGTGGATAAAAACAATCTCGCGCCTAAAAATCACAACTGGCATGACTGATGAGAAAATCGACCGCGTCCCACTCGCGGACGCGCCCCCCACGTCCCGAAGTCCGGATGTCGGCTACCCTCGCCCCCCTCGCCACCGCCTTGGCAAGAATAGACAACGCGGACGGAGAAATCATCACGCACGAGTTCCTGGCTGCGTGCCGATTAGTCCTACCTGTTTTCGACAAACTCGGCGTCGCGTTCGGGGCTGCGAAATCGGATGTCAGCGGGAACATCGAGCGACTTGGGAAACAGGCTGGGAACCACGCGTTGTTGTTCGACATTTGCAGGGAAGATATTGGCAATGGAACACAAGCGAGCAACTCCGGGTGTTGCAAGGGTCTTCTGTGGCTGAAGCGGTTCCTTGAGTTCACGGTGGAGTTGTTGAACGGGCTGGTCGTGAACGAATCTGAGTCTCTAAAAATCATTGCGAATTCCGCTTATGAATCCTCGTTAAAGCCGTACCACGGCTGGCTCGCGAGTTCAGCATTCACCGTGGTGTTACAGTTCCCGCCTTCAAGGGAGGTGTTCATGGAGAGTCTAGATGGGGACTATGCGGGAATACGAAGCGTCACTGCATTGTTGAAGCCGGCGTTAACCAGGATACACGAATTCCTAGTAGAAAACAGCCTGCACGACGAAAGCAAGGTGTAGATTAGGTATAGCTTTTTACTCAGTTGTTATTATGGTACAAACAGTTCGTCTACGACGAGCTACGACTCGCTGCCGCAACCACCGCCTCCCATCATAGCCAAGCCAGCCGGAACGCTCATAGACGCAGTGAGCCCGCCTCCCCTTTTCAGCCCGGACATCCGCGCGAACTGTCCAACCGGAACGCCCTCGCTTCCGGTGTCTTCTGATACACTCTGCTGCTCCTCCGGAAGCTCGCCTAAGTGCCCGTGCGGGTTGCTGAGGTTCCTGGCGCCGTCGAAATCCGCGCCAAGGTCGTCCATAGCCCCGAGGTCGGGCGTCGATCCTACTTTCACAAATTTTCCCTTGATCCTAGGCCGGTTATCTGCGCACACCTTACGCGACTGGTACCGAATAGTTTTGTTGAAGTTTCGGTTCTTTCGTTTTTCTTTCCATCTTCGTAATCGTTCCAATCTACTCGGAGGTGCGTTAGAACTCTGGCCGTTCGCTAAGTGTAACATGGGCAGCGGGGGGCCGGGGAAGTACATCATGCCTCCCGGGCCGCGCATGCCGCCTCCTGGGGGCCCGGGAGGGCCACCAGGAGGACCGCCGGGCAACCCGGGACCGCCAAAGGACGGGGGGGGCATGCCGTGCGTCCCAGGGGGCATCGCAGGTATCGCTCCCCCAGGCATACCCCCGGCAGGCATCCCGCTTCTTGACGCATCCCCCGCTTTGCCCATTCCCTGCAGGCTGCCACTCGATCCGTTGTTCGCGCCGCCCTGCATGCCCTGCGCGCGCGCGTGCTGCATGGCCATCGCGCGCGCGTCCGCCTGCGCCCGCGCTTGCGCGCTCGCCTGCGCCACTAAGTTCGCGTCGTGCGCCCCCCCGAACCCCCCAGGCATGGACGTGTGCGCCCACTGCTGCTGTTCCTCGCCAAAACCCACAATCGCGTTGTCATCCATGATGGGTCCTAAAAAGTCATCCACGTCCACGTTGCCCACGCGCTCCAAGCTCGCGTAGTCGTCCATGGTGAGCGCAAAGTTTCCGCCGCCGCCGTTTCCAAGGTTTCCGTTGTTGGGCCCTGCGCCTCCCTGTCTAATCCCTTGGCTGTTAACATTTCCCCCTAGTCCATGTGAAACGTCACTCCCACTACCCACGTCTTCGTGCTTCGGTCCAGCGGCTGAGCCGGCGGAATCCCTTGTCGGGCGTCCATCCTTGTCAAGACTGGGTTCGCGCTTGACGTAGGATTGATTCTGTTCGACGTTTCGAGGCGCGGTTGTATCCTCTATTTTGACTTCTCGGTGCCCATCTCTACCCATAGCCCCTCCAACACCGTGGTCCACTAAAAACCCGCCCCCCTCGTCGTCCATCTCAGGCAAGCCGTGGAACACGTGCTCGCTTCCGTGGTTCATGTTATCACCGCCGATGCCACCGTTTAGGAGATCGGAAAATAATCGATCCGAAGCGTCGGTGTCGTCGCCTAGCTCGCCGACGCCCTCGCCGAGACCCGACCCGCCCGCGAGCTGCTCTTCAGTGAAAGAACTCACAGCCTGCCGCTCGTGCGTGTTCGCGATCGAGTTCGCCGCGTGCACGTTGCCGTCGCAGGTGCGACACAAGTAAGCCTATATAGGGGATGGTTGAAGGAACGGAATGAATGCGGATTCGTCAGTGTTTCGGAAAATAAAGTCGAGCGAGAGACTGCGAGAAAAAAGCGGATCTCATAGGTGTCGGCTTCTGAGATACTGCTTTCGTTGCGAGTTGAATTGGTATCACCACATCACGAATCAGGGTCGTACCTTGTCTTGTGCGCAGAACACCACCGCGGGCTTCGGTGTGGATTCACACACTTCACACAGGTGGCTCCGCTGGTGTCGCCACGCGAGTTTGTTTTCGTGATGAATCTGTCCATCGCAGGATTTGCACAAGTACGCGTTGTCGTTGTAACAGAACACACTGGCGTTGTTCGTGGCGCACAGCATACATGCAATCATCGTGTTAGGTTGGTTGTTTGCGTATTGTAGTCAACAAAAACGTTCACTTCCAGTCCCGTTCGTTCTCGTCACCTCTGGCACGCCGCCAACCCGGAGCCAATGAGATTCGGCTTTTCGCGGGAGGACCCGATGACGGAGCCTTTTTCGCGCGATGGATGAGCCGGGGAACGACCGCGTGGAACGAGCTCGATGCCCCTAGCCACTCCGTGTCGTCACAGCGCACACCCGAACACGTTACCCAAACCACCCGTGGCCTTCAACACGTCGCCAGCGCTCACTCAAGCGCCTCAGACGCCGCGCTGGGCGATGTGTCAGCCTTCAGAATCTCGTCTCTGCTGACTGGAAAGAACTTTGCTTCGCCAACTTTGGATAAGAACCCAAAAAGTTGGCGTGTGAAGCACGTCGAGGTCATTTCGTCGGGGGTCTATAACCCATCGTTTTCTCCCATGAAAAGGCTCACTCGCTTTTTGGCAAACTCTCAAACCAAAAGTCTCGGAAGCGCAAACGTCGCTGGCGAAAACGTTCATCACGTCACGTCGCGTCACCAGTCTACCCACACTTACGATGACGCCTCCAACCGACCTGGACCAGCGTCTTCGCCAAAGATGGGCGAAGAAAGGCGGAGGCCCTAAGCTGGAGCAACGACTCAAGGCTGCGGAAGCGGAGTTGTCTCGACGGGCGAACGTCCAGACGGCGGAGCGCAAAGGCGTGCAAGTGCCATCGTCTTCAAGAGTCCCCGTGGCCGATCCAAGAGGACTGGGCAAGGAAAACGACGACACGACGTCTAGTGACACGATTTCCAAACCCTCTACCCCTTCTATACCGATCGACACCGACGCCGTGATTCAAGATGCCCTGAAAACCACGCGCGCGCAAACCGCCCGCGCCGCGGCACGGGAGCGCGTCGATCCGAATTCCATTGGCCATCCTTCGCACCCAAACTTTTCTCATCATCTAGAAGCCGAAGAATCTTCCGACGATGAGGAAACCTTGGCGCTAGAAGCTGGTTGCGTTGTTGTCGGTGAGACCGAACTCAATGCCAAGCGCAAACATACCATCGTCAACCCTGCTGAGTTATTAGACCAGAACAACCCGTTGGTCAAGCTGAAAAACGAAGCCAACGCGGCGTTAACTAGTTGCGACTACGAGTTAGCGGTGGCCCTGTACGACGAGACGATTGCGCACGCGACGTCTCAGAGTTCAACTGGAAGTGAAAGCCGCGATTCCACACCAACTGTCCATACAAACAACTTGCTCGCCGTGACGTATAGCAACCGCTCCCGGGCGAAGATGTTGCTGGACCCGCCCGACGCGATTGGAAGTTCTTCTGATGCGAGTAAATCAATTGCGCTAAAAAGTGAATGGTTCCGGCCGTATTTGCGCAAAGCGGTGGCGGAAGCACTTTTGGGTAATTGGAAATCCGCTGTACGTAACGCAAGATCCGCCGAGATACACGCTCAAAGCGCAAGAGATTCAAAGGCAACACAAGAGTGCGTTACAACGTTAGACTCCATCGCCATAGCCGCCGCTACGGAAGGCTCCACCGCCGGTTTCGACGGACGAATAATCTACGTGCGATCCGCTGGTGAGGACGCGTGGCTGTGCAAGGAAGCCCCCACGAACCCCGCGTTTGACGAGGAAGACGGACACACAGCTGTGAATGAAAATGGGATGTACACTTGTGGAAATGCTGACCAGAACAGCAGTAGCGGTAAATATGATAACTCCTCAATTAACTCAAAGAAACCCATCCACGCGCGTTCGTTGTTAGAAGCGGTTGAAAAAGCGCACGATGGCGACAAGATTTTGTTGTTACGCGGGATTCACAACGGGTGCGGCGACAGCGTTACGGTTACCAAAAGAATTTGCATCTCAGGAGAAGGTCAATTGAGAGAAGCAAGTATAGACGCCAGAAACAACAGTCCTGTGTTCCGCATTAAAAGGAACTGCTGGATACGAAACGTCGAGTTTGATTTTACTGGGTTCAGCGAGGCAATAAGAACAGAGAGTGATTCTCAATCGAGTTTTGAGTTTATCAAAAACCCGACGCCGTTAATCGAACGGTGCGCGATCAAGTGCACCGGTGCTGATGCCGTCGTCTGCGCATCCTCGTCTCACCCAACCTTCCGCGACTGCTCCTTCGAGGCCAAGAAGTGTGGCGTACGGGTTTGTGACACAAGTGAGGTTTTCGTGGTGGACTGTAAGTTCACAAACTGTCAAACCCAGGGGTTGCGGGTGACTGACTCGGGAGCGGTGAAATGCTCGAGCTGCGTATTTTCTGAAAATTTGCATGAAGGGATAGTCGCGACGATGAGCTCAAAAGTCACGTTAACTAGTTGTTCTATACACAGCAACCTCGGGCCAGGCGTAGACACGTCCAACGACGCGTTCGTGAAGATGAAAAACTCGAAAATCTCAAACAACACAGGCGGAGTATGGGCGTGGGATACTTCGAACGTCGAGATTGAGAATTCGAAAGTTGACGGCGGCACGTCGCACGCGATTCTGATTGACGAAAACGCAACCTGCGTGTGCGTGTCGGACACGGTAATAACCGGTGTGGTACACTGTAATGATTCCATTAGACGACAAATAACCCCCGGTCTGGATAACAGCTGTGTACTCGTCAACCCTGACACTCCGACGGATTTGCCAAACGAAACCGGGTGCTTCAAGTTTGAGCACGACCAATACACGCGGAAACAGTGAGAGAAATTTTAGAAATTTACGAGAGATGATGACATGCGAGACTTGCTAATACACACACATCTATCTACTCTGCGAAATACGCAACAGCTGCACCCCATAGCTTCTTCGGGAACCTGGTTCCGAACGCGAACCGCACAGGTAGTACCTCTTCTTTTTTCTCATCGGTACCCTCGGTACCTTCATCGTTACCCAAACTCTCCATCGCATTCAAATGCACGGTGATAAACTCCTTCAGCACGACCAAGCTCATTTCTCGCGCGATAACCTTGGTGTTCGTGTTGTGCTTGAACGCCACCGCGATGAGCGTCGGGAACGAAACCGATTTCTTAGCATCGTCCGCGTAGTACTCGAACGGCAAATCCGCTAACCGTTGCACAAGCGTCGGCGCCCGCCCCCAACTCAACATGTCCTGGTTCTGGGAACAGGTTAGGGCGAAGTGGCCTATGAACAGCAGGGTTTCGTTGAGAAGAGTTGAGAGGGAATCCTTGGACCATTTAGCGTCGTCCAAACTACTCTGGTTCCACTCCGCGCAACATAACGACAGCACGACTGAAACCAAGTGGTGCGTCTCCACTCGTAAGTCGCTCGAGCTCAGTGCTGTTTGCACCGCGGCCCTGCCGAACTTCGTCACGCAGTTCAACAGGCGCATCACCACCGTGGCGACGCTCACGAAATTCGTGGGTAAACATTGCAACGACGCCCGCGGGTCTTGCAACACAGGCACGCGCGTTTCGTTTTCGGTTTGCAGGAGAACCGATGTTAACAACGATGGTAACCCAGCAAGCGCGGTGGCTCGCAACGCCACGAGCAACGACCCCGCAGGGGACTCGGAGTCATCGTTGAGTTGCTGGGTGGATAAATCATTAGTCAACACAGACGAAGTGGTCGTAGCTTTTGCGGATGCGGCTCGGAGAGTGACATCTCCCGTACCCGGTGCCCGCGCATCTAACAAACTTTCCAACAGCCGCAACCCAGCCGTAATCGCGGGCGGAATGGGCTCTGCGCCTTGTTCCTTCGGGCGGTCGCATAGGGCGAATAAGCTGGCGAGCGCGTCAACGCAACCCGACGCGATTAGCAGTTCAACAAAGTCGTCGCGCATTGATTTTGAACGTTTGCACGGGTTTGCCTTTTCTTTCTGCGATCCGTTTCCATCCAAAACAGCGACCCAAGGGCCTTGCACGACCCTCGTT
>TARA_B110000977_G_scaffold165607_2_pt1 | contig 17598 bp, 9 predicted proteins | sample TARA_B110000977 | Tara Oceans TARA_B110000977 (sample SAMEA4397798) | marine metagenome | biome: Polar Biome; feature: [SRF] surface water layer (ENVO:00010504); material: water (ENVO:00002006), including particulate matter (ENVO:01000060) such as... | depth 5 m | reverse complement strand
AGGGCCTAAACCCTCCATTGAACACTCCGCGAGTGCCGAAGACGCGCTTGCGTTTTCGCAGCTCACACAGACTGTAGAGCTGCTCGTGGCGCTGCGCTTGGCGGAGGGCGGAACCGTGGCGGGCGGGGAGAATGACGGCGAAGAGTCGAAATGTGAAGGCGACGGCGAAGAAGAAACCGCAAAAGAAAGAAACTCCGACGGCCACACAACGCGCCTGGCGTCCGCGATCGCTGCGTGTTCCCCTGAACTATGTCACAGTTCTACCTTTTCTGAACACGTAACTCGAGGCGGTTTGTTGTTGTGGCGATTTGCGTGTACCAAGTTTGAAAAGTTCAACGCGAAAGGGACAGCGACGTGGTTGTCAATCGTCAATGACGAGGACGAACAGTTGGTAATAACCGCGCTTGACAGCGCATCGCACGCGTTTGAATCTTTGGATCTGAACGACCACACACTGCGGATAGTCATCTTACTGAAACTGTGCTCCTTGTATGAAAAACAGGGCGACAGAGCGTCTCTGAAAAGAGCAAACGAATTGGCGGAGGTGGCGTGTTCGATTTCGAATAAGGCGCGCGATACGTTCGTTGCAAACGCGGTTGGTTCCAAAGACGAAGCGGAAAAGTGTATCACCGGCGAGGCGGTTTGGGGTGAAGATGCTGAGAAGACGGATGGGTGCGACAGAGAAATTAGTCACAGCTTCCTCTTCTCCTTCACCCCAACCCGTCAATCGGAGTCCAGTAAACGCACCGCGTGTTTAGCCGCGGACGCTTTGTCGCTGTCTGTTAAGTTGAAGCTGAAACTAAGTTTGGAAAAAGCGGGGTACGACGAATTAAAAATTCCCGAACTGTTACCTGCTGAGGTGCTGGATGAGCTCAACGACGACGCGCACGATAACAGCTGGGAGAGGGCTATTATCGCCATGGAATCGTCCGTGTTCATCGGACGAAAAAGTCGGCGCGTCAAGGCTCTTGAAAATTCAGTGCGTTACTTACAAAAGGCGGAACACGCGGAACGTTCGCGGCTTGTGAATTTGAAAAAGTGGGACGCGGTTAATAATTCGAATTCGAAAACGTCAGGTGGCGATTCGCCGAGGTCACCGTTGGGTGAAGAGCAGGAGCAGCTGCAAGAAGAAAACGCGTCAGTGACTTTACAGTCACATAAAAAGAAACGCTCGCTGGTGCCGTCGCGTCCAAAAATTGTGCGCGTCACCGGCGACTCCATTACAATCGAGCCTCCTGATTTTGGAAACCTGCGCTCTGCGAACGCAAACAAACCAGCGCCAACCCCAGACCAATTCGCAGTCGTGATCGTGCCTTTCGGCGCGGGGTTCACACCTGGCATTCGAAACGACGCGTTTCCGGGGGCGGGGGTGTTACGGGATATTGTTGGTAGTGGAGATGGTGGTCACAACGATACCAACAAAATCACCGTCGTGACAATCTCTGGATTGACGAAAAACGTCGCGTACGCGATTTCCGTTGTTGCGTATCAGAAAGGTGTGGTGATTAATGGCGTTGGGGAGGCTACTGAACCGGTTGTTGCGGCACACCCACTACCGTCAACCACGCTTTGGTCCAGGCTCGCTGTGATAAGCTCCCGGTGCGGATGCGTGGAGGTCGCTAGGAAAGCAGCCGCGACAATCAGACGCCGCTTTGTGGAAATTGACGCCAAGGAGACTAAAAGCCCATACGGCAACAAACAAGAAACGAACGTCCCGAACATCCCGACAAACCCAGCCACGTGCCAGCGCCTGCGAAGAGACGTGGTGCGCCAGTCTTCAGCCGCGACGCTACGAGCCGCGGCGCGGGCTTTGTTGGTATCGGCGGAAGTGTTAACGGCGACCAAGCTGCCGATAGACGATGGATCGCAAAATAACGCAACGCGCGAGTACCCCGACCACGCGCCTCTACCTGAGCTGCGCGTGCCTAAGCACCGTGCATTCTTAACCAGGCTAGACGTTGTGAAGCGTTGTTTGCTCGCCATGGAGCTCGGTAGCTACGCAGGCGACGAGTTATTAACCCAGGAGTGCGGGTTGCGCGCCGGTAACGCGTTGGCGGAAATCATCGCCGCCGCGCAGAAAAAACCAAAAGCCGCCGTGTCGGCGCTGATGCAAGTTTCCGTGTTGTTGGAACAGTGCGGCGTGGCGCGGACACCGCAAATGTCTCGTTTTGCTGCCTCAGTTGCGTTCGAGCTGACGTGTGCGTTGAGAGCTTGTGGGGAGAAGAACGCGTTACACGCCAGGGCGGCGCGCTTGCTAACGGTTGACGCGCTCGTTGCTCCTCTCGGCGCTTCCAATCCAGAGCTTACACTAGTCGAGGAACGCCTGTTACACTTCCCTGAGTGGCGCACGTTTCAGTCCGAAACGTTATCGAAACGAGCGGAAGCATCTATTGGCGTCGAAGCTGGTGACCCCGTCGCCGCGGTTTCACAAGCGCTCGGGATGTTCGCTGATGGGTCTGACTCTGCCGTACCTTCGCCCGCGCAAGTCGCCTTCGACGCGTTAACGGCATTGAACGAAACCGTGATTGAGCACCCTGGGCAATATCTCCGCGCGTTTGGCGTGGTGCTGGATGCCGCGATTCAGGAGATCAGAGGTGACGAGGGTGACCATACTGTTTCAAAAACGGTATCCACGGTGCTTGAATGGAAAGCCGCTGTTTTCGCGCAGTGTGACAAAGCGGCTCAAATTCCCGAAACCGCGTTTCCCGATTCGACGGGGAAGGACGACGACTACTCATCCACGGCGCTGGAGGAGGAGGATGAGGCTGTTGTTTTTGCGGTTGAACAAGAGGTTACTGATGAGATGCGCTCGTGCTTCGAAGCTGGCGAACCAATTCCACTGGAGGATGACGCGGATGACGAAGCGACACGCGTGTACGAAGAGGCGTTGAGTTTGTTTCAATCCGCTGCAGGAAAAATCCAAGCCGCTGAACAAGCGCGTTCCGAAGCAAACGAAAAAGCGCAAAGAAGGGAACGCGCGGCGAGGTGTTTAACCCGTTTAGCACCACCCCTACTCACGCGAAGAAGCGCTCTGTTAAAATCCCGGGCCATTTCAAACGCACAACACCCTTGGAGGTCAAAAACCAACGTATCGATTGGGCGGCTGGCGTGGGAAGCGATGGAAGGGAAAAATGAAACGGGAGAAGATGCAGATGCCGCAGATCCTGACACTGATGCAGATCCTGATGCACCACCTCTTCAAAAACCCGCTGTCTCTATAGAAGCGCTTCAGCACTTAACCAGGGGCGTGGAGCTCGCCGCGCGTTCCCACCACTACGGGCGTTTACTCGAAGCCACGCGCGCGCTGCGGGACCTGTCCCGGGACCCGAATGTCGGGTTCGGCGTTGATGATAATTTCGCAAAAGGGGGGGGCGCGCGTCTCTTGTCCACAGCAGCGGGCCGTGTTTTGGAACATCTGCAGATGCTGAAGGAAGGGACGCTACCGGTTTGGGGTGTTACTGGGGGTGTTACGGATGACTTGGATTCAGGTAACAGGGTAAATACACATACAGAAGAAAACTCTGTGGGTTTCTTCATGGACGACGAAGACGCTTTGGGAACTTTGAATGATACTTTGAAAAGTACTCAAAGACCTTCCACTGACCCTACGTCGATTATTTTTACGGTCACGGGAGGCGGTGGGAGGGGTGATTTGATGCCAGCGCCTCTGGTGCAAGCCACCGCGCGAACACTGACCTTAGCCACCAAAAAGCGAGAACAGTCGGTACCTCTGACGACTGCGTTTCCGTTGCTCGCCGTGGCGTTTGCGTCTGAAACCACGCCGCCCATCGACGGCGGTTACGCCGCGTGGTTCGTCAACCGACCGGGTGTGAGGATCGAGTTCATGACATCGTTCGTCAAGACCGCGGTCGAGGTCTGCGTCGACGCAGGGTACCACCACAGAGCCTCGAAACTTGCGCTTGAGCTCTGCGAAATAGTCGGTACTGACAGGGTGTGTTTGGATATCTTACCGAAAGTGCAACGTTCGTTGAGGTTTTGCGAAGATGCCGACGGCACCGTAGTGCCGTTTCTCGCGGACGCCGCGCGCGCTGCGTTGCACCGTGCGGAGGCGAACGTCCCGGAACACGTAAAGTGTCTACGCGCAGCGAGAGCGAGCGCGTTCGGGGTATCGGACAACAAAACCACGCTTTCTTTGTACGCCAAGGCAGTTAACTTGTCCAGCACGGTGGGCGACCGCGTTTTGGAGTCGCAGTCGCGGCTTGAGTGGGGGGACGCACTGTATGCGTCTGGTGATATAGAGGAGGCGGTGCGCGCGTGGGGTGCGTGTCTTGATCGCGTAGTGGGCAGGTACGACGTGGCGTTTGACAAAAAGTACGGGGGGGTCGACGTGTTGCCTGTCACTCCGGAAGCTACGCTTTCGATGTTCGGCCTTACCGGGTGCCTTCGCGCGGCGACGGCGGCGGCGAGGATTGCAACGCGGACGGTTGTAACGCCTTTCAGAGCCGGTCAAGAATATGAATTACCACCTTCTGACTCTTCAGACCAAGCTTTAGTCGGTATTGGGACACGTGTCGAGATTGCCAAGGTCGCGTCCAAGCTATACGAAGCGTGTTTGAGAGCCGGTGTCGGTGACGCCCGATTTTTCGGCGGCGACTTTTACGCTTCTGGAGGCAATTCCAGCGTTTTATCCGGCGACTCTTTTTCAGACGTGAGCGACGTGGTGTGGGAGGGGTTGGGCGACTCTGTGGTGGATGGGTTTGAGGGGGGTTACACGTTCGATGTCAAAGGGGTGTTACGGGACGTAGCATCCGTTGCGGAAATCCTACTCATCAGTGGAATAGCCCCTACGGAAGCGGCTGTTTGCGCTAGTTTGGGCGAAGCAATTGCGTCGCGAAGGTTGCGCGATTTGAGAGCGACGATGGATTGCCGCCTGAAGCGGTGCGCGGCGCTTGTTGATTTGGGCAATCTAGGAACGGCTGCCAATGTGCTTATTGATGTCATCGAAGGCCGTGGCGTGCCTTCCATCTCAGGAGGGGGTGGGGGAAGGTTTCTGGCGGATGTACCGGATCGAGGTAGCGACGACATGGCAGGTGGAGAAAACACTGAAGGCGACGAATCCTCGGGAACACCCGCGTTCCCGGAACTCGGACCTCCCCGTTTCATTGATTCCGAGCCGCTTTGGAGCGAAGGTAATCAACGGTGTGCGAAGTACTTTCAAACTTTTAAATTAGCGGATGGCACGAAACACGTATATGGAGATGAATTAACCCTTACTGTCGAGTTAACTCGCGCGCGGTGGCTCGTCCAAGTCGCGGCGTCGTCGGCGCCGAAAGCGTTTGGCGTCGACGCCGAGACGGATTTTACGTTTTTTGGAAATTCCAAAGGTACTTCTGTTGAAGCTTCTGATGAAGACACTTCCGGGGACTCTCAATCAAACTCGGTTGACCCGAAAGGCAAGGACGAGTGCTTGTCAAGTGCGAAATCGGCGTTACTGGGAGTGATTGACTCTGTGGAAGACGCGGTGAAAGCGGTCGCGCAACAAGGGCAGGCGGAGGTTGACGAAATTACCAAAAAGCTCGACGACGAAGAACTCGAAAATAAAAACAAAAAAGAAGCCCGAGACCTTTCGGTGAGGGAATGGAAAGAACGAAAGGAAAACGCGGAGAATAAAAAGAAGTTTGACGGGGACTGGAGCGATAACGAGGAAGAGACGGGGAAAGGGGCGGAAGGTGATGTAGAAGTGGAAGATGCGGGTGATCCGAACGAAACCGGCGATGAGGAAATCTCGTTGCCTTATCAGGATACTAGACCCGAAGCGTGTCAGGGTGAAAATATATCGCCTTGGATCATGGCCTCGCCCGAGCGCCTCCGGATATTGCTGGATGCTAATCTATTGTTGAGTAAATGCTTATTTCTCAGACGTGACGTCGCGGGTGCGTTGCGAGTCGCGAAGTCCGCCGCGGATGAGGCCGATGCGCTCGCGTGTGGGACGCCCAAGGGGTGCGTGGTCGGCGGTACTCGAGCGAGAAACGCCGCCGCCGTCGCCGCGCGCGTCGGCGCGAGTCGAGGAATTGCACTGAGAGTCACTGCTGTGTCCTCTTCGTTCTCTTTGTCCGGTGGCGAGGTTGGTGACGCGGTCATTTGCGAAGCACGTAATGCTCTTCGAGTCTGTAACGCATTCGGAGACGTCGACGCAAGTCGAAGGCTGCGCTTCATCATTGCGAAGGCTGAAGCGTCGCAAGGGAACGTCTCCGTGGCGGAGAAATTGTTAGCCTCTCTTCTTGTCGATAGCTCCGGCGGTACTTCCACGGGTGGACTCAAGCCGTACGCCCCCGCCTCGTTTTATGCAGCGGTGGCGCGCTATCTATCCAGGTTAAAAGCCCGTACTGGAGACACCTCAGGGGCTGCTGCTTTATTGACCAACGCGGTGGAACGGTGTCGCAGGGTAACAATCGCGTGCGGCGGGTTTGGGGTTTGCGGAAATAATTCGAGCGCCGATATTCCTGAGCTCGTCCAGGCGCACGCGGCTGGCACCTCCGCGTTCGTCGCCACCGCGGCGCTATGGGCACAGTACGTGTTGTCCTCTCGAGGCGGCGGTCGCATTGACCAGCCTAAATTGAAACAATCACTTCAGGTTTTGACAATGGCCGCGCTCGCAGCAAAGAGCGCCGCGTCCGTCGGAGCAAATTTGGAAGCGAAGGTTGCACTTCTCACCGGGTTTTGCAAAGCCAGGATCGTTTCGGAGGAAATTTGGAGAAATGGTGGTGGTTCGAAATCACTTCAAAAGACCTCACATCAATCCCTCATACAATCCGCAATTGAAAGCCTAAAAAAAGCAGGTCGGTTAGCGTTCACAGCGCAGGCGGGGCACGACTTGAGTGTCATGAGAGCCGCAGCGTTGGAGCTGTTCAGCGCGCATGTCGTGGAAAATGGCACGGGTAAAACCGTGTCAGTTTTGAGCGGAGACACTCTTTCGGCACAATTACCTTTCATAAATGTGCTGGTACAGTGTCTCCGCGCCGCTTTTAAATCAACACAGACCTCCCTCGCCCTAAGCTCCACGACCCAACGTTTGGAGCTCAGTGAGAGTCTCTCTGCCGGTGATGCATTCCCTATGGCCACCGTCGCGTTCGTGGAAGCGGAGGAGACGGTGCGTTCGCAATCGAAAACAGACCCGCTCTCTTTCGATCCGACGAATGATGCTGCGACGTCGTTGTCGCGAAGAGTGTTCGCAACAAGAGCTAGGCTTGCTGCAAGACTCACAATGGAAGGGGTTGAAGACACTGATGTGGACATCGGCGGCGACGGAGGCGAGGCGTTGGCGTTTCTTGGTGAAACGCACTTAGCGGCAAAATCATCAGAGACGTACGGTGAAAAATTTTCTGTAAACGAAACGCCGGAATGTTTCGTTGACAATTCAAAGGATAAAGTTTCGAAAGACGCCGATACAGGGACTGAAGCCGAAGATGATGCGGACGCGTCCGATGACGACATTACTGTTCCATACGCAATATCACAGTGGCGCACACCCATCTCCCCCCCAACCGAGTTCCGAAAAGATCGCAGAACGAAACTGAAAACGCCGACGATGCTTTCGTTTGTCGTGCGGAGCGGAGGCGAAAAAGCAGATGAGGAGTCGGGTGAGAAACTTGCCGGCGAAACCAACGCCGAGACCGACTCATCGACGACGGAAAAATCGAGCGCTTGTGTGTTTGGTGAGCTGTGCGTCGACATCAGCCTGGTTCGGAAAGCGCAACGCGCGGTGCGGCAAGCACGGAATGCTATGTGTGACTTGGGAGAAACACCTGTGGAAGGCAAAGCTGACGAAGGTAACGACGCCACCGAAGAGGGCGACGCCGAGAACGGTGATAACACCGGTTCCGGAGACGCCGTCTCGGAGGAAAAAGCCCTCGCCCTCGCCAAAGCAACCGCCGCCCTTAGTCTCGTCGTTGAGTTGTTCGCCCAACGAACCTTGCTGGACGCAAACGGGGTAACCACGAACGGTTCGGGAATAGAAACCGTCACCGATAAACTCGGAGTAACTTTCCCCGAGCTGACGCAAATTTCGGTTTCGTTTTTGGACAAGTTGGAGCGGTTTATTTCGCCCGAGCTCGGAGTGGTTGCCGAGGCCGATGCGACGTTCGCCAAGTTTGTGAAACAAGTGTTAAGCCAAACGAGCTGAAATAATGTTTCATGCCACTATGATAGCCTGTACTTAAATGTTTTTAACATTAATAGTACCTAAACTAATTCAACTCTATTGGTAGCTACTTAAATCGCATCACTCGCAATTAATAATCTCAGCCGCTCTTTCTTTCTTCTCCTCCATCAACCCGACCGCTGATTCAACCGCCATCGTTATTAATACCCCCCCCGACCCGACCCACACCCTCCACGACGGCATCTCTCCCACCGCGGCCCACACTAGCACCGGCCCGAGAAAAAGCTCGATGAGCATGATTAAGGACACTTCCGCTGAGGGGACGTCCTTGGCGCCGACTGTTAATAGCGCGAACGCCACCGCGACTGAAATCGTTTGCGTAGCCAGCGCAATCGTAGAAGTGCCGTTGTCACTTTGAACGGGAAGTAGGGAATTTCCGAGTAGCGTGTGTTCTTGCTTAGTCATCGCCCCTCCTATGAAGATCACGAGCAGAGCCAATATGCTTCCTAAAAATCCAGAAAGCGTCAACGCGGAGATCATATCGTTCTCGGGCGATGATTTACAAACCGTCCAGAAAAGCGCCAATGCTGACGGAACCAACATCGCTATGGTGTTTCCCAACACGTGACTGCTCGTGGATATTTCAGAGGTATTGGTGTCACCATTACCGTCGTTCACGAACGAGTCGCTGTATATCACGGCAACACAAGCGGCACATGTTATGGCGGCAACCCACGTGTGTTTAGGAACGTGTTCCTTTAGAAATATTCGACTCGCCGCTGCTGCGAAAAGAGGCCCAGTGGCGAGTATCGCCAACACTGACGCGACGTACGTTAAATTCGCGGCGACGATGAACGCGACGTTTTGTGTGGTGTACAGCAACGCGCCGCCGAGTAAGCGCTTGTGGCCCAAGCGAGACGCGACGCGCATGAACGCCTTTGAATGCTTTCGATGTGCTACCATCCAAAGCGGCGGCAACAAAAGTAATCTTCCAAGACCTCGATAAAACACAATCGCAAATGACGTGTAAAACTGACTGTTGGTTTGCATTTTAGTCAAGCGCATCAGCATCGTATCTGGACTCAACACCAACGCCCCTGCGATCGCGGTCAAACGAGCGCGAAGCGGCACGGGAGAAGGCGACATCACGGCCTTCCCCCGAGTGGGCGCGAAGAAATAACGGTATTCCGAAAAGTGCTTGACGTTTTCTCGAAATAATATTCCGCGCCGACTTCTAAACCTAACCATATCGCGCTGCGCTCACGATGGGCGAGACCGCGGAGGAGCGCAAAAAACGCCTGCAAGAGCTTCGCGAGGGCGCCGAGAAGCAGGACAAGGAACTGAAGTTCCGAAACTACCTGCCCAGGGATGAAGAGTTACAAGCGGGCCAGGTATGGAGTGCTTTTCGCTCTTCATTCCTAATACCAAACCATACACCCCGGCGAACAAACACCTGACTGACCTCACTTCCAACTCCCCATCCCTTTCCAGATCAAAGCAAGAGTGGCTCCCGAAATTGAAATCCCGCAGGTCGACCCCGAAGTAGCAGGAGGCGAGGACGACGACACCGTGGTGAACGTCATGCCAAGCAAAGCAAACGCGGATTTGAAACGAGACGTGCAACGAAAATTGGAAAAGCTCGAGAAAAAAACCCAGAGAGCGATGATTGAGCTGACACGAGAGGAGGATGCGAAACGAATGGCAAATGCGAATGATTAGGATTAGGGTTACTACACGACTATACGTATATACTATACGCACTTCTATCACTGTGTTTCGATCCACTTCGTTACGCCGCCGACGGGTTCGCCGCGTTCGTTTGCTAATCTCGAGACGTCCAATCTTTTGCGAAATAAATCGTCCCCACATTCTCGCATCGCTCGCAACGCCACCCACCCGCTTTTTTGTGTCATTAATAAATACTGTTCATTCGCCGGGTCCTTCGAAGCGCTGTATGCCCCGCAAACCACGGAACACACCAATCTAGACTGAATCAAAGTAGGCAGTATACGACGCTCCGTTTCTGTCAATGGAAATTGAGACTCGTAACCAGTGACTATTTCCGCGATGGCGCCGACCGGGTCATCGCTCCCTAAAGAAAAGTAAGCCGCCGCCACCGCGATTTCGTTCACACACCAGGAGACGACTATGTCTCCGAAGTCGAGAATAGCGGAAGGTTTGGCCATAGGCGCGACTGGCCTTTGTCCCGGGGAAAAAAACTCATCCGCCACCGATGGCAAAATGACAACGACCAAAACGTTTTGGTCGTTCAAGTCGCCGTGGATTGGGGATCTTCGCAGCGACTTACCGTGCGGTGCGACGATCCTCTCGAAGTCCTCCAAAACATTCAAAGCGACTTCAAGGTTTTTTGAATCTTTTATCGCGGATATGAACTGCTTTACCTCCAACGCGTTGGCGGTGTCCCACAAATGGTGGCGCTGGCACCCGGGGTGTTGGAACGATTTTAACGCCACCGACATCTTGCCAAAAAACACCCCGACGTCACGAAGAAACTCGGGATTGTGCACCACTCGCTTTGAGCGCTCCGCTAATTCACCCTCGAGCCAGGTTAACACACGAACCGCGTGGAAACGACTTTTCGTATGCTCACTGTCAGTCTGTACACTTTCCAGTTCCAAAAAGCACACGTCGTCGTGAATGGGTTTTTTCATGTTCGCATCGTTGATGGATCCGATGTAATCTATCGATTTATTCGACCGCATGGGCACCGGCGCTGGTACTCCATGCTTCTGCAAGTGCCGCATCATCGCCGTTTGCGCGGCTAGCAACCCTGTATTCACGCTTTCCACCCCATTATGTACCTTCAACGTGTACGAATGCACCCCATCCACGGTCACACCGAAAAAGTTGCGGTCGTCGTACGAGTTTAGCTGCTTCACCGATTTCGGATCGATAGGGCCGCCCGGCAGGGTCCAATTTGCGTTGACGAACGCAACCACGGTGGACACGTCGCACACGGGCTTCTCGAGCTTGCGCTGGGACTCGTCATCGGCGCTCATAGGGTTACTGTAGAGGGCCGACGCGCAGAAGAGTGCGTCAACGCGTACATTTACGTTTATAGCGATAAGTTTATTTGATATGCTTTTGGCATTAAAATAAGGTACATTCAGTTCTTCGCCGCTAGCGCTCTACCGTTCCCCCCACTCCTTCCACTACTACTGGGTCTTTTAGACGATGATTTAGAGGACATACGCTTTGATGTTTCGGATATTGTTTTGGACATCGTGTTCGACATTTTTCTTGATTTCATGGAAGCCCCGTACGGAGTTACCAATGATGTTTTTCCGAAGCCCGCCGGCTTCAAGCCACCGCCGCCAATCGGCATCGGCGCTTTCCAGTCGTTATATTCCGCGGGTTTGAACTTCAAGGACCTTGATAGGTGTTCATTCGTGGCTTGCTTCACGATGTCTTCCCGAACGCTGTCCGCGGCTATTTGCCTTTGGTTTTCAATCACCCGCAGTCGCGTTTCGCTCAACGCGTTGCACGTCACGCTCCACTGTTTGTGCAAATGCGCGACGCAGATTATTTCATCGCCTTCCCCGAAGACATCCCCAATGCACTGCGCTTCTTTGAACTTCAACTGCCCATACACGCGTTTGCCATACCGGGGGTCCCATAACAGCTTGTCGTGCGCGCGTTTGAAGCAATCCGTGCTGTAGGATTCGTGGGGGGGTAGCGATGCTAGCAATTTATCAGCCGCGTGTTTGCACTGCTCGAATGTCGCGGAAGGGTCACACCGCCACCAGATGGGGTCCGCCGACCGTGGGTGTCTGAACTTGACGCGCATGGTTTATGGTGTTTGCGCCGAGACGCGTGCGAGACACGTAAATGTGAAGCAAAACACACGGGCGCTCGTCCCGAGTGAGCGCAGCACGTTGTGAACTTTTTTCTCGGATGGCTCGAGCGTTTCTTTAGTTCCCCCAGTCGTGGAACGTATTTTATCGTTGTCCTGTCAGTGCCAACCCAGAGAGCGTGGCGCTCTCACCTGTCCGCATGCGTCGCGGTACGATCCTCCCCCCGTCCGGGATGACCCCCCCGGCAGACTGGGAGAGTTGGAGGGGTGACTCTGGCGCGATTGATGAGGGAGGTCGTGCGTTTTGGGAAGGGAACGTAAACAGCCGCGGTGTGCCCACGTGTTCATGCCCAATCTGCGGCTTGGACCTGACCACTTGGACGATACCGGACCGGGAAACGCACGCGGATGGGTGCGTCGCCGCTGTGGGCAACGACACGTCGATGGCAGCACACGACGGACTTACGATTACGTACGATGGACGGGTTGATGGGGGCGTGGCGATGGACAAAACGTCTGCGCCAAACGGGCTTCGAGATTGCCTTCACGTCTCCTGCGAAACAAAAACGTCGTGCGCGTCGTGGCTCGCGTCGATCGGTTTGTCGAGTTACACCTCCTCGTTCACGCGCGAGTCTTTGTTCCTCACAGACCTTGCCTCGCTGACTCGAGGGGATTTGAAAAACGTGTTGGGGATGAGTGACGGTGACGTGGATGTTTTTCTCGAAGCCATCGGTGGGATGCAATCGACCAGAACGACATCACGCGGACGGACCTCTGTTGATCAAAATCAAACCCAAAATGATTCAAAGGACTCTTCGCACTTGACTTGTGACGAGCGTCACACCGAATCTTTACAGCAACACGATGATGAGTGTTTAACCCTCAGGATGGCGATTTCGGAGTCGGTGAGGGACGTACGCGCGGCGAACGCGGCGGGGTCGCTTCAAACAAACGGTAACGACGCGCCGCGGCGTGCTGACGCTCGACCCGAAAACCAGGAAAGCGAACCCCAAAACAAGCGGACAGAGACGCGCGCGGAGTTTCCAAAACAGAGCTCTCCGAAGGATCCGGATGACCTTTCAGACGACGTCGACTTCGTCGCCGAGCGCTCTGCGTTGGCCGCGGCGCGTGTGTTCCGCCGGCGCAGCGCACCCTCAACGCTGTGGGCGGCGGCGGGACACGGAGGCAAAGACCGCACGATACCAAAGTGGGTCTTTGGAAGGACACCGGACACCGGGTGATGTGGAGAGATGGGCGGGGTGTAGGTGTGCGTGCTATAGTTGTGTAGGGATGTAGTTTTAGGGTTTTAGGGTGTAGAGTTTTTGACGTAGGTTTACTGTGAAAATGTCATAACAACTCATAGCAATCCATAACATAACCAGTTATCCGTTAGGTTCGAGAAAAAACGGTTTCTAACGGTCTAGTGTGCGCGGCTCTCGCGGGACGGTTCGCGGCGGCGGGGTAAAATCCGTCCTGCATAAACGTATCTCAGAGCTTGGTTCTCCCGGCAATCACACCCGAAGCAAGTGGAGTTGGAGTACCTGACCATAAAAGTACGTGTACAGTCTCGGGAACTCCAGAGATTACCAGGGCTCAACGCCCTTGTACGGGTCGATGGGTGACATGTCCGTGGCGCCGCCAACCTTGATTTCGACCCATTTGCCTTCGGGGAACCCTCCGGCGAAGGCTTCGTACGCGCAGTCGTCCGGTTCAGGGTCCTCTTCCTTCTTCTTCTTTGACTTTTTCGTCTTGAGCGTCGGGGTGACGTCGGTGAACCCAACATCAGTTTGGGGAATCGGACCAGTCGTAACGCAGTTCTCGGACATGGCGTACGCATTCGCCAGCGCGATGGTGGCGTCTTGGACTTCCTCCACGGCGATTTCGAAATCAGAGGCCCACGCCATGATGTCGTTACGATCATACATGCAGTAATTGAACAGGACAAGCAAAGCAGCCAAGGACGGGGGTGAAGCTCCCCTGTTGTTGCCCTTTTTGGGCAACAACAAAGTTTCGAGGGGCAAGACCGCGGTGTGGGGCGCCGCTACGTCGGTAACCTTGTAGCAGGCCGCTAAGCAACCCGGCATCGCGGGGGCTTGGCGATCGAGGATTTGAACATGCCCTTCGCCTCGGACTTGGCTTGAAGGTAAATGTTCTCACCAAACGGCCTTTCAAACGCATTCGGGTTAAAATCCTCCGCGACGGTCGTGCCGCGTTTGGTGGTCCACTCCCAAAACTCTCCCCACTTCACTTCCCTAGGGGTGTAATCAACTGGGTTCTCCAACGTGTGCAGGGTGGTGCTGTGCGCGTCCTCCAGGTTGTACGTGCAATTTCGGTCCGAGAGTTTGTTTTCGGAAGACACGCCGTCCATCATGCCTTGTTGCTTGACCGCTTCGAAACGCTGGTCGATCTTACCCGTCTCGGCGCACTTCATGGTGTACACGGTGCGTCCTTCATGGTGAAGTTCGTCTCCGTCTTCACCGAGTACCGCATGCCGAAAGTCTGACCGTTGGCAGTCATCGTTACCAGCAGGCATAAGCCACTCGTCCTTTTGGAACATTTAGGACTTGGGGTCCTTGGGGTCCTTCTTTCCTTTGTGTGACTTGCCGTCCTTCGAATCAGAAGTTTTCATCGGGCCGCGCCAGTAAAACTCCTCGCCTTCGCCGAGCTCTTTGCCGAACTTGGTTTCCGTTCGCATGGTGGGGGACATCCTTACTAAAACATCACCTAGAAACTTGTCCTTCTCGTCAGTCCTGTTGTAGTTCTCGATCTGGAAGGACGTGTTTGATCGATGGGTATCCATACTAATCATACACCAATCCTCGCCCTTGTCGTTCTGCACCTTGAGGAACGCGGGGTACTCGCAGAACGGACCCACCGCGCCGTTGACGTTCACGCCAGGGCGGTACACGATTTTGAACTCAGCGGGGCCCTGTTGTGGGTTGTGGGTACGGTAACGAGCAGGGTCAGGGAGAGGGGTCAGGGAAAATACTCATACACTTACGGAGACAAAGACAGGTCAGTAATCGGGATGGTGTAACAGTATCGGATCCGACTCGATCGGTCACTTCAAACGCGCATACACCAACGCACCTTGGCAGGATCCAGGAGGACCATTTTGGGGCCTTGGGCGGGCCGGACATGCAGCAATTCATTTTGAGTGAGTTGGAGGGACTGGGGAGGGAAGAAGAGCGCGCGCGCGATTGTGTCGAACACTCCAAGAAATGAAATATCACTTCGTCAGCCAATCCGAGGATTTTTCTTCAACTTCGAGCAAAAAATATATAAGATGATCGACGAAATAAGATGTCGATAGACCGTCGAAATGAAAAGCTGGCCGATACCAGATTTACCATGTATTTTCATTTTTTGGCTGGAGGTGTTACAGCGAGTTCGACTGCATCGCCCCTCACCTTCCCCAGACGCTCCCGCGCATCTGTGGTGAAAACAGGTCGCGATGTCGATGCGCGCCTCTGTGTCCGGCGAGAGTGCGCCGCTGCTGGTGTCGTACGCGGACGCCAAGCTTGGACGGGAGGCGGGCGCGGCGAAACGACGGCTGCCCGCGGTTCTCACCTGCGCCGCGGTGGGTTTCTTGGTCGCGCTCGTGTGCTTCTCGCTGGCGGGCCTTGACGTGGGTCCACAAGGTGAGGTAGCTCACTTCGGGTTCACCCCCGACGACAAAACGATGGAGGCAATTCAAGCCCTGAAAGCGCAACAGGCGTACGACGCGATTGACGAGGGCGACGCGATGACCAAGGATGAGTACGAGGCTCGAATGAATGAAAGCGGTGATGATGAGGTTGAGGGCGATGAGCAGGTATCTGAGGGGGATGACTCAGACTCCTCCGCCTCCCAACTCGGCTGGGTCCCGGACGAGGACTTCATGGAAGAGTCCGAGCGGTTGTACAACCAAATACCGGTGGGGGGGTTGACGCAGCTTGATTACGAAAGCGGGTTTGTGGAGAAGGATGATGGCACGGATCACAAATGGGAGGAAGCGAAAGCGGCGACGAGTGGAAATGGGAACGTTGGGAGCAAGCCCGCTGACAACACTCAGAATGCTCAGCCCGCGCAATCCAACTCCGACGACGATTACGACGGCATCAAGCCCGCATCACGGGAGGCGAATTTGGTGGGGGTTTCGAAGCAGCTGAACATGGGCGCGACGAGCCAACCGAGAGAAAGATTGAGGTCTCCCAACCCGACGCGCGCAAAAACTTTACAGTTCAACCCGTGCGCGGAACCCGAGAAGCAGGAACACCAGTGGAGTTCCGCCAACTTAAGAACCGAGTGCGTGGTGAACGCGAATAAGTGCAACTTCTGCGCCTGGGTGTTGCAGTACGACGCGGAGTACAGGGTGAACGACATCGTGTCGTTGCTGGGGCCCAATTACAAAGTGAGCAGTCAGAGTTTACTTTCAAGACCGGAGTACCAAGGAACCATTTTAAGAGACATGTTGGACCAAAAGCCTAAATGGAACGCGGACGACGGCTCCCAAAAGATCCAGTGGAAACCCAACGATCGGCAAGAGGCGATGGATAACTTCAATTTCATTAAAAATGCGGTGGAGCGGATGGAGTGTCGGGCGACGGCGAGCGATACGCTGCTGGTGCATTTGCGAGCGGGGGATGCTGTTGGCAGTGAATATAAAGAGATTCCTAACGTCGACGCCGCGGCGCAACGCGTCGTGGAATACGCGAAGCAAAAGGAGGGTGTGACTAAAATCGAAATCAGCGGCGTGTTACACTTCGGCGTCCCCGACCCCGACGACGCGTTCTACCAGAACAGTGGCTTCGAGGTGATGAAGGATAGTAACGGCGAGCCGCGGTACCGCGTTACGGATGATATTCTTAAGAAGAACGGGTACATCGTGAACAAGTTTATCGCGGCGGCGCGGGACGCGGATTTAGAGGTCTGGTTCACTTCGAACAACAACCCGGACACTGATATGTGCCGGTTTGCAAAGGCGTGTCATTTTTTAAGCGCCTCTCGGGTCAATGGGAAGCCGAGTTTGGGGGACGCTACTAGTCGGATGTCGTTTTCTGACTTGTTGGATGACTTGCACTGGAACCTCCGGAAGTGTGACTAGATGTATTGATGTAAATATTTCAGGCTATTTATTATTATCCTCCTTAAAACTCTTGGCTTGCTTCCGGACGAGTCCTCCCCATTTCGTGAGCAACTGCTCTAGATCCCCGTTCATCCGGGTCCCTACTCCTCCCCAGACTAATAAGTCGAATAAATCAGTGTTTGCGCCGTCGCCGACTTTTCTGATCTCCTTGAATCCCAACCTTGAATAGTACTTGACCAACTTCGCCGCGTATTCGTTCCCGTCGTCGATCGCGAGGAGTTCCATTTTGTGGCAGTTCTTTTCGTACGCCATCAACGCTGAAGTAGCCCCTAACAGAATACTCACTCCGAACACGCTTCTCATGCTGCTCTCGTTAGTTTTATCGATTCGCGAGTTGTATATCCTCATGGAATCCATGTGTAATATGCCGAACGGGGGAGGAGCTATGAACCCGTCGTGCTCGCCGATTATGTCGGTATCCTGGTTGTCGCCGGCGTCGAAGACGGACGAAGTGCTGCTGCCCGTGCTACTGATCCGCCTCGCTGTGACTTTGAACAAAGGCCCGAACGTGGAGGTCTCCAACTGCAAGCCTCT
>TARA_B110000977_G_scaffold155556_1_pt1 | contig 17608 bp, 17 predicted proteins | sample TARA_B110000977 | Tara Oceans TARA_B110000977 (sample SAMEA4397798) | marine metagenome | biome: Polar Biome; feature: [SRF] surface water layer (ENVO:00010504); material: water (ENVO:00002006), including particulate matter (ENVO:01000060) such as... | depth 5 m | reverse complement strand
GGAATCCTCCAAGGTACGCCCCTCACCTCACTAGAGCGGCCCGACCCGCTTGCGTCTCCGGAGCGCTCCCGAAGCACCGCGCGAGGGGAAGCACGTGACCCGCACATACATGACTCGCCTCCCCTCCGTGCGCGTCGACCGAGTTTGCTTCCCCGGTCCTGCCAGACGTATCTCGACCTCCGCGGTCCGACGTTTGAATTTCCACCCGTTTCAATTCGAACCATGAGATAATTGTTTCACTCGTGCGTCGCACCAAAGAAGCCCCGACTGACCGTATTCGTGTACTTATTCTCCACCGACATAGGTTTTCACTAGCACGTCAAGGCGCAGCGTATCTGTTCGCGCTTCTGCTGGTTCCTCCAGCGACGCGAAACTCGCGGCGCTTCTGGACGCTATTCGCGATGCGAAGGCTCTTTCCGAGTCGAGAGTTTCCGGCGTTGGGGATTTGCAGGTCGACGCGACACTTTTGGCGCAGCGTCTGTCCGAGGCTGAGGCTGAAAACTCTGAATTACGTGAAAAAGTGAAGGAACTCACCCTGGCGAACGACGACGCCGCGGCTGAGCTGCTGGAGGATGCCATGGAGCTCGCGGCGGCGTTGGCGAAGGCGGAGGATCTTGAAGCCGAAGCGGAGGCGCTGCGGGAATTAAACGTTCGCTTAGCCGCCGCTGCGGAGGAAGTCGCGGCGATGGTGGTGAGTGACGACACTGCTTCGTCATCAAGTGAGGGACATCTCACGGTGTTGCGTCAAGAAGCGGAAACCGCGAGAAACGCGCTTGTGGTGGCTGAAGAACGCGCAAAAGTTGATCGCGACGCGTTGCTTTCCAAAATTCGGATGCTTGAATCTGACTTGGCGGAAAGCGAAGGTGCGCTTGGTGATGTGAACAACACCACGTCTCTCACCGAGGCTCGTACAAAGATCGAGCAACTCACCGCGCTGGCTGAGAAGAGAGGAGATACTTTGTTGCTCGCGGAGGCGCAAGCCCAAAAGGCGGCGGCGGAGGTTGCGTCGTTACGAACGCAACTCGAGCAAACGAAAAAGACGTCGGAGGATTCCATGTCTCTCGCGAAGATTCGAGAGCTAGAATCCCTCGTCGCGGAGATGTTGACGCAATCCGAAGCGGACGAACAGAGTGACGATTTAAAATCAAAAATCCGCTCCTTGGAGTCCCAAATGGCTGAGTTGATTGACCCAGAAGAGATGGACACTTTGTTGGCGCACGTGCGGCAAGTGGAGGCTCGCGTCGCTGAGATGATCGATGTCGAAGAACTCGTCGCCGCCGAGCAAAGGGCGCGTGAGATGGAGGTTGAACGAAACGTGCTTAGAGCAAAGGTTCGCGCTTTGGAAGTAGAAATGGCCTCCATGATGTATTCTGATGAGGTTGGTGATCAGTTCGCGAAGGTCAGAGCGCTGGAGACGGAGATGGCGACGATGTCGTACGACGACGAGGCGAGCGATGCGGATCCGGCGCGCGGCGCAACGGCGGCGGCGGTTAATGCGTCCGTCGCTGCGCCTGCGCCTACGACTGTGTCAAACGAACCTGACGCGAACGCAAAGTCAGCGCAGGCTTGGATCGACGCTTGGAAAGCGGATTTGGGTGCTTCTACGATCACCAAGAAGGCTTTCAAAAGAGACCCGAACGCGACGTTCACCAAGCGCGCATTGACGTTTGCGAATGGGAGCGACGTGAAACACAAAAAGTTTCAACGCGGAGGAACGTTTACGCTGCGACGCATGACCTTCGCCCCGTCCTCCAGAGGTGTTTCGAAAGAAGCTACAGATGTTAAGAGGCCATCCCAGAAAACACAGGGAAGCGCCGTGACGTACATGTTTGACGACGCAACGAAGAGTGATTCGAATATGAAGAGTGACTCAAAGACGGACTCCTCAATGTCGCAAACGAAAAACTTCAAACGCGGGTCTCCCGATTCCTTCATCCTGCGCAAGTTCGACTTCCCCGCCGTGAGGGCGAAGACCGTGACCGCAAAGGCGTTCAAACGCACACCAGGAACGTTCTCCAAGCGACGATTAGTATTCACTGATTCAAAAAACAAAACTATCGAGCTGGACAACGTCCCGGCGGCTGCGTCCTCCGCATTTGAGCGCACCGGGACGTTTACGCTTCGTCGATTCGATTTCATTAAGGCCAACGCGGCGAAAGACGAGTTATGGTGTATTAACTCGAGTGGGGCTGGGACTTCGGACGTGAAACGTGAGTTCAAGCGCACACTGGGCGCGTTTACGTTGAGGAGGTTCAAGTTTTGGCAATGAGCAGTGAAGAGAGTAGATGAGTTATTGTGATTGAAGACCTCGACTGTTATGTTTCTCTTTTCTCAACTTCTCAAATGCTGCTCCAATCATTTCAGAGTGGGTCGCACGATCGATGGACGTCGCGTTCAAGCGCGTGGGCCCTGGTGAGGATGTCCCCCCCCCGCCCAAGGAGCTGGCGGAGTGGGCGGGTAACACGGCGGGCGGTACCCTAGGGGGGATGGTGCTTGGCGCGGTGCGGGGGTACCGCGCGAGTGATCCTACGTACAAAGACGTCGCCGCGATCGTGCAAAAGCGCAATCGGTGGATGCGCGCCACGACGGAAGCGACGTACGGGGGTTTGCGTCTTGGTAGCTTCGTTGCGGTGTTTAGCGCGGTGCAACTTGCGAGTGCGAGTCACCGGAATGAAGGAGTGAGGGACATGTGGGACACGGTGGTGGCGGGCACAACGACTGCCGGATTGACTGGATTAGCATTGCCTGGAGGATTGCGCGTGCGATTGAAAGGCTTGGCGCTCGGCGTAGCGGTGGGCGGCGCGATGTGTCTGCCCCTGGGGTACGTCACCACGGAACTGGACAGGTTGATACCGTCGGAGTCTACTAGTACTGGGTTCAATATATTAGATAAAGCCACGCCTGGGTCTATGAACCCTCAAAGTAACAGGGACAGGGACTTGACCGGCGACGCCATTAAATCGTTCGAGCGCGAGCTCCGGGAACGGGCGCCGCGAAAAAAGAAAACAATGTGGACACTGTGGAGATGACTGATTGGTCATACAGGGATAGAAGAGCGCATAAGTCTAGCACGCATAGCGGGTATATTGATGATAATTACAAGATGCCCAAAAATAAATAGTGTCACCACGGCAACTCGCCGTCGAAGGTTTTTTCGCCGTCGCAGTGGTTGAATAAATTGGCTAAATCCGGGTTGGACAAGACATACGGTTGCCCTGTTTTGAACGGATCCCGTTCTTGTCGTTTATTCCCAAGCACGCCAACACAACCGTACGGGTCTTTTTCGAACTGTTTCCGGACAGTAATCTCGGATATTTCGCTTTGTGTTTCCCGTTCCAGAGACGCGGCCGGGAGCCCTTCGTACTTGAATTGATTCGCTGGATACCGCAGCGCGCATAGATGATTAACCTCGAAACGTTGACGCTTGAACTCATAACCAACGACGGTCACGGACTGTGGAATTCGACCAGTCAGCTCCCGGAACCGCGCGATCGAAAAAACCACGTTTTCGTACGAATCACGTGCGTGTTCTTCTGTGAATGCCCTTTTTTGTATTCCGTTATTACCATCACCATCATCTTCGCCAAACCCCCACCACTTATTCGCCCTCGCTACTTGCCAGTACGAGCTCGCTTCCGATACACTCCCCGCGTTTTTCCGCGTGGTACCTCCTGAGAACACGAGTAGCGCGTTTTCATTCTTCGCAACTAGCTCAACACCCCGTTTCATGTGGTTTATCAACGCGTCGGCTTGCCCGGGCGTCTTCTGGTACTCCTCCAGGAACCAACTACTCTCATCGTTTGCGTTTCCGTAATCACTGCCCACGAACACGGCGTGCCCGCAGACCAACACCAAATCCGTCGCGGTCGGGTACGGGGCGGGGGATGAGGTTTGTTTTGTATTGCTTCCAGTTGCACCCCCTACGACAGGCGCGGGGGCGTGCTTTTCTTTCGTATTGACAGCTGAATTCAAACTCAAAGAGCTCCTCTGCGACGGCACGACTTCGCGCCACAACGCCCACAGAATCAACAGCGTGGTGAACCATCTCTTGGCCGCGGCTCGGAGCACCCACGACACCACCGCCCAGTTCGCCCTCAACACTAGCCTTCCAAGAAAGCCCCTAACGCCACTCACGCGTCGCGTTTTCGAATTATCATCCAGAAGAGATGCGCCCTCGATGTCGTACCCGCGGCGGGGAGGCTGGGGGTTGGATGGAACAGGCGGAAGGCGTCAGGATACAATCAGTAATCACGTTCGTGGTCGTCACAGGAAGCCGAGACTATCATCGAGGTACAGACAAAAGAAGGAAAAAAACGAACCTGCGCGCCGAATCCCCGTCCACTGGACGGCCGCGAAAACATCATCGCGACCTCTTGTCAGGGCGCGTCACCGCCGTGCCGGCCACACTGTCGCGTCGATAGAAACGAAACCGGAAATCGTGGTCCAGCTTTTCTGTTCAGACGGCACTTTTTTCATTTTGGCTGACACAGGCAGAAGCGCTCAACCGCTTCCGCTGTCTCCATGAGGGCTTCCAGTGCGCTGTGGTCGTGGGCGCGTGTGGGTCTCGGGGGGGCTGGGACTGCGGCGGAGGGATGGGCGGGTGGTCGAGGTCCATGGGCGCGCAGGTTCCTGGGTGTGTTCCCTGAAGAAATGCACGGAGCCTCCGAAGCTCGCCGTTTGGGCCGTTCGTTGCTTCAGCTGGACCTGGCTGCGGAGGAGAACCAGGTGTACCTGTTCATGGTGATTTTCGGTGCGATTCTGTTCGCGACGCCTCCGATGGTCAAGCTGTACAGACACTGCTTCACCGGAGGCACGGGCGGGTACGACCCTTCCGCGCAACTCGAGATGTGGGACTTCACCGACGAGTTCGACGACATGAGGCACGTCAAGGACCCGCTGGAGGAGGAGAACAAGCGGGGGCGGAAGGGGAAGAAGAAGGCGAAGAAAAAGAAGTCGAAGGAGACGGAGACGCCGGGGAAGCGAGGGGTGGACATGACATAGCATAGTAAGGCGTGGCGCGGACGGCGAGCAGAGGTGACATTCGTCCGTTCTTCCCACCAATCATAGCAATTAGTCTTTAAAAGTCGTATTTAATTAATTTTCGTGCTGACTGTTTGCCCACTGCGCGATCGCCGTTTTTTATTAGTTTGTCTCCGTCGAGGCTCGACGGTTGGAAATGATTGATATCTGGCGCGCTCTCTCGGCTCGCTGCCCACCACGTTCCCCACAAAGTGCGCGCGCCGCGGTGTTAACCACCCCGCGCCACACCATGTCGAGCGGACGTCTCGAGACGAAGAAGAGCGGCGACTTCTACTGGAGCAAGGATGAGGTACGTCGCCTGCCGTGTTCGACTTTGCCAAAGTTGCGTGTGGCCCGACGGCTGTCACGCGCATCACCGGTTGACCGCCGTCGGACGGCGCGCGTGGCTTGACGACTCGCGGCATTCCCAGCACCACGCACCATCGCGAGGCAATTCTGAGGCCACGTGGCCCTGCGCACCCTATGCACGTGTGACCCAACCGTGTGTCTCGCGCTCGCCACCACGCGCGTCGACGTGGCCACGTCGCGCCTCGTTGAATGAACGGACGAATCACGCTGTTCGAATCGCGAGTTCGTGGCAACCACGGTTTGGAACGTGACTACCACTGCTTACAACTTACTGACCGATGACACGATACATCATCACATCCCATCTCATCCCCTGTCACGTCCCCAGGAGCCCCACGCCAAGCGTCGCCGCGAGATCCTGGAGAAGCATCCCGAGATCAAAGAGTTGTACGGCCCGGATTGGAAGACGATGCCTCAGATTTTCGCCGTCGTCGGCGCGCAGCTGTCGTTAGCGTACTACCTAGGCAACAACGCGTCCACACCGGTTTTACTCATGTGCGCGTACCTCTTCGGAGGCTTCGCCACCGCGAACCTGTTCCTGGCGAACCACGAGTTGAGTCACAACCTGGCGTTCAAATCTCCGGCCGCGAACCGATTGCTCGGCTTGGTCGCCAACCTCCCGATCGGCATCCCCTTCTCCGTGGCGTTCAAGAAGTACCACCTGGAGCACCACATGTTCCAAGGGCACGACACGGTTGATACGGACATTCCCACCAAGGGTGAGGCGAAGTTTTTCTCGCTCGGGGGGACGCTTTTGAAAATCGTGTGGGTAATTGGGCAGCTGTTTTTTTACGCCATCCGGCCGCTGTTTGTCAGGCCCAAGCCGATGGGCAAGTGGGACGCCTTAAACTTAATCACTCAACTCACCTTCGACCTGGCATTTATTAAATTAGCCGGTCCACGAGCCTTCACGTACCTGCTCGCCTCTGTGTTCCTCGGCGGCGGGTTACACCCCATCGCGGGCCACTTCATCTCCGAGCACTACGTGTTTGAACCCGGCCAGGAGACGTACAGTTATTACGGCCCGCTGAACGTTTTCGTGTACAACGTGGGGTACCACAATGAACACCACGACTTCCCCAAAGTCCCTGGCTCACGGCTCGCAAAGGTAAGAGAGATCGCCCCCGAGTTCTACGACAACCTTAAGTACCACACCTCGTGGACCAAGGTTATCAAGGACTACATCTGCGACCCGGCGATGGGGCCGTTTTCCCGGACGATGAGGAAAAAGCTGGAGTAAGTGTGGTTATAAAAACCATTCGTCATTCTTTATTAGTACCTATTGTAAAGTCAATTCGCATTACACTACTATTTAACTGGTCATCACTCTATTATATCCCTTCTATAACCCTACAACGCCCTTTAGGGTTTTCAAGCCCTTCACCGCGGTTTGGCACTGGAACCAAATTGATTCTGAGTCGCTGTTTTTCTCGCTCGGAGCGTTTACGGTTCCAACGTCGTCGTCCCCTTTCACCCCCACGTCAAACTCCGCGGAAACTTTCGTGTGTTTCGTGTTTGGTTCGAACCCTCGTTTCGGAAGGAAGCCGTTTGAGGGTTGTTTCGTGGTGCCGTCGTGTGTGGTGCTTTTGGCTTTGAACATCAGGAACGCTTTCGTCGTGGCTCCGGGTGGACACTGCGCCACCGCGGGTAGGCACTCCCTGACTAACCGCCGTCCCGCATTTCCCACAACTCGTGTAGCCTCCGGTGATTGTACCCAAGGCGTGTATCCATTCCGTTGCACTGAGTTGAGCTCAAACACAAACATCTCCTTTGGGCGGTTCGGGGTGGACCCAAGGAACAGCGCCACGCGTTCGGGGCGGTGCGCTTCAAGCAACTCGGGAGTTAGGCACCCCACCATGCTTTCGATCTCGCGAAACAGTTTCGTCGCCGCGCGTTCCACTGAGGTGACCCTTTTGCGTTTACCAGACACTTTGGATGAGCCTGGTGACACGGTGTCGTCCTCCTGACCATCCTCCTGTCCATCCTCCTGTAAACCCATCGCATCTGCACCGACGGTGTCGAGAAGCGCAGTGCGAAGCTCGTCGTAGCTGCTAGGCATCTGTTGCCTCACGAACAAGAGAAACTTCACCGCTTCGCGAAGAGCGTGTGCCATCAGCTCGGCAGTCACGGGAGCTGCGACACGCGGGGACGCACGGGTGCGCTCCATCGCCCCGATCTCACGGCGCGAATACGCCACGCTAGACGTGCCTTCGGCCCTCGCACACGTCAAGTGTGCGGCCATCGTGGTATTTTGCAAAAAGCCAAAAACTGATTCACTGGCAAAAAGCCCGCGTCTTGTTGAGCCATCATCGATGGCACAAGATCTCTCACTCGTGATTAGCACGATCCACCATGAACGCCTACATCGGCAAGAAACTCCGCCTGATTTCCAAGTCGGATATCAGGTATGAGGGTGTCGTGTACAGCCTCGACGCCACGGACAGCTCGTTGACTTTGACTCAAGGTACCTGGGGGCTTCACAATAGCGGATCGCGGGAATTCCACACCTTTGTCACGATCGCCGCTTTTCGCGGATTGCGCATCCTCTTGCGTTGACGCCTTCCCGGTTCTATGACTAACCTTCCCCCCATCTCCCTTACCAAACACAGTGCGATCGTTCGGCACGGAGGGCCGCAGGGAGGTCGGGCCGCAGATCCCCGCCAGCAGCGAGGTGTACGCCTCGATCATCTTCAGCGGGAAGGACATTAAACAGGTGGACGTGATCGATGGGGCCACCGCGGCGCCCCAGGCGCCTCCTCAGAAGGCACCCATGCAGCAGGTACGATCGGGTTGACGTTACACTCGGAAGGGCGTTACGATGAAACAACGCACACCACACGGTCAAAACACCCTCGAAGCGATCCGCGTCCGCCCCGATCGAGACGCGTGAACCGGTCCCGAATCCCTAACGAAAGCGTCGATCTTGTGGAAAGTGTCGTTTCGTTTTGCTTTTTCAGAATGATTTTTGTACGCTCACGTGCGCTGACCTTCCCTCCACCCAACCCGCTCTCCAGGCGCCTCCTCCTCAGCAGTACATGCAGCCTCCCCCCCAGCAGCAGGCGCCCCCTCCCCAATACCAGCAGCTGCAGTACCAGCAGCCGCCGCCGCAGCAAGCGCCGCCCGCGCAGCCCGTGAATCCCTGGAACCGCGCGCCCGCCGCGGCGCCAGTCCCGCAGCAGCGCCAGCAGCGCCAGCAGGCTGCGCCCAAGGCTAAACCCGCGGCTGCGCCCGCGCCAGCCCCTGCGGCGCCCAAACCCAAGCCCACGAGCTTCCTCGCGGCGGTTGGCGGCGGCGGTGGCGGAGCCCAACCCAAGGGACAACCCGCGCGCGTCGCGCAGCCCGCGGGTGGCAGAGGAGGCGCGCCCGCGCCTCGTGCCGGCGGCAGAGGCGGCGCCATGCCCGCGCCCCGTGCGGGCGGCAGAGGCGGCCCGCCCCCTCCCTCCGGCGGCGACGGCTTGCTCCCCACGCGCATGGCGGTTCCCACCGGCGATTTCAACTTTGAAGCGGCGTTTTCGAAATTCTCAAAAGAAGATTTCGCCAACCAGCAAGCCGCGCCTGTTTCGACGTACGTGAAGGATGACTTCTTCGACAGCATGAGCTGCGAGGCGCTTGAACGAGCCGCGGTGGCGGCGCAACCGCAGGGACGCTCGCGGTTCCACGAACAAAGAAAACTCGACATGGACACCTTCGGCGCCGCCGGCGGCGTGCGCCGCGTGGAGCATGGCGGCCGAGGCGGCCGCGGAGACGGCGGCAGAGGCGGACGGGGAGACGGCGGACGAGGTGGCAGGGGCGGTCGCACGGTTTCGCACGGGTACCAGAACACCGGTCGCGGCGGCCGAGGCGGTGGTCGCGGACGCGGACGCAACTAAACGAAGAGGTTATCTGTAAAAGTTGCAAGTTCCTGTAGCGTCGACGAAAAAAGTGGATGTAGACAAAGCGAGGCCTTTGGAACCCACCGTAGTACGTCGACACGTTGCCACGTGCAACGCAGCGAGTAAGTATGTCCTTGTTATTTTTTTAACGCAAGGTTTACTCTTTTACACGATACCACACAATACCACCGATACTCTTAATACCTCTCCTGTCTCCATCTTTCGTTGGAAGAGCCGATTGAGATTTCGGTACTTCCGAGAAACGAATCGACCACAAAAGCCACAACAACGAGCGAAGCGAGTCACTTTCGCAAGCGCGCCTCCTGCCGCACACGTCGTCTCCTCTCCGGAGCCTCATAATACTATGCCCGCCCACTCCACCTCCTTCGAAGACATGACCTTCACCGAGCCACGGACTGTGTTATTCGCAGTGGGCCAAAAAGAATCTATCGACACAAAGCTGTCCTGGCGTTGGGCGAGAGACCAGTTCATCCTCCCCTCTGACCAGATCTGGCTCGTGCACACCAGGAAGAAGCAGAGCGGCTGGATTCCCTTAGACAGTGTCAAGGTACGTAGACGACCGCTTTCCAGCACACCATGCTCGCAGCAATTCCCATTCCGAGAAGAACGTTCTTCGCACGACTATTTTCTGACACTTTCCCTTTGTTTCTCCTTCAAGACTCTTAGCGATGTGTCTCTCGCGAAAGACTGGCTCCCAGCTGAAATAGCGCAATCTATCCAGGGCATGCAGCACAAACTGATCGTCATCGACACCACGCACGACCCGGGAGAAGCTTTGCTTAAGTTCATCTCCCTTGAAACGCCACGAGACGCTATGCTCATCATGGGCTCCCGAGGACGACAGGGCTGGCAGAAGTTTCTGCTCGGCAGCGTCAGCTCGTACGTCGTGCAGTACGCGCCGATACCTTTATTGGTCGTTCGCTCGCGCAAATACAGGGACATCCCCGACCTGACGTCCGATTCCGTCGGCGCCGCGTATCTGGGCATGACGACCCCCGGCGAGAGCCGCACCGTCGCCGTCGCCGTGGACGGAAGCGCGTCTTCGCTCGCCATCATCAAGTGGGCGTGTAAAAACGCGTTCAAAACGAACGACCAGATCCACATCCTTCACTCGGCGGTGGACGAAACGCCGATCCAGATGGCGGACGTCGCCAAGCAAGTGGAAAAGTGCATGGCCGAGCTGGCCGAGTTCCAGAAGGACGAGGTGGCGGGTAACGCCACCAGCGTGCTTCTCGATATCAAGGGTGGAGATTTACGCGATCTCATCGTGGATTACGTCTCGGATCTCGGCGGCGCCGTCGATTTGCTGGTGATGGGAACAAGAGGCATCAAGGGGAACCTCAAGCGCGCGGTGATGGGATCCGTCAGCTCGTACTGTTTAAGCTTCGCAAACTGCCCCGTGCTCGTCGTGCCGTCGGACATCGCGCGTGAGGCGGCTGGCCCGGATTCCGCTGACGACACGCCTGTAGCGTGATGAGACGCGACATGACGAAGGTACTCGCGCACTACGCGCACGTTGCAAGAAAGACAAATGTTTTCAAAGTTTCGCTATCACTATCTATTTCCTAATTCGGCGTCCACGCTCCACTCTGGATCGTCGCCGTCCCACCCCACCTGAGCATCGCTACTGCGCCGCGGCGGAGGAGTGATATGCGTATCAGCGTACATAGACTCGTCATCACTGTACACGGACTCGTCATCACCGTACACAGACTCGGCGCCGTATCCGCCGCGAGTGATCGTCGGCAAACCGTTTTCTTCCTGCAACTCGTTCGCCTGGTCGGCGGTTATGGTCCCGTCGGTAACCGCGGAGTCCACAACCTCGGCGACGTACTCTATGAGCTGGGTACGCATCGTGTCGTTCGGTGCCCTCGCCGCTTTCTCTACTAAAGAACGAACGTGCTTACGCAAACCGCCATCGATTCCCGCCGCGTGTTTCAACGCCGCTCGCGTTTCGCCGTGCGCGTGGTCGTTCGTTGTCTTCGCCGCCGCCGCCCACTTTTTCGTCTTCGGTTTCGTTTTTGATGGTGAAAACCCGAGCATGACACTCAGCGTGGAGGCGATGCCAGACGTTAGTGACCGTTTTGAGGATGGGTAAGGCTCGTCGCTAAACTCGGCGTTGGACGCTCCCGGCGCATCGTCCGCAAACAAATCGTCTTCACCCAACCTTCCCTTCCGCCTCGAGATGTCCCACTCCACGAACGGCTCGACGTCAGACTCTAGCAGCGCGCGTATTTCCAGCCGTAGGGGTAGTTTCCTGCTGAACATGGTTTCCACTGCGGGGATTATATCGTTATCGACGATGCTCGACATGGCTCGCGCGGCGCTTTCTTTCGTGTACCCCGCGGCGCCGAGTTTCGGCGCGGACGGCGGCGCCAGGCAAATACCCATACCGGGCGGGGTGAGGTGATTCCGCGCGCTGGCGCGACGAAGCAACCCAGATACGGTGTCCACGCTCGGAGGGGCGCCCACAGCTTCCAGTTCTTCAAGCCAGCGCTGGGCGTTCGCGCTTATGCCGCGGAGGTCTGGCAAAACTTTGTCTTGGTCGCTCGCCCTCGCCGCGGCGGCGGCATCCTCATCGGTGGTTTGCGTTCCCGATGAAAGCGTCGGCATGCCGCGTTCCAGGTCACGCACGCGTGCGTGTAGAACGGTGACGTCATCCTCCAGCGATACGTTCGTCGCGACTTGCTCGTCAAGACCGAAACGCGCGTCCTCGGCTGAACGACGAAATTCCTCCAGCAAAGCTTCAACCTCTTCTAACCGTCGCTCCAGCACTGCGACGGTCCGCTCACCGACGTCCGCGCGGCGCTCGCTGTCCTCCGCCGCGCGCTCCGCAGTTTCCGCGCGCGTCCTTGCCTTGTCAAGCCGCCCCGCGGCGCGTTCTTCAAAGCTGTCGCACCGTGCGGTTGCGGAAGCGGCGACTTTAAGCGCCTCAACCCTTTCGGTTTCGGTACTCTCGAGTGTTCGTTGCAACGCATTTAATTTGGCTTTCAGCTCGAACACCTCCTTGTCCGGGACACCAAGGTGGTCACGGAGGTGCTCGGGGACACCATCCGCGGCGTTTAGACGCGCATGCGACTCCTCGGAGTCGTCCAGGCGCGACAAAGGAGCACGCGGACTCATCGTGGGGGCGACATCGAAACGGGTAGCGCACCGATAAATGAAAACCATTTCTCGACTCGTCCTTGCTGGAGACGAGCTCGTCGTCGAATCCAAGACGATTTTCCCGTTCGTATGGTTCCTAGTCACAAAACGCAAGGGTTTGCTCCCAACTCGATCGGCCGCGCCCCTTCGTCACAGCGACGCACGCGACCCAGGCAGAACGCTGGGCTTGCATCGGAGCGTCGACCGCGTCTGAGCCGCGATGTTGCGCCACGCGACCAAAACCCTGGGCGCCAGGCTGACCCCGGCGCGGGTCGCCGCGGTGAATTCCTTCCACACCAGCCCCATGGTGGAATCGAGCCTGCCAAAGAAGAACGGTGCGTTCTCCTCTTTCGCTCTTCAACCAACTCTGCGCAACGCGATGACGCGACGTACTGACCCTATTAACATCTCGTTTACTCCCACCACAGGCACGACGCAAGTCGGTGAAGGTCCCAAGGCTCTTTCATCGTCGGTAGCGCCCTCGGATCTCACTGGAGGTACGCATCCCAATAAACTTTCCCCTGCACCCTTTGTGGCCAAAAGATAATCAATCCTTGGCGCCTTTCTAAAACAGTTGCGCTGTACAGCCGTCTCCACTACAAGATCCAATCCTTATCCACCTCCCCTTCCCTCCTCCCATCGCAGTTCTCGATGCTTCCGCGCAAACCCTGTTCCTGACTGAGATGTTCCGAGGCATGTCGTTGACGATGAAGTACTTTTGGGAGCCGAAAGTCACGATCAACTACCCGTTCGAGAAGGGACCGCTGTCGCCTCGCTTCAGAGGAGAGCACGTGCTTAGACGGTACCCCACGGGTGAAGAGCGGTGCATCGCGTGCAAGCTGTGCGAGGCTATCTGCCCCGCGCAGGCGATCACGATCGAGGCGGAGGAGCGAGAGGATGGCAGCCGCCGCACGACGCGCTACGACATTGACATGACGAAGTGCATTTACTGCGGTTTCTGCCAGGAGGCGTGCCCGGTGGACGCGATCGTGGAGGGGCCCAACTTTGAGTACGCCACGTACTCGCACGAGGAGCTCTTGTACGACAAGGAGAAGCTGCTGAACAACGGGGACAAGTGGGAGAAGGAGGTCGCGAAGAACCTCGCCAGCGAGGCTTTGTACCGGTAATTTTTCGCGAGGGACAGAGTGTCCTGTCGGGCGTCCCGTCACGCCCTCGTCTTCGCGCTGAGCGTCGAGAGGTGTTAAACACTAGCCATGCACTGTAAAAACGCATATCTTTCGTTCAACCCGAAGCGTTGCCACCATGTATATCTTCGAGAGTCCCTAAAGCGAACGCCACATTTTTCAACATTTCGATTTTTCAGACAGATCACCCGCCTGCCAAAACTTGAGGCTCTCCTCGCAACGAAACGACACTCTTCCACAGAGTCTGCAATACAACTCGACGCGCGGCTACCGGTGTTGACGAAATTGTCGAGAAGCGCACCGTAGCCGCTCTGGACATATAGCCGAGTTGGCGAAGGATGGCGTCCTTTTGCGTTGCGCCGCCAGTGGCAGCGCATACGCGGCAAGGGACCCGATCTTTCAAAGGTGCGAGCGATAGGTCGGCGCCGGCGACATCCTCGGGGCGAGATGCGGTTCGATGTGGCCCCTTGGGCCGCACTGCGTGTCGATCGAACGTAGATCACTGGGGAGGCGTATCTCGAGTGAAACTATCCATGGGTGGTGACTCTGGTCGTAGCAGCTCTGGAGCGCGGCGCATGCTTCAGCGTCGTGAGAGTCATGGCGAGGCAACCTTGCCTGAAGAGAGTGGCGATGAGAAAGTGGACGCGTGGAATAGCGACGAGGAGAAAGATGTGGTTGAAGCGACGCCGTGTGGTAGCCCTTGCTGGGCGGATAAATGGTTAAATGTTCCAGAGGAAGGGTTCTGTGAAGTGCCGTGGAACGCAGGGACGATGTTCAGCACTATGTTCCTGTGGTTCGCGTCCTTCATGTTGGTCGGGCACATCGGTTTGCCATCCGTGGTTCGGTGGCTCGGGTTTAATTGCAGAGAGCTCTCCGCGCGTGGTTTGGCGATGTACAGTTTAAGTGCAGACGTGGTGGAGATGTTTGTGGGTTTAGGGGTGCTTTTCCAGTGTCTTCGGCCGTATTTTCCCCTCCCCGAACGGTGGTTCCCGGTGAGGTTTAAAGGACAGTGGTGGAAAGAAGTGTTGCTCGGATGTACGGTGTTTCCCATCGTGAGCACTTTGAACCATCTCAACAGCAGTTTGATGCCGCTTCCCACCACGGCACTTCCCGTGTCGCCGTGGGAACAGTCCCTGCTGTCGAATGACCTCGTGTCAATTTGCTTCTATGTTGCGGTGGTTTCGTTAGTTGCGCCGGTGTGGGAAGAGATGATCTTTCGCGGTTTTCTTCTTCCGTCGTTCACGAGGTACTTTCGAATGGACGTCTCCATTTTGCTCAGCTCGCTGATTTTCGCGCTCGCGCATTTCAGCATGGAACGATTGATCCCGTTGACGTTTTTGGGTATGCTCATGTGCGTGGTGTACCTCCGGTCGAAGAATATCTTAGCGCCCATCATCTTGCACAGTATGTGGAACGCGTTTGCGTTTGTCGAGCTCATTTTTCATCCAACCGCGATGATCAACTGGGTAACGTCCCTTTTCGGCTTGGGAATCTGAGAAAACCGAGGTTTAGCTTATTAGCGCGAATTTCTTGCTATTGAAATTCTATAGACACGGCACAAAAAATCGTAAGTGTACATCATCCTTCCCTCTGTCGAAACGCATCAAAAGCTCGACATCTCGTTGTCGGTTACCAACGCCGTTGGTTTCTCTTCGCGCAAGCGAAAGAACGCCGTACCTACACAGGCGCAAATGATAACCAGCGCCAACACGACCACAGCAGCCGTCATCGCCTGCAACCGTGCTTTCACCATGTCAACATCCCCTCCTCCACTGGATCCCCACGCACTCGGAGCAGGCGCGACAACGCCAGGGGATCCGCATGTGCAGTTCCCCGCCAGCGGGGCTCCTGTACTCCAAACCTCGCACGGGTTGAATATCGAAGCATCCTCCACCTCCGGCTTGAAGTCTATGAAGTCATAATAGTGAAGCACGGGAACGCCTTGCATGCCGCTGTCAGACTTGACGACGATACGGGAGAGCATACGGTGGAACGACTCGCGTCTTATCATCCACGAAGATATGGGAAAGTAAAACTCGTAGACGTAGGAAATCGACGCGCTAGGGTTGCTGAAGCTTGGCATCGTCACATTGCGGCTCCACTTCTCGCAAGGAATTCCGCGGACGACGCCAGCTTCTGTGACCCCGTTATATACATCCGGCGTGTCGCCAGTCACACGAAGAAATTCGGCTGTGGACGATAAACCGGTACCGCTGCCGCGACCAAACATGGGAAAGTGTTTGTCTGACATCTGATGTTTTTCACAGTATCCGTTCGAGTGCGTCGCGTTTTGATGCATCGTCATGTACGTATCGTGCACAGGATTCATGATGCGAGTCTGCTTAGAGTACGAGGAATGCTCATCAATGCGCAAATTGTTCGTCGACGTATCGTACCATTCGTATCTTAACATGCTATACGATACGGCGTCCACGCCTTCGCCTTCGTGGTTGATGTTGGCCTCTATCACAGCGCTCCAAATGTCCGGGAGAGTTGGGAGGTTCGGCACGAGGTTGCAGCATGCGATTCTGGTACCGTCTGGAGCGTGAACGACGACGGATGCTGCTCGCTCGTAGTCCATCAGGTACTCACGGGTTGCATTAGCATCGGTAGGCGAAGGCACTCCACCAGGGAAATTATGCTCGACTAAGAAAATATTTTCACCGCCGTCGATACCGGCGACGTCGTACATGTAGTGCAACCCCCCTTTGTTTGTTTGGCAACGTGAGGCGTGAATGTGCGCTTTTGTCGTGAAGGCCGAAGAACCACCTGTCTGTTGCTGTACCGCGAGTTTAATATCGAGCTTAGATAGCCCCGCAGTATGGTTGACAAGCCGTCCTGTTCCCGCCGCGACTACGTTATTATGACTTGAATATGAATCTATTGGTGCTGATAACGAAAGCGTCGCTTCGAGCACTGGCACATCCCAAGCGTCAGCCTCGAAGGGGAAGACAGTCGACTCGCACTGGGAATACTCGTTAAAAGCCACAACACCACCCAGCGATATTAACATCACGAGAGCCAGAAGTCTCATCGTTCGTGTCATAACGGACGATGCGAGATCCACTAGCGTCCCTTCGCACTCGCTCACGAGCTGCCCCGGACCACACCCGAAGAGCGCGCGAAGAACTTACACTACTCCGCTTCGCCCTCGCCTTGGGCGCTATAGGAAGTGGAGGACGCGACGCGTTCGACGTTCACACAGGCTGCGCTGGAGGATGTGAAGCACGTGGGGACGCGTTCGACTGTACGACATGGCCAAAAGATTATTCGAAGTTTTCAGGGAAGTCGCGATTTTTTATTTCTTGCGTGCTTTTCTTTTGTACAACGCGGTGAGGACTTCTACGTTCTATTGGTACCTGATGCTGTTTTCGCATCTTGCTTTTTCCTCCCCTTCGGTTCCTGCTTCTGTTCTGGAATCGGTGCGCTGCTGCAGCACCAGCAGCACGTGGCTTCTTCCTCGGCGAAGGGAGGCTCTTTCGCCGAAACCTTGGCGCTTTTCGGGGAGATGGCTTGCTCCGCCGGCGGCGTCGTAGCGTCGTCCAGCGTCCAGTTCAGCACAGACATCTGACTCGTTAAAATTTCTTCTATCGTCAGTAAGCTTTCACACGTTTCGTTGAGCTGACTGAGCCTCGCCACTGGTGGGCTCTTCTCCTTTTGACTCGTGGGAGACAGGAGACCGAGTCCGGAAAGCAGGCTCGCCAAAGGATCGATGGGAATCTGATTATACTCGTCCAGACGCTTCGCGGAATATCGGAGCTCTCGGAACATCTCATCCGAAACCTTTCCATTCAGGATTTGCTGTGACCCTGGCAGGTCTTTCATCTCCTTCACGCACCGCAACACCTCTGTCTTTCTCTTCTCAAACTCCGCGAGCGGTGCTGGTAGCTCGTGTCCACTCTGCTTCGTTCGACTCACCGCGAGGTCACAAAGCGCCTCGACATCCTTCAGCCGCTCGAGGTACCCACTTAACGTATCGTCTCTCTTGAACTTCCTCGACGCTGCTGACTTTGCAGAACCGACACTCGAAGCACTAGG
>TARA_B110000977_G_scaffold189187_1_pt1 | contig 17637 bp, 9 predicted proteins | sample TARA_B110000977 | Tara Oceans TARA_B110000977 (sample SAMEA4397798) | marine metagenome | biome: Polar Biome; feature: [SRF] surface water layer (ENVO:00010504); material: water (ENVO:00002006), including particulate matter (ENVO:01000060) such as... | depth 5 m | reverse complement strand
TGATTTTAATGCAAATAAATTTATTCGCGCTCATTTCGTTTTCTCTCTTTATTCCGCGTGTTTACGTCGTCATCCATCGCTTCCGTGATCGCATGGAGTCCTCGCCGTTCCCGGGTCTCCGCGGTTCCAAGCCACGTCGCAGAGGCTTCTCCGTGGAAATCATTCGTAACGTCAAACGCGAGTCCATCGCGAGTGACTCGATTTCGCGCCAGCAAGGATCCGCGCATAAGTTCAAGCGACGCGCGCGTTACGTTAGACAACAAGCTTTGAGGAGTCTCAGGGGTCCAATCCGCGGGGTGGTCCACCATGGTCAGCTTCACAAGCGAAGGGCACAAATCTGTGATCTGCACTAAACTATCAGCCACGGCGTTCGCTTCGGTGGCGACGGTTCCGTGATGTTCGGGGTACGGGCACCAGAAAAGTGAAACCGCAAAGTACAGCTCTGCAAGCCGCGGCAACGACGGCGCGACGCTCGCGAGCAGTTGTTTAAGTGCCTCAATAGTGAGCGGTCGTTGAATGCACAGTCGGGTAAGTGTTTGTGACCGGTCGCGCAGTGTATCAGCCCAGGCCGTGACGAAACTTAATTGCGACGCAGAATCCCGCGGTTCTGGTGGCCCCGCGGGCACGGAGACTGTTTCGAGAAACGGACACCTCTTGATAAACCCCAGCGCCTCGGTCGCGGGAAGCGTGAACCGTCGACCTTTCCAGTTCATGTGCCGGTAGTCCTCCGTGGGTCTGAAGTCGCCTAACACCGCATGTCGCATGGCGGGGAGTTGCCCGTCCAAACCGTCGCCGCCGTCGATTTTTATCGACTGGAACTTCGGGCACTCCGTCACGGCGAGGTCCGCGAGCTTTGGTGCGAAAAGGGTAATCACTCCGAGCGTCTCGCACCGCGCTACATGAAGTGTTTCCAGTTCCGGGACGTGCGCTGGCGTGCCTGGCTCATCTTTTGACCACCAACATTGACCGGTTAACGAATCACTGGCTTCGCAAATATCAAGCGCCCGTAGGTGCGTACACGTTTTCAAAAAAGCACGAACGTCGTCGTCCGTCGCCGACGCGGCACCGCCAACCGCAAGGCGCGTGAGGTTAGTAGTGAACAGCCCCGCCTTGCCCACTGCTCTCGGTACCAGCGTCACCTGGTTCACACCGCGAGCCACTAGAATTTGAACGTCGTCCTTGTCCACGGGGATTACCCCTCTCGCTGCTGCGGTGCGCGCTGATTGGTTCAGCCTTGTCGATGATGGTTCCGCCCAAATTCCCTCCAGCGATGAACTTGCATCGGCGCAAAATGTCACCGTCGCCGGGAGGAGTTTTCGCATCGAAGGTTCCTGCTCTTCATTCTTCTCCCTCTCAACGTATTTTCCATCGCTGTCGACCCAGAACCCCCTACTCCACGGCGCGGTGAACACTAAACCGTGTTGTTCGGGTGGGGGGCACAGCACCAGGCGCTTTAAGCGCCCGGGCCGGTGCCTTGTGACGACGGCTGTGACGATTGCATCGGCGTGCCCTGGGACGCCTAACACGTCAGGCGGTGTGTCTTTTGGAGCGTACCAAACCTTTGACTCAGGGCCGAATACCAATGACGGGACGCACCGCGCATCGTCCTGAAGCACTTTGCACGCCACAGCGAGATGCGCGACGGTGTCGGCGTCGACGTTCGCGATTACCACACCCAGCGCGTTTCGAGTGGCGCTTTTTTTCGCCGCGGGCTCGAACGAATTCACCATTGATCTGGCGTGGCGTGACTTCGAACAAAAGGGTTCAACGTTTGGTTTGACGGATGATGATTCGACGTCCAAACAGGCTGTAGACTACTAAATAAATACTACTAAGTTCCTAAGGCACCTCACTTGTCCTCCTTGGAAGCGGTGGACGACGACCCGAAAGAGAAGCTCCAGTCGGTGGAGTCACCAGCTTTGGCGATGGGGGAGGTCTTATACGCGTCGCTGGAAGTGGTGTACCACATGTGCGCCTGCAGTGCGCCCGCCCATACCAAAAGTCCAGTCGCGGCCAACGTTCGCTTATCCATGTACCGGGGGAGGTGCGCGGCGGTGAATGGAGGTACCGCCTGCCGAGATTGAAACTGATGAACAACGGCTCGTCCGAAAAATTGCCAAAAAATGATTCTAAAATATTAAAAATAATGTCACCGACTCGCCTTGACCTCTTCGTCCTTTCGTTTCTCGACGGCTTTTGAACCCCCGTCGTTGGCACCGTTGCTATCGATGCTACCGGTCAAGTTGAACCCACCTGCAACATCGACCGCATCGCGTATAGTTTCAGTGCTAGACGAAACTCCAACCGCAACCGACTCTAAATTAAAAATAAAATCCTCCGCCTCTGATTCGCGTCTTTTCCACTTTTGCACGTTCAGCAAAAATGGCACCATCACGAACGCGCCCGCAATCCACCCCCTGGCGAACTGCAACTCCCCCCCATCCCCGGTGAACGGCCCCGACACTAGCGACGCCGCCCGTACCACCGCGGCGACCGTCAACGAGAGTAACGCAATTTTGGACGCGAAGAATGCGTCGCCGTCGCGTCGCCAAAGAGACGCGAAATTCTCCACGTCGAAATCGGCAATGTACGCGCTCAAATTGATTCGAGAATCGCCGCGAGTGTCATCATGAGTATCTGACGAAGCAGACGGTACAGTACCCATAGCACCCACCGCACCCGTCTCCTGCACCTCACGCATCTTCCCGTCTTCCTCGATGATCTCCCCAGCGGCGTAGCACATCCCTGAGTTCCCAGCGAACGTCAGCGCGCCCTGCGCCGTGACGAGCCACTCCAGGTCGTTCGCGTTGAAGAAGAAGTGCTGCGCGCACGCGCAGACGCCCGAGGCGTGCAGCGGGAGCATGCCCCAGGTCAAACGCCGCCACCCTTTGTTTTTACTCGTTTCAGCGTATTGCCACACCAGGCCCATCGCAACCAGCCACTCGACTAGCGAAAACACGTGCACGCCCCAGGTCGGAACGCTTAGCGCGTTTGCGGGCCCGGGGGGTAATCCCGGGGCTAATAAATCGGCGGTACTCGCCGCCATTTGCCGAAAGTTGTTCACGAAAAGTTCGAGAGAGGTACTCGCTATTCCCAGGTCCTCCAATTGAACTAGTCTAGAGTCGAGCGCCATTAACCCGAACGTGCTCACCAGCGCAACCCCCGCAGCGGCTTCCACGAGCTGTCCGGGTCGAAGTTTTTCCGCCGATCGCTGGAAATTTGAAGTTTTTTTGCTTACGTTTCCCCCGTCGCCGCCGCCGCCCCAATCCACGCTCACAAGGGGACCGCCCCTTTGCGAGTTGAAACGGCCGTCCCACCCCTCCCCCTCCCACGAATCGAAGCTGGAATCGATTGCGTTTGTAGGTAACGATTGGTTGTTTTCGGTTTCAACCGTTGAGGGACCCACGAACCCAACAGCGTCGCGAAACGCTAACATCACCCGTAAGTTCGTTAGGCTTATCGCAGCTTGAATCAGGAAATGCAACGCGTCGATGTTACTCAACACCGTTCCGTACTGTTCCTGCGTGTAGGCTTCGGCTGGAATCGACACGACAACGAACAGCAGTAGTGTTGCGAACGAAGCGCGCATTTCGTCGGTAGCACTTGGCGCGCTGTATATCCGCTGCAGGAACAGCAAGTACGGCGCCACAGACAACGCAAATAACGGGCTCGCGATGGCCCACCACACGGAGTGCTGATCGAGAATAGCCGCGCCTAGTACGCGCAGGGTTTCAGATGCTACAGAAGGGGGTGCGGATGTCACTGTCGTCATGTCTGATGCCACGTTATACAGCTCGTTTAGGTCTGACGTGGATGCCGTGGAAAGCACATTTGATCCGAGGTTCATCACCTCCAACGCGTAAGGCACGATCGTGCCCACCTCATCGGCGCAGAACGCTTTTGTTTTCGAAAGTAGCACACGACCGGGGACACGCCGAGGGATCGCACCACTTCGGATGACCCCCCGCATCCGCGGAGGTGGCCGTCCCCTATCCCGACCGTGGGGTCCGGACCCGACCCACCGTACCGACCCCGGAGCCACCGCCCCAGCGGTGCGCATGTCGCCTCTGAAGACGTCCGTATCTCGGCACGGGAAATGATATCGGATCTTCGTTCGGTTCGAGAAAAACCGCCGCCTGCCGCTTTCTCCACATCCACTTTTTTCGGCGCGCGTCGTTGCGCTGATGGCGACGTGGGCGGCGCCGTGGCCGAGTTTACAGACCCCGCCACGCGCTCGATGGCGACCTCGGGATCATCTTCGCGCTTGGTCGCGCCTCGCCCCCGCCCTCATCCCCGCCTCTGCTTGTGGTGTCCCCGTCCCTGGCGTCCGGGGGATGTCGAAGGTTTTTTCGCGTGCGGATGTCTCGGGAGTGGTGACGAAGGTCTGGGGACGACATCTCAGCCGACCACGGCTCGATGTACGACTCCACGCGACTTCTGAATCGCAAGGTGACTCCGTTAAATCCAAAAAGCGCTGGGTCCCCGACCCCGACGACGCCCCGTTGTATATAGACCCACCGCACGGGTACAGCCACGGCGACGACCTTGAAACGGCACTGCGAAGAATCGATGAACACGAAAGAATATCGTGGTGGGTCCCGGAACAGGGATCTTCACTCGTTCCGAATGGCGAGTTTGCGTGGCCTCCACCGCTAGGACGTGGATGGGTGGCTCGATTCGCACGTGCGGCATGGGCGTTAGTCGCATTGCTGGGCGGCGTTCGCGCGGCGTGGCGCTGTTTCAGCGTCGTGCTATTCCTCGCTCCGGATAGCACGGCGGTTGGGACGCTTACCGCCTCGGCGTTAGACGCTGCGCTTCGCGAATCCTTAGCTGGTTTAGCACAAGGTGCGCTGGTGAGCATGGTGTTAGCGCCTACGGCTGCATCGCTGTTAGCGTGGCTGTTTGAGATTTCGTTACGCGTATCGGAACGCCTCGCGGCGCCGAAACTGGTACGGACGATGGCGCCGGCTACGGCGAAAACCGACGTGGAGCACGCGCTTAGAGCCACCGAAGCTGCCGCCGGCCAAAGGAAACACCACGCGTTCGCGCTTCTGAAAACAGCAGCACATGATGCGTGCGAAGCTCGGCAAACCGCAGCCCAGAGGGCGTTACAGGCATGGACGCACCCTGCCGTGGCAGTCGCGCTCATTGGGGCGGGCGTCGCCGTCGCCGGGTCGGTCACGGACACAGCCATGCGCATCATGGCGCTTCGCTTTGAAGCTGCTGCGTTCGCGTGCGTCGCGGCGGGGATGGCAATGTTGCGGCGCGTGGACGGCGCCGCGGTTAAGGCCGTGCGAGATGAGCTACACACACGCGAAAAGGAGTTCCTCGCGGACCAACACCGAGGGACGTTTTCATGTCGGTGGCGCTACGATGACTACACGGCGCCCGGTGAGCGGAACCAAACAAGCAGGGACAAAGCATTGACAAACGCTGCGGTGGCGGCGGCGGCGGCGGCGAGCGCGGCGTGGCGCGGCGTCCCCCCGTCCGCGGCACCTGCGCTGGTCCTGGATGCTGCCGATGGAAGAACATCCGCCGCGCTAGGCGCCGCGATGGCGCTGGGATGGGAGGACCGGCGCGCTCGGCGCCGCATTCACCGACGCCGGTGGTTCCGGGGTGGGTTCAAGTCAGTGTGGGAGGAACCGCTTGCGTCGGAGGCTGCGGACGGCTCTGTCCTCGCTACAGTCAGTTCCAGTTACCAAAGAGCACGTGAACTGAGCGATGCGTTCCCTGATGTGGACGACGCATCCGCGTCGTTCGACGAAGCGGCGGAGGATGACGCGGACTTTGCGGATGACCCGAGCGTATCCTTCGAACAGAGCACGGATGGGCGAGACCGCGACACGCGAGAAGAGGGCTTGGTTGGTTTCGGATTTCCAAGCGACGCCATCTTCGTGCCGAATCAACACACGCACGTGGTGCACACCTTACGGGAGTCGGAAACAAAAAAGAACACACCAGTCGCGGCGGATATACGTGACGTGCTGTCGCGTAGAGATCCAGTCGCCCCTCCGTTCCACTTAGTGTACCTGGACCACTGCGGCGCTGTGGCGCAGCGGGAGCAGCAGATATGGGACGTGTTTTCGCGACACGCCGTTGCGGACGGCGGGGTCATGGCGGTGACGTTTTCGACCCGGGGCAAGCGCAAGGGCTGGAGCAAAGCCACCGCGATCGCAGCATGTGCGCGGATGCTTGTAGAAGCAGCGGACGCGCACGGGTACGAGTTACGCGGCAGCGCCACGGACGGGGGGGGGTGCGGATCCGAAAGCGAGGCGGATTTGTCGAGGCTCATGGACTACACCGTGCGTGTGAGGGGAGATGAAAGAAAAGAGGATATCGGCGACACAAACAACCAGACAGGTTCGTTGTCCGATACACGCAACACGGGACCCGTCGCAGTTATGGAAAGAGCGCAAAGAGCGCACGCCGTGTCCATCGAAACTGCGCTCGCAGCGTATTTACGTGCGTGCGATACGCTCGGGGGCGTGGAGTGCGCGTTTGGCGCACAAGTGGACGACATTTCGTTGGCCGCAGACAAGGCGCACGCTTTAGCCACGGCGTTGAACCATTGGGCTGTGGATACCCCTTCTTCCGAAGATGGCCGAGCCGCGATGTTAGACACGTGGGCCATGCGACGACGACGGCGCATGTGCGGCTACGTGTACTCACGCGTCGTCCTGGGGAAGGACATGGATGACGATCAAAACTTGAAGGATATCAAAGATGGGGAGAAAGGGTCCACGGTTGCGTTATCGGAAGTATTCGCGCCGAGTGCGACGGGTGACACACAAAGCACACCGTTGGTGTCACCCGCTGACGCCAAAACCCTCGCCAGTCTCGGCAGAGAAGCCGCGAAAGCAGCGCATGCGGCCGCGGACCTGGCAACCGCACCATTGACCACAGCTGGCGATTTAGGAACCAACCTTGAGCACGAAAACTCGAACGGTGAACTACGCTTTGAGCGGTGTTTTTTCCTATACGGCACGCTCATGTTCTTCGTGTTACGCGTACGCGTGAAGGACAGGAGGCGAATCGCTTATTAATACAACTGTCGTATCTATAGCACACCAGCAGTCTTCACACGAAAGTAGGACATCGAAAATGAAACGAAACGGCTGATGAAACCGAAATCGTCTCTCCGTTTCTTCCGGTTCATCACGAGTGCCGACCGTTGTCATATTCTTGGAACGATCGACACAGCTTGGGACAACACCACGCGCGTGTGGTGGTGCACCCCCCAGTGTTCGTTCGTGTCTCGCCATGGGGTGTTTTCCCAGCAAAGGCGAGTCTTCCACGAAGTACCAAGTCCAGGGGTCCGCGCCTACCTCCCCTGAACCCGGATCGAAACCATCTTCGAAAACGTTGGACCCGAAAGATTTCATCTTCGTCGATCGGAGCGGGGAGACTCTGGTCAAGCCCCCGGGTAGCATCGACGGCCAGCAGTTCGTGGTGGATACGTGTGTGGACTGTGCGATATATCTAATGGACACGTGCGACAGTGTAACGATAGACGATTGCCGCGGGTGTAAAATCGTGGTCGGTCCTACTACCGGGAGCGTGTTTCTCCGAGATTGTGAATCTTGTGTGGTGGTCGTGGCGTGCCGCCAGTTTCGGACGCGGGATTGTACCGACATCGACACGCGGTTGTTAGTCGCCACACGGCCGATAATAGAAACAAGTACCAAAATGCGCTTCGGGTGTTTCGACTTTCACTGGGTGGGGCTCGAGACGCAGTTGACGCAATGCGGGATGAGCGCTTACGGAAATTTCTGGAGCCACATATTTAACTTCAACCCGGAGTCGCATCCCGAGTGGAGTTTCGTGGATCCTGAGTCAAGTGCAATTCAAGCGCTCGGTGCGTTGCCTGACGTACCGGAATTAGCTGGCGTACAACAACTCCTTGATTCAATAGACCCTAAACACGGTCAGCCTCCTTTCTGCTTCAAAACGTGGGGAGAACGGGGAGGGTTACCTGATGCGAAAAACTCAAAAAATACCTCCGAAGGGTGTTTGGTGTTGGTGCCGTTTGCGGATGAGGCGATGGCGCGGGAGATGGTCACCATGACCACCGGCAAAGCGACCCTAGTCAGAACAAACTGCTGCGCATTAACAGAACCGTGGCTCGTTGACTTTTTGAATCAATCAGGTCAGGGTGATGAGTTGGGTGAAAACGCGGGGTTCGACCTCGCGGAAAAAGCGCGCGTCGTCAAGGCTTTAGCAAAAGGGAAGTGTCTGGGCCTGGAGTTTGGGGGGAACGGGTGCGTCGACGCGGTGAAGCCAGTAGCGGAAGCCGCCGGATTTCCCACGCTTACAGACCCACACAAATACGCGGAGTGGAGGTACAAGGGGGTTGAGGGGTGATGAGGGGTAGAGGAGTGAGGAGGGGTAAATAACTGCTGTATAAGTACGATGAGAGCAAGCGATTCGTAACTCTCAACGTTAACTCCCGTCTACGATCCAGTCTCTGTCGCCGAGTAGCAATTCCGCGTCGTTCGTACCTCCGTGCCGCAAGTTTTCTTTCCTATCCGGCCACATGTTCGAGTGGTTCCTTCTGAACCAGGCACTGGTGAACAACCGCAGCTCGGGCGCGTCGGTTGATATTTCTATGCGGTCGCCCATTTGGACGTCGTGTGTCACATGCGCGCCGTCCAGAAACACGGTCCCTGCCCGCGAGTTCCACCGAAGCCTCATTGTTTCGTTTTGGCCGTAAAACCCGTGCCCACTCGACGGCGGAGGCGCATGGTCGAAATAAATAGGCTCGCGGTCCATGAACTGAAGGTTTCGCGAAGAATAATGCATGGGCTCACCGCCCGCGGACCGCATTGCCGCGGTGGAACCAGCCGCGGTGCACACCCTCAAACCGCTGGACCGGACGTGGAACCATAGCGGGTCTATTAAGTTTTTGGTTCTATCTGATAGGTCAATCTCCTCTTCTTCCTCTGCTGCATCACTAACTCTAGGTACGTGTACGCTGTACCTGCTCACCGCGCCCGGGGAGGGGTGCGCGATGAGGACGTCGTTCAGGACGGGCGGCAGCACCACGCCGGCGACGTCGACGCGCGCTCGCGTTAACTTTGTGGGTTCTGTTTTTCCAAACAGCACTTCGTTCAGGACTTGCTCCACGTTGTCACTAGTGCACGCGCACAGGTGACCGGTGCTCCTGCGCATGTCGAACGGCTCGCTGGAGCGGTACAGAGTCGCTAGATCGCTCGGTGAGGCCCGGTCGGTGTTCACGCCCAACAACGGCGTCGCGCCGTTTGCGCCATCTAGTTTATGGCTCGCGATCAACGTGGTGCCGTCTCCACCGAGTGCCACGACGAGATCCGCGTCGCCGACGTGTTTAGAAGTCACATCATCACGCATCACCGAAGTGGTTTTCGCGCCGCGCTGCTCTAGCAACTTTGTGATCCGCTCCACCTGGAACATGTGCGTGTCGTGTCTTTCGCGTAAGCGACCCATGCGTGCGTGGTCGAAACGAAGCGTTTGCCCAGCAACACGCGCGAGCTCCTCCCTCGTAGTGTACGACGCGAATGCCGTTTGCTTGATCACCAGAAGCAAACGGTTGTACTTGGACATCGCGGATCGCGTTTTGGGTCGCCGCCCGTCACCACGACGCCGCGTGGACTGGCGCAACGATGAAGCGGTGTCGGCGCTATCCATGTCAAGCACTTTTTCTCGGAAAATTTGCTCGAAAATAGGGTTGCGTGAAGGGGCGTACGGTCCATTTCCCAGGCGCGCTCGCTTGTCGCCGCACATTCGGGTCGGATCCGCGCCTCCCTTCAAGATGACCGCGTTCGCGACCGCGGTCGCCACCCCCTTGCTTGCCCGTTTCACCTCACGACACACGCTCCGTTCCCGTCCACGACCCAGGCGCGTGCGGTACGGAAAACTTCCGAGGGCATCCTCTGGGGCGGAACCCTCGGCAACCTCGTCTGAACCGCATCCGCTTCGCATGATCGTGCTTCGGCACTCGGACAGCTGCACCGAGGATACGAGCCTTAAAGACCACGACCGTCCTTTGACGGTCTGGGGACGCTCGGCAGCTGCTGCGCTGTGCGAAAGAGTGGTGGAGGCGGGTCCCGGGTGGTGTGAGCCAGATCTTGTGTTGTGCAGCGCATCGACGCGGTCGCGGGAAACGTTAGCGGCGATGCAAGACGTGCACCCTCCTCTGAACGACGCGCAGACAATCTTCATGGGATCGTTGTACGCCGTGGCCGCGATGGACGGCGTCACAGCGGACCACTTGAAAGAAACAATCGTAGAAGCAGCGGAGAAGGTGACGGTGGATGGTGGGCGACCAATCAGAGCCGTGATGTGCGTGGGACACAACAAAGGTTGGGAGGAGGCAGCTTCGGACTTTACGGGTGGGAAAATCTCGTTGAAAGTAGCCAACGCGGCGCTGCTGGAATGCGAAAATGACGACACCTCGTTGTCGTGGGCAAAGGCGTTCGAGGAGAATGCACCCGCAGGGTGGACGTTGAGAGGCATCGAGAAACATGGGCTGCCCGATCCGGTCGTCACCACGCCTCCGGGCGGCGGAGACGGCGAAAGCGACGGAGGATCAGGAGACGAGGACCCGGCGTGGAACGAGGGATCGCCCGCACCCGCGTAGGAGTGACTGATCCCACATGCTACGTCCGAGATCTTTGACGTCCATTCTTTTGTGACAACAAATAATTGTATTTTAAACTAAATTCCGCGACTACCTACGCTACATGAACCCCGAGAACTCGCTTGCTGCGTCTCCGAACGCGCGTGCTGCTCCTAGGGCGAGCTCCGGTTCCGGGCGTAACACCCCCCCGTTGCCCATGCGCCATGCCCTGTCCGTGACCGGCGCGATTTCCTCGACGTCGTGAGACACCACGACGACGGCTCGTTCCTTTCGCAGTTCCGATAACAGCGACGTCACCTCCGCGCGCGCCATCCAGTCCAACCCAGCTAGGGGTTCGTCAAGACACAGCACGTACGGGTCTCGAACGAGCTGAATCGCGAGGGCGAGTCTGCGTTTATACCCACCACTCAACGACCGCACCGGCGTGTCCAACGGGAAGTCAGCCATACCCACGGCGCGCAACGCGTCTTGCAACCGCAGCGCCAACCTGCGTCGCTCGTCAAATGATTCATTAGTTTGCGGCCAACCGAACGTCAGCTCCTGTAGCATGTTTTTCCCAAGGAAGTGCCGCTCCGGGAACTGGAACACTAATCCTACCCTGTCTAATCGTTTCGCGGATGACAGGTGTGTGTTTGGGTCCAAATCGCTCCAAGTTATGACCCCCCCGGTCGGCTCCGCGAGGCCTGAGATTAAAGAAAGTAAAGTGGATTTGCCGTTGCCCGAACGGCCGACGATCAGATTGAGGCCGGTCGGGGGTAACCTTAAGTTGACTCTATCAAGCACCGTGACCCCGGAACCCACGGGGGTGTACTCCACGTCACGCACGATGAGCCCGCCGTCCTTCGCCGCGGCAGTAGTCACCAGGGAAACATGGTGTCTTCGTGCGTCACCGCCTCTCCGTTGGCGGATGATCCCCCGCCCTGATACACAAAACGATTGACGAAGTGAAGGCCCTTTCGGCGCGCGCCACCTGTGCGTCGAGCATGACGCCGGTACCGATCGCGCCGCCGCTTCCATGACAAGGAGGGAACACCACTGTCTGTTCTGCGCTGAGTTTTGTACCCGCAGGTATACCCAACCACGCGCGCCCGCACCTGATGAACTTTTCTTGGAGCCAAAAAAGCCAAACCTCGGTATTTCCAAAATCGTCCGTTTGGGCCGATCAAGTGCGGCGCTGCTCGAACCGTCGGAGCGGCAATCTTGACGACGCGTCCTCGACCGTCTCGACATCGCCTTTCCTCGTTCTCCGCTTTCGAGGAAAGCATCGACCGCGGAGATGTCCGCGGGGGCGATGCGCGTGGCGGCGTGGGCGGCGCCCAGCGTGAGCCGATGCCAATCCGCGCGGAATCGGGATAGCATTTATAATTCAGCCGCGAGCACCGGGAGATCGCGGGGACATCCGAGCACTTCGCGAGCGCGGGGAGATGTCGCCCCCGCACCACGAGCGGCGCCCCGGGATACGACCGCTACTGCAGCTCTGGAGTCGTTCGATCGCCACTTCGACGATCGCAACGGCGCTGCATCTTCACGACTCGCCCCCTACGAAGAGGAATCCCCGTATTACGGCCCGGACGATGACTTTGAGGATGACGGTGCGGACGACGAAAACCCGGTCTTGTTCCCCGTGACCGCTACCGTGGCGCTTGGAGCGTGGTTCACGTACACGCGGAAGAAAAAAATGGAGGAACAGCGCCGAGAAGCGAAAGTCAAGGGCGAGGTTGAGCCTGTAAAACCGAAATCCCCACCCAATCCTGCGAGTAAATTTGTACAGCAAATCAAAACCGAAGTGACTTCCATCACGGGAAAGAGCGACGACGGGAAGACCCCGAAGCAGCGCTACCGCGAACGCAGAACGGCGAAAAGGGAAGTCGCGGAGGCGCGCGCGTCAGAGGCTGAGAAGAAACGATTGGTGCGTCGCGAAGAGTTGCGCGAAGCGGCGGAGCGCGAATCGCGCGTCGTCGCCGTGGAGCGCGCCGAGCGCGCCAAGGATGCGCTGGCGCGGGACGCCGAGCGCGAGCGCTTGGTGAGCGAAGCCAGGGTGAAGGCTGCGCAAGCGGAGGCGCAGCGTGACGCGGAGGCTAAGCGCGTCGCTGAACAGAGAGCCAAGCTCGCGGCGATGTCGCCGGAGGAGAAGGCCAAGGCGCTCGCCAAGGAAACCGTGGCGAAGGCGAAGGAAGCGGCTTCAAAGGCGAAGCAAGATACGAAGGCTGAGTCTGTGAAGAAAGCGCAGGCGCATGCCAAGGCGACTGCGGACAATAAGGCTGCTGAGGAACGCGCTGCGGCCGAGGCTGAGAAGAAATCCAAGAAAGCCGCCGAGGCGGCGAGCAAGGCTGAGGAGAAGGCCAAAGCCAACGCAGCGGGCAAGGTGAAAGTCGCGCAGGCGAAGGCCAAGGCTGAGCAGGAGTCAGCCGCAGAGAAGGCGAAGATCGCGTCTGAGCGGTCTGCAAAGAACGCAGCAGCACAAGCTGCGCGCGAGCAGAAGAACACGGATGCGCAGAAGGACAAGGCTCCCCGGGACGCGGCAAAGGCGGAGGAGGCGGCGTCGCGAAAAGCGGCGCTGGAGTTGAAGGCGCAGGAAACGGAAGCGGCGGCGAAGCAAAAGCTGCGAGCCGCGGAGACCGAAGCGAAGGCGGCGCAAGCACGCGCGGCGGCACAGAAGAAGGAAGCGGACGCGGCTGCGAAAAAAAAGGCGGAGGCCAAGGCGCAGAAAGACGCGAAACTCGCAAAGGAGAAGAGTGAAGCGAAGGCGAAAGCGGCAAAGGCGTCGGCCAAGTCTTCCGCCAAATCTTCTGACAAGTCGATGTCGAAGAGGTTCCAAAGTTCCGTGGCTGGTACGAAAAAAACAGCTGCCGAGAAATTAAAAGCAGCCCAGTCCAAGGTCGGTACCAGTCTTCCCACCCCTGACGGTGTCAAAGGCATCGTCGGTACCGCGCAACGCAAGGTCACGTCAATCGCCGTAACGGTTGACGCGAGCCCAAACCCGCAAATCGCGACTGCCGCGGCTGCGCTCGGAGTGAAGCCTTCGTTTTTGATTGGGAGCGGGCTAGTGTTTGCTTTTATTGCTGTTTTGGGGTACGGAGGGAAGGGTGACAATGGTAGCGATAAGTCTTACCGAGATTTCGACCGCAGCACCGGCAGAACTGACCGCGACAAAGGTGGCTTCGGCCGGGAGCAACAGAGAGCGTACTTGGAAGCACAACTGAAAGAGGACCGGGACGCGCAACGAGCGCGGTGGCAAGGCGCGATGGACGACGGCGTGAACGAATCCGGAACTTCCACCTCCACGCCGGAACGCACGTCCATGGCTCCGGAACAGGTGGGCCCTGGAGCGCGAATGCGCGCCGTTTTCGGGCTAGGGGACGCGGCAAAGAAAGCTGATGGCGAAACAGACGAGCCCGTTTCGAACGAGCGAGCGCGCCTTGAAAAAATCAGGGAGATGAATCGCATCTCCGGCGAAGCCACCGCGTTGGCGGAGGAAAAGCTCCGTGAGGCACGCCAAGCTAGAGCCGTGCAACTTGACGCTTCATCTTCCTCTTCAGAAGGTACAGTGATAAAACGAAGCGCCAAGGCTCAGAAACGTTTAGAGCAGAAGCAACGCGCGGAGACGGCGGTTCTTTCCGAGTATTCAAGCGGGCCGGACGGCGAAAGCGACACGGGGTGGGACGAACGCGAAGTCAAGGAGATGTCCAGAAAGTACAAGGAGTTTCTGAAACAGTCGAAAGCTAAGAAGTGGTGGGGAGCAGAGTAGAAATTTGGGTTATAATTTATCGACATGTTATTCATGAAAGCGGCAAAGGGAGGTGTCAATCGCTGGAGGGGTCATCACATATCTCACTCTTTTGCCAAACACCTCGATTTGTTTTTTCTGCGTTTGCCAATACCAAGAAACCGGAGCGAGATCGCGGGCGGGTCGGCGGGAAAACTCAACTCTATGGCGCAATCCGCGATTTACAACCCAACGTTGGAGCCAAAATCGAGCAAAAATTCGCTGATGACTTGTGGCCACCCGCTTCGTACACGTCCCAGAACTGAAATCAATCCGACGGTTGAACGCGTGACGTCGTTGACGCTCTCCTTCTCCTCCCTCCCGCCACTTCGATCGACGCGAACGTGTGTCGTTCGTGGACTACCGCGCGAATTCCAACCGCGTGAAGGCTCGAACACCTAGTGTGTCTCGACGAGTGTCTCTGTTCCGTACCGTACGGATCGATCACCGCTCGGTGTGCGTGTTCCTCCCGCGCATCTAAGATGTCCGCGTACGCGGATCTCGCGGTGCGCTTCCGCGCGTACCACACCAACTCGCTGAACGTGGCGCTGCACATGGTCACCACCCCCATTGGTATTGTCGCCGCGCTCGTGGCGCTGCGCCAGGCGATTACCGTGGAGTACGCGTACGAAGCGCTTCTCGGCGCGTACGTCATCAGCTTGTTCGTGACTTTGAAGAATTTCGGCCTTTGGTTCGCCACCACCGCGTGGATGGCCGGCTTGGTCGCCGTTGCCGAGCTCCTCGTGCCCACGTTCACCAACGTGGAATCTGCCAAGTTACTCGCCGTCGGGTACGTCGGCCAAGAGCTGGCGCACCTGATCACGGGCGAGAAGACCTTCCAAAGCACGTACCAGTTCAAAACACTGAGCTGGCCCATGCTCCTCCTTGAGCACACGTACTTTCTCCTCCCCCTGTGCATCGACGCGCTTGTGCACATGAAGGAGTCCTTCGCGTCGTGGATCGTGGCGCACAACTACGTCGTCAGGTGCAAGCTCACAAACACGGAGGACAAGAAAGCCTTGAGGAAGGTTGTGGATTTCGTCACCAAGGAGGACCCGGCGCGGGATTGCACCGCGCACTGGTGGTACCAGAAACTCAACGGCGACGTCAAGGAAGCGTTCACGCACGTCATGGAGTGCCCCGAGATGCTCGGCATGTTCGAAAAGAGGTTCAGACCGGATGCGTACGCCATCCAAGCCATCCCCGCGATGAATGAGATCTACGTCGCGTCGAGCCACCACGAAAACAACAGCGACACAGTTTTTTACACCCAGCACTGCGACGGCCCGTGGAGCATGTACCCCTTCTGCCACGTGTACCGTGTCATGTTGGCGGTGAACGAAAACGTGCAGGTCGAAACCAACTTCACCATGGAACGAGGCGGCGGGTGTCTGTCCAACGGCGACGCCGTGGGTTTCGACTACAACCGCGAAATCCACGTCATTTCGGATTTGCCCACCAAAAACAAAGACCGGAGGATCACGTGCAAGCTGCACTACGTTGTGTACCCCAAGTGCTTCGGCCCTGTCGGCAGCCTACTTGGCACGCTGTGCACGTGGTACAACACCACCGCGCGCAACCTGTTCCTCGCGACGATCAAACCGCGCGGGCTGATCTGGAAGTTCATGGCCTGGAACGTCATCTTCACCACCAAGCGCGTCCGTGAACTCGAGATGTACGCCGGGCTGAACAATGTTGTGACCGCCGTTGCGCTGTACGCTATCGGACAGTACATCCACCCCAGGTTCTTCATGTGCGCCACGTCGTTCACGCACTACTGCATGTACATCGCGACGTACCACCTCAGAACGGGGATCAACTTTGGCGTGTTCAAACGCAACGTCGTGTTTTTCAAAACAATCGCCCTGACGCACCTGTGCGTCAACTACCTCGCGAACTTTGAGTACGACCCTGTGTCGCTCGCGATGATCATCGTTGGGTACGGCTTGTCCACCTCCGCCGCCGTGGCACTGGGCATGGACCAGACCTACTTCGGCGTCGAACTAGGCGTGATGAAGCCCAACTTCGTCGCGGGGTTCCCGTACAACGTTGTGCCGCACCCCATGATCGTCGGCTCGATGGTTGGCCTCCTGGGGTTCCACAAGATGGAGGCGTTCCGCACCGCGCTGCCCTACCTGGTGCCAACGCACTGCTTGATGTACTTCACGCACATGGTGCAGGAGCAGGTCAAGGACATCTACAAGAAGGACTGGGGGACCTCGGGGGGGAAGGGCGCCAAGCGCACGAGCCGGAAAACCAAGGCTGCGTAATTTTTGAGGAATTCTTTTGCCTTGCAGCAAAACACAAATGGATCTCTCGTCCGGTGCGACGCGACGCATCAACGATGCATCGCCACACACTGAGAGGACCTATAGGGACGTGCGTTGATATTGTATCGTCCCTGCGCATTTTATATCATTCAGTAATTCAGACGTTCGAGTTCTCGTCTCACTGTGTAGCGAGCTCTTTAGTCGTGCTCTGAAATTTTATCCCTCATCTGATTGTGTCGTATCGATAATTCCGAGATCTATGCTTCAATTCGCACAGTGGTTCGCGCGCGGGCGCTGGCGTCGTGGAGGGCGGGTCGACGCGGTGGCGTTTCGGGTGCCGATGCAGCGCGCTTTGCGGTCACACCTAGGGTCTGTTCGGGATTCAGTGGCATCGTTGGTACCAAAGGTGCTTCGGTTGCTCTGGGTAGTGCTTCATCTTTTTCTGTGGATACGAACGTTCGGCAAATCGTTCGTGGATCAAACGTTCCGCGTGTTCGGGCTGGCGTTCCTGGAGCCGAGGCGGGGGCTGAATTTCTGCGCAAGAAAGTTGCGACGGCTAGCACGAGGAGGGTCTTTAAATTCGGACTGGTACGACTCGGGTGAAAGACCCCCCCCTCCACAAACGTTAGCGGTCATCGTGAACGATGCGGAAGATGCGTGCGCTTCCGAGTGTTTGCCTCAAATCGCGAACGTATTGGTCTGGGCCGCGGAGGCGGGAATCCGAAACGTCAGCGTGTACGACCAGGACGGGTACATACGAGCGCAGTCCTCAAAGCTCGCCGAGCTCGTGGTGAAAGCAACGGTGACGGCTGAGCTGGAGCAGGACTTCATGCCGCCCGCGTCGGCATACGAGATTCGCCGCGTCAAGCCGTGCGGCGAGCTGACGTGCGTGGAGCGGTTTCAGTGTGGAGGGAAAGCTACCACGACGAACAGGAAGTCGGTGGTCGCCAGAGGTGATGAAAGCCCTAAACCCGAAACCCTAAAGGAAA
>TARA_B110000977_G_scaffold5101_2_pt1 | contig 17689 bp, 19 predicted proteins | sample TARA_B110000977 | Tara Oceans TARA_B110000977 (sample SAMEA4397798) | marine metagenome | biome: Polar Biome; feature: [SRF] surface water layer (ENVO:00010504); material: water (ENVO:00002006), including particulate matter (ENVO:01000060) such as... | depth 5 m | reverse complement strand
AAACCTCCGTCAACAATGATATGCCCAACATGTATTGAATTTAATGCGTATTCTTTAGCAATTGCTTGTGCTAGATTCCTTAGAGCTCCTTTAGCTGAATTAAACGCACCAAAATTAGATTTCCCTCTTAATGAAGCACTGGCTCCAGTAAATATCAATGTACCTGCTGTTTTTTCATTTAAAAAAGTTTTAATAACTTCTTTGGAAAACAAAAAACCACCAAAACAAGAAGTTTCCCAACTTTCTTTAAAGTAATCAGCTTCCATATCAACAATTTTACCTGGCCGGTTATTACCAACATTGTAAATCGCAAAATCTAAACCAGTTCCGACTTTATTCATCATAGCTTTCACTTGATTTTCATTAGTAGTATCAACAACTACTGCTTGGGCATTATTTCCATCATTGCGGATGCTATTTACAACTTTATCAAGTGATGACTGCGTCCTACCAGCAACAAAAACTTCAAAATTACTTTTAGCAATTTTTTTACATAATTGAGCACCTAAACCTTTTAGCGGACCTACCCCTATTATTAAGGCTTTTTTCATTTTAATCCCTTTTGAAGGTAATGATTAATTAATATAAGAATTAATAATACTCATAAGAGTATTTAACCTGATCTTGACATCTAATAATTGATTTCTTAAATTTTGATTTTCTTTTGCAAGTTTTTTGATTTGAACTTTGTATAAGCTTTTGTTTAAATCGGAATGTAATGGTTTTTGCACACTTTGGTTAGCTTTGCACGAATTGTAAATAGTTATTTCCTCAGCAGATGTACCTTTTAAAATGCAGTCATGAGAAAAACTATTTGCTGAATAAAAAATAAAAAATAAAAAATATATAATCTTCATATTATTACTTCTCGCTAAATAAATTACATATAATAGCATTACATATTAGTTAAACAATAAACAAGAGATAAAAAATGTATGCAAGAATAGTTTATTTTCAGGAAACATCAAAGACAAATTGTAACATGGTTATTACTATTTTCTAGAACATAATGATATCAAGAACTATTTTAAGCGGTTAATTATACACTCAAATTTATTGAGATCTTGATACTACAGAATTTATAATTTCTTTACTTTAAAATAAAACAAAAAATTAGAAAACAATTTTTATAAAAGTAATTTAGTTTACAAAATTTTCTTCTTTTACAAAGTTTTTATTTTTTATCTGATTTATTTTTTCTATAAATAAATTACCATACCTTTTTAATTTTTTTTCACCTACACCATTAATTCTTGAAAATTCATTTAAATTAATTGGCTTATCAATGCTTATTTCAGTCAATGTTGCGTCAGAAAAAATTAAATATGCTGGAAGTTTTTGTTCTTTTGCTAACTCAAACCTCATTTTTTTCAATTCATTAAAAATCATTAAATCCAATTCTTTAAATTTTTCTTTATTGATATTGCTAACTTTAGAAACTTTAGCTTTCTTCGATGTTTCCTTTACATTGGCAAGATATTTCTTGTTCCCTTTTAATACAAGCATACCCTCTTCGGTTATTTTTAAACCACCAAAATTTTCTATATCAATCATTAAAAGACCAGATGATATCATTTGTCTTATTAAGCCTTGCCAAAAAGATTTTAATTTTTCTTTGCCTACTCCAAACGTAGGCAATAAATGATGCTGTTTGTCCATAATTTTTTGATTTGAACTTCCAATAACAATATCTATTACATGAACTGATCCAAAACATTGTCCTGTTCTAGCTATTGCAGACATTAACATTTGTGCAAACACACTTAAATCAGATACAATTGGTGGGTTCAAACAATTGTCGCAATTATCACATTTTATAAGATCATCATCAAAATAGGATAACAAAGCCTTTCTTCTACAACTAGATGTTTCACAATATGCTAAAAGAGCATCAAGTCTTTTATTTTCTCTAAGCTTATATTGAAATTCATCATTTCCTTGTTCTATCATTTTACGTCTAATTATTAAATCATTAAGACCATAGATTAACAACGTATCTGCATTAAGACCATCTCTTCCCGCTCTTCCAATTTCTTGATAAAAAGCTTCCATACTGCCAGGTAAATTTAAATGAACAACATACCGAATATCAGATTTATCAATTCCCATACCAAAAGCTATTGTTGCAACAATAATAATTTTTTCATCAGACATAAATTTTTCTTGGTTATTTTTTAAAGTCTCTGCATTATGACCAGCATGATATGGAAGCGCATTAAAGCCCTCTTTGTTTAAAAAACTTGCAACCTCATCAGTACCTTTTCTTGAAAGACAATAAATTATCCCGCTATATTCTTTTCTAGGTAACAGAAAATCCAACAATTGATTTTTCCAATTAACTTTTTGTTCTACTGCTAAAAAAAGATTGGGCCTATCAAAGCCTTTAACAATAATTTTAGCTTCTCCATTTGTTAATTTATTTGATATATCTGCTCTAGTTGCCTTATCAGCAGTAGCTGTAAATGCGGAAATAACAGTATTAGGAAAAAAGTTTTTTAATAAAGATAATCTCTCATATTCAGGTCTAAATGAAGACCCCCATTTTGAAATACAATGAGCCTCGTCTACAACAATCATGTCTAATTTTAACTGTTGAAGATTATTTAACATATTATCTGTCATTAAACGTTCTGGGGACATATATATTATTTTACACTCACCTGACTGAAATCTTTTAAAAGAAAGATTATTTTCTTCAGCACTTAAATTTGAATGTAATTTTTTAGCATTTATTCCCAACAAATTAAGTCCATCAACCTGATCATTAATTAACGATATTAATGGTGAAACAACTATAGTTTGATTTTTAAAAACTAATGAAGGCAGTTGGTAACACAACGATTTTCCAGAACCAGTTGGCATAACAACTACTAAATCTTCTTTATTCAATATATCATCTATTACTTCTTCTTGACCATCTCTATAATCTAAGAAACCAAAAATATTTTTTAATTTTTCTTTAGCATCATCCTTAAAGAATTTAATAGCTTGAGAGTTCATATAAAAATATCTACTAATTATGAGGTAAAATAAAAAAGAAAAATTAACTGTTATGTTTTAATATAGATGTGATTTAAATAATATGTTAAAATAAAAAAAATATTTTGGAGGGAAAATTATGAACCATATAGTGAATTCAAAGGAATTAAGAAGTCAAATAAGTGATGAAGAATGGCAACTTAGATTGGAGTTAGCTGCAACTTATAGACTAATTGCACTATATGGATGGGATGATTTAATTTACACACATGTTTCATTAAGAATTCCTGGTCCTGAACATCACTTTCTTATAAATCCTTATGGAATGATGTTTGATGAAATAACAGCTTCTAGCTTGGTTAAAATTGATTTAAATGGTGAAGCTGTTATTGAGACCCCTTATGAAGTAAACCCTGCAGGATTTACTATCCATAGCGCAATTCATTCTGCAAGAGATGATGCACAATGTGTTCTTCATCTTCACACAAATGATGGCGTTGCAGTGTCAATTCAAAAAGATGGTTTATTACCTATAAGTCAAACTTCAATGTTAATACATCCCCACATTGCATATCACGACTATGAAGGTCTTGCCTTGGACCATACTGAACGAGATAGATTAATTGCAGATATTGGAGATAAAAACTTATATATACTTCGAAATCATGGCACATTATCAGTAGGTCAAACTTGTGGAATTGCTTTTATGGGAATATATTTTCTTGAAAGAGCTTGTTCATCTCAAATTCGAGCACAGTCTGCAGGAAACATTAACATGCCCTCTAAAGAAGCTATAAAAACAACACAAGAACAATCTATAGGTATGTTTGATCTTGGAAAAGATAGACTAGCTTGGCCAGCATTATTAAGAAAGCTAGACAGAGAATCTCCTGATTATAAAAATTAAATCTTAGAAGGCAGACTTAGCTCCTCCAGTTTTTTGTGTTGTAAAAATAGAACTATAATCTTGGGCTGGAGGAAGAGGTAAGACTACTGGTACATTTTCCATTCTAGGCTGATAGTTTACTTTTCCACAAACCATTTGATTTTCCATTTGTGTACATAAGTCCACTGGATTTCCATTTTTAAGGTATGCCCCTACGCCAACCAACGGCCACGCATCAGCAGCATTACATTCATAAAAAAGCATTAATCTGTCTCTATCACTGTTATTAGGAGCTGAGCCATGCAAAGTTCTTGCATGATGTATTGTCATAGATCTTGCTTTACCTGTCAAAGTTATAGCTTTACTAATATCAAAATTTTTATCATCTGGGTTAATTGCCCCACAAAAAACACCATTATTATTATGACTTAGAACAGGGCCTTTGTGACTTTCAGGGATTACCATTAATGGACCGTTATCAACATCAACATCATTTAGCATTAAACCCAAAGCTAACACATTATCATTAGTATGAGGATAAAAAGCCCAATCTTGATGCCATTCCACTGCAGCACCTCCACCAGGAGCTTTTGTATTTAATTTGCTAGTTTTTAGAGAAATGTCTTGGCCAAGAAGATCAATTAAAATATTTTGAATTTTAGATTCTTTTATAATATCCCAAAAGAATTTTGTATGTTGATGAGGCTGTTTAATTCTCTTTAAACGTGGATTAGTTGATGAATGTCCATCTTCTAAATCATATATGTTATCATTATTTTTTATAGCTTTAGATTTTTCATAAAAATTATTAACAATACTTAACATCTCATCAAGCTGATCTTTAGATATTACATCTTCTACTAAGAGATACCCTTGTTCGTTATAAAACTTAATATCATTATCAGATAATACCATTAATCTTCTCCATTCAAAATTAAAAATATATGATATTGTACAAAATCATAATAATTAATATGTTAATTGTTAACAAAACTAAAACAAGAGAAAAATGACTAGTAATTTAATAAATATTGATAGCCGTCAAGCGTGGTTAAGACTTTTTCTTGTCTTTACAATGAGCGTATTGGGGACAGCTGGGATGTGGTCAGTGGTAATAATAATGCCCAGCATTCAAAATGAATTTCAGTTAGACCGAGCTGCGTCAACTTATCCTTATGTTACAACTATGTTTGGATACGGATTTGGTAATGTTATAATAGGTAGAATGTTGGATAAAATAGGAATTAAAAAACCTATAATATTTGCCTTATCCTTACTAATAACATCCTATCTATTATCAACTTTAGCAAATAATATATTATGGTTATCTATCATACAGTTTTTTTTAGGGTTTTCTGCTGCTGCTTTTTTTGGGCCAATGATGGCTGATATATCAAAATATTTTAATAAGAGAAAGGGATTAGCTGTATCTTTAGTTGCTAGTGGACAGCATCTATGTGGCGCTATATGGCCGTTTATAATTAAAGATTTTCTTATTGAAGGAGATTGGAGAAATGCACATCTTTTCATTGCTTTAATATGTAGTATATTTATACCAATTCTATTTTATTTTATTGGCAACAAATCACCAAACTCAAAAAATAATACATTGGTTTTGGAAGAGATAAAAAACACAAATTCAAATTTAAAATTACCAATAAGTAATCAAAGAGTTCAAACATTACTTATGATAGCAGGTATTTTTTGCTGCGTAGCAATGGCAATGCCACAAGTTCATATTGTTCCTTTATGTATAGACAGTGGATTTGGCTTAGGTGTTGGGACAGAAATCTTATCTTTTATGCTTTTTGCTGCTGTTACGAGTAGAGTTTTATTTGGGCTTCTGTCAGATAAAATAGGACCTATTCAAACTTTAATTTTAGGTTCAGCATTACAAGCGATCTCATTATCTATGTTTTTACCCTTTGACAGCCAATTATCTCTTTATATAGTAGCTATTTTCTTTGGATTATCTCAAGGTGGAATAGTTCCAATATATGCAGTGATAATTAGTAAGTTTTTACCTGCAAATGAAGTTGCTGAGCGAGTTGGACTTCTCATTTTTGCAACTATTATAGGAATGTCTCTAGGTGGATGGTTGTCTGGTGAAATATATGATTATACTAGTTCATATAGCTTAGCTTTTTTAAATGGAATTTTTTGGAATATAATAAATTTAATAATTATGATTTATTTGTTTTTTATATATCAAAAAGCAAAAAAACTATGGTGATCAAATGAATTCAGAAGAAATGATGCTTTATTTATGGAATAAATACTTAAACACAAAAGATATGAAATATCTTGCAGAAGCTTGTGAGAAGGCTCCATTTTTTGGACAAAAAGAAATGGCAAAAGAAATTGGAAGAATTTTAAGAAAAAACAAACAATGTTAAATACAGAAGAAATAATTAACTTTTGGTTTACAGAATGTGATCCTAAAATATGGTTTAAAAAAAATTTAGACTTTGATAATTTAATTAAAAGAAAATTTTCTAGATCAATTGATATCAGTTTAAAAACATCTTTTGAAGATGTCCATGTTTCTTCAGACACTTACCTATCTCATATAATTGTGCTTGATCAATTTACACGAAATGTCTTTCGTAATACTTATGAATCTTTTTCTGGTGATAAAAAAGCTTTAAAAATATGTAAAAGTGCCATCGCTAAAGGTTTTGTTAATCATATAAATGATTACTATAATAGTTTTTTTTTAATGCCTCTTATGCATAGTGAAAATATATTAGATCATGAATTAGGAATACCTTTATTTAAAAAATATACTAATGATAACACCTATAAATTTGCCAAAAAACATAAAGAAATTATATATGCTTTTGGAAGATTTCCTCATCGTAACAAAATAATAAATAGAAAATCGACAGATGAAGAGATATATTTTTTAAAGTTACCAGGAAGTAGATTTTAAAAATGAATGATCACATTAAAAGTATTAAAATTGGCTCTAATCCATCAATTTCAGTTGATTATTCAGGTGAAGGTGAAATGATCGTATTTCTTCATGGAATAGGTGGCAATAAAAAAAATTGGGACGAGAATATTAAATTCTTCTCAAAAAAATTTTTTTTATCCGTTGCATGGGATACTCGTGGTTATGGTGAAAGTGATGATTATATCGGAGATTTAAATTTTCAAGATGTTTTAGACGATCTTAAAAAAGTATTAAAATATTTTAATAAAGATAAAGCGCATATTGTTGGACTTTCGATGGGAGGTCAAATTGCAACACTGTTTTATGAAAAATTTCCAGGATTAGTTAAATCATTAATATTATGTGATACACATTTTGGATTATCAAATCTAAGTTCGCAAGAAATAGAAAAATTTATAAATTTAAGAAAAGAGCCGCTTTTACAAGGAAAAGAACCTGTAGACATAGCACCAATTGTAGCTTCAACATTAATAGGAGATATGAATAACAAAACAGCTTATGGTAAGCTAGTGAAATCAATGTCAATTCTTCATAAAAACAGTTACCTTAAAACAATTGAAGCCTCAATGAGAACTGAACATAGACATGTTTTTGAAACAATAAATATACCTACTTTAATTATGGTAGGTGAACTTGATACTCTGACACCGCCGTCTATGGCCAAAGATATCAAAGAAAAAATACCGAATAGTTTAATTAAAATTGTTCCTAATGCTGGACATTTAATTAATATTGAACAGCCTAAACTATTTAATAATTATCTACTTTCATTTTTAAAAAATTTAAAATAATGGAGAAAACAATTATTTTTTTTATTTTTAAATTTAAATCACTTTGGAATTATTGCATGCAAGTTTGATGGCATAAAAAATATAATACTTTTACAGCCCCTAAAAAAGGTTTGAAAATTGTAATTGAAATTTTGGAAAAAGTTGGTTTTAAGGTTAATTTTGAATTAGTAAATTTAGAAGATGATCAATCTAAATATTATGCAATATACTTAACAAAGGTTTCAAATGAATAAATATATCTCAACACAATCAAGAAGAAGTTTTATCTTTACACCAGGTCTAAAGCCAGAAATGTTTCCAAAAGCTCTTACATCAGGAACTGATATGGTGTGTATTGAATTAGAAGATGGAATAGCTCCTAAAGATAAAGAACTTGCAAGAAAACTAGCTATGAAAATTTTTGATTCCAAACAAGAAAACGATGGTGTTGAAAGAATATTGAGAGTTAATTGCTTAAGAGAACAATTTGGCATTGAAGACATACAAGCAATTTTAAAAACTTCTAACCCACCACCAGCTTTGATGTTACCAAAAGTTAAAACTGCTCAAGAAGTTGTTCTATTAGATGATTTACTGACTGAAAAAGAACATAAAACCAGACTTCACATTATAATCGAAACAAATGAAGGACTTGAAAATGCATATCAAATTGCAAATTGCAGTAAGAGAATAGATGCTCTTTTTTTTGGAGGTGTCGATATGTCAGCGGAATTACGTTGTGAAAACAAATGGGAACCGCTTTTATATGCAAGATCTCGAATTGTTCATGCCGCAGCATCAGCTGGAATAGATGCAATTGACGTACCCTATTTAGACTTAAAAGATCCGAATGGAATGAAAATTGAAGCGCAAAAAGCTAAAGAACTCGGTTTTAGTGGGAAAGGTTCTATACATCCAAAACAAATACCTATTTTAAATGAAGTCTTTACACCAACAGATCAAGAAATTGAAAAAGCAAAAAAAATTACATCAACTTTTGAAAATGCGAATACAGGTCTAGTTGTTATAAACGGTAAGTTGATTGAAAAACCTGTTTTGAGAGAGATGTATAGAATTTTGGCTATAGCAGAGAGAGTTCAATTTAATAAGAAGCTTAATTAACTTTTGGATAAATTGTTTGATAACTTTTGAAATACAAAAGCTAAATTATTAGCAGGCATTTTAACTGTATTTAAATGTGTAAGCCCTATTTTTAATAAATAATTTTTTATCTCTTTATCATTCTTATATCCTAATGTGGGATCATTTTCTAAAATATTTTTATGAAATTTTATATCACCCTTACTTGTGAGTTTACCATCACGCATAAAAGGACCATAAATTATTAATATTCCATCTAAGGCTAGAGATTGGAAAGTTTCATTTATTAAAGTTTTTGTTTTTTCCCAACTAATCAAATGTAATAGATTAATTAATAATATAAAATTTTGATTAGGATAATTTAAAGACCACCCTACTTGAGTCGCATCTAAATAACGAGCTGGTTTTATATTTCTATGAATATTATCTTTTGTCCTATGATCAATACTAATTATACGTTTTTGATCCACGTCAGTCGGTTGCCAAATATAATTTGGTAACGAAGAAGCAAGTTGGACAATATGTTGACCACTACCACTAGCAATTTCTAAAGATTTTCCGCTTTCAATCAAGGTTTTTGAAACAAGGTTAACTATATGTAGCATATTTTTTCTGCTGAAGGTGATATTATAAGTTCATTTTCTTGAATAATTTTTTCACCTGAAAACTTCTTAAAAACCTTGCCATAGATCATTTTTTTATTTCCAATAAATTATTTATTTTAATCAATTACATTATTAAAAGCCTAATAGCTAAAGCAACTAATATAAACTGAAATATAATAGTAAAAAATTTATTACTTATTCTATTTAAAAATATTTGACCAATTCTACTTCCAATTAATGTAGCAGGAATAATCATAATAAAAGTATATATGTATTCAAAAAATGAAAATCCAATTAATATAAAACCAATAATTTTTAATAAATTTCCAATTAATCCAAAATATCCTAAAGTCCCAACAATTGATTTTTTTTCAGTAATACTTTGCCTAAGTATGACGGCTAAAAGTGGGGCAATAACGCCTACCAATATATTTAATATACCAGTAAAAAATCCAATCATATAATAAATATTAGAAGGGATTTTTATATTTTTAAACATTCTAATATTTTGAAGTCCAATTGCAATTAATATAAAAATTCCTATTAAATTTTTAATCTCATTTGCATCTATACTTTGAAATATTTTTAAACCTAAATAAACACCAAAAGGTAATAATAATGAAAATTTGAAAATTATCTTCCAATTCACATATTTCCTTAGCAACCATACTCTTGTTAAATTAGAACTCAATTGAATTACGCCATGGACTGGAATTGCTTCAGCTGGGTTCATAAACTGCAGCATAGCAGCTAATAAAACAGTGCCACCTCCTGCACCAGCTATAGATGTCATCATAGCTGTAAAAAAAGATAACACAGTCAAAAGAATATTATCTGATAATGATATTGCTAACATTTAGAACACATAAATTAAAAAAAGATTAATCATTAAATTTTTATTTAATAACTTATAACTTTATTTTAAATATGCATAACTATAAACATTACTTTTAATAATTGAGAAGATAAACTTTAATTGGAGAAAAGTAATAATATTGTAAGACGATCAATTAATAATAAATTGAATATAATAGTTAATATTTTTAATAAGAAAGATAATAACTATAGATTTTAATAATTTAAGTTATATCTCTAGGATATAAAAGGATATTATAAAATTGAATATTTCGGTAGTGATTTTTATTTAAGTAAAGAAGAAGTATATGAGACTCTTGAAATTAAAGTTATATGGTTAAATAATGTAAAATGAAAATCGTAAGTTTACTCCCTGCAGCATCAGAAATATTAGTTGACCTAGGTCTTTTAGATGAAATTGTTGCAGTTAGTCATGAGTGTAATTATCCCAAAAATTTAAAAACTAAGTTCCAAATAACATCAAGTAATATCCCTGATAATTTAGAGCAAAGTGCAATAGATTTAATAGTTACTAAAGCTATAAAAAATCACATTCCTCTTTATAATATAAATACAGATAAACTAAGAGACATTAATCCAGATATAATTGTTACACAGGGTTTATGCGACGTTTGTTCAATTTCTGAAAATCAAATTGAAGCAACACTTAAAAATAAGAGATGCACACTATCTTCAAAAACAAAAGTTATTTCGTTAAATGGCACATCATTTAATGAAATTTGTTCAGATATTTTAAAATTAGGTAAACTTATAAACAAAGAGGAAATTGCAAAAGATCTAGTTAGTAACGCAAGAAAAACAAAACTTCAAATAAGTACAATTAATACTAATAAAAGTATTCTTCTACTTGAATGGATTGATCCATATTTTAGCGCAGGCCATTGGATTCCTGAACAAATTGAAATGGCTGGATTTAAATCAGCTATTGGTAAAAAAGGAGAAAAGTCTAAGAAAATTACTATTGAGGAAATAATTAAATCAGACCCTGATTTCATTGGATTAATATGTTGTGGTTACAATCTCGATGAAAATAAATCTTTTGCAAATCAAGTATATAATGACAAAAGAATAAATCATTTAACTGCTATTAAAAATCAACAAATTTTTGCATTTGATTCAGATTCTTATTTTAGCAGGCCTTCTTTAAGAATTTTAGAAGGTGCAATGCAGCTGAAAAATGCGATCACAAATAATGACAATCGCTTTCATTGCAAAAGATATTAAGTTTTATAAATAATTGGGAATTCACCTCCCATTAATCGATCGCCAGACTGTAATTTAACATTTTCAAAAGGAGGAGATCCTTTTCCTTTCCTATCAATAAAGATAGCATCATCTCCCACAACTCTAGCTGAAAAAACTCTTCGTCTAAGTTTTTTATTTACATTTTCAGATGCTCCATGGAGAGTTCTAAAATCAAAAGCAACTGCATCACCAGCTTTTATATCCCAACTCAAAATTTTATATTTATTTCTATTAGAGTTAATATCTGGAACATCTTTTGAATGATCATTCTCATAAAGATCATTTCCATTAAATCTTTTGGGTTTGTGTAAGATGTTTGCCAAATGAGAGCCCGCAACGCATTCTAAACACCCATCTTTAGAAATATCATCTAACGCAATCCAAAAACTAACAGATTGTTTTCCATCAACACAATAATATGGTTTATCTTGATGCCAAGGAGTAACAATAGAAGAACCAGGCTCTTTGACTAATACATGATCATGAAAGAAACGAGCTTTATTAGAGTTCATCAATTTAGCTGAATAAAAGCCTAAAGAAGAATTAAAAATAAAGTTCTTGAATTCAGGTATTCTATCCCAATTTACTAAATCTTGAAAAAAAGGAGCAGAACCATCTTCAGGAACATAAGATCTTTCCCGAACGCTAGGACTTGCAATAAGCTTATCAACTCCTAATCTCAATTCATCTAACCAATCTAAAAATATTCCTTTGCATAAAACCGCACCATCTCTAGAAAAGTTTTCTATTGTTTTATTATCTATAAACTCCATCCCATTCTTCCACTGGTCGTAATTTTCCATCTTTACCTAATTTAGGTCTATTTTTAGTGAATGTGTTTTCGGAGCCAACAACACCATAATCCATATAGCCAAGCCTTACTAAGGGTCTTGCAGCAGCTGCATTAAACAAGCCATTTTCTATAAATTTATCATTAATATAAATACCAACAACTTGTCCAAATATCACATAATTACCAGTACCTTTTTCTCTATCTACATTAGGAAGATCTATTGTTTTCCAATGTCTGCATTCGAGAGCCGCTGCAGCCTCAGAAACGAAAGGAGCTGAAACAAATTTTCCTATTTTAGGTTTTAAACCAGCTAACTCAAACTCATCAACATCTGAACCAGCTTGAACAGAGCTTCCATTCATGTGATCAAACAAATCTTCAGTCGCTAATGAAACAGTGAAATCTCCAGTTTCTTCAATATTTTTAACTGAATCTTTAATGTCTACAGAAGAAAACATTACAAAATGAGGTTTGTCTGCAATTGCGTTAAAATAACTGTAAGGAGCTAAATTTTTTACTCCGGCTTTAGAAACACTTCCTATCCATCCTATTGGCCTTGGCGCAACAATAGCTTTAAATGGATCATGAGGTAAACCATGTTTATTTTCTATACTGTCATAATGCATTTTTAATCCTGAATTATTTATTTTAATTTAAAGTTTTTTTATTTTTCTTTTCATTATAATGCTCTAGCTTTTTTATATTCTTCTTCAGTTAAAGAATATCAACCAATACAATTACCTGTTGGAGAACGTTCACAACCACATTTTGATGCTTCACTCATTTTATTTCCTATCTGCTTTTTAATTGTATAAAGAAATTAATTAATTTTATATAAATAATTGAAGTTATTTTTATATACAAGATATATCAGAGTTAATAACATTATTAAAAAAAAACCAAGGATAAAAATGAACGATAAAAAAATTAAGAGTATAGGCTTTATTGGATTGGGCGTAATGGGAAGCTCTATGAGTAAAAATCTATTAAAAAACAAGAATTGGAAAGTTTTTGTAAAAGATTTAGATTATGAAAAAGAAAAAGAATTAGAAAGCTATGGAGCTTCAATAGCTCTTGATTTAAAGGATATATTTAATAAATCTGATGTAATAATTACATGCTTACCTGGAGGTGATTTTGTAAAAGATCTTTACTTTGGAAAAAGTAATTTGATTTCAGCGGTTAAATCTAATCAATACATAATAGATATGTCTACTTCTCAGCCAGATTTAATGGTTGAATTAGAAAAAAAAATTAATGGACAAGGTTCTTTTTTTGCTGACGCTCCTATAGCAAGAACTAGACAGGCTGCGGTGGATGGAACTCTTGCTATAATGGTTGGATCAGAATTACAAACTTATAAAATAATTCTACCCATTCTTGAATATATGGGAAAAGATATAATGCATTGTGGTAAAGTAGGCTCTGGTCAATTAACAAAAATAATGAATAATATGATCCTTTTTGAAACTGTAGTTGCCTTAAGTGAAGCTGCAACGATAACAGAAAAATATGGTATGAAAGTAGAAACTTTATTTGAAAATATTACAAAATGTTCAGGTGATAGCTTTGCTCTTAGAAATCATGGACTAAAAAGCATAGCCAAAGAAAATTATCCCTCACCTGCTTTTTCAACAGAGTACGCATTAAAAGATTTATCTTATGCTCTGGAATTAGGAAAAAGGCATAATGTGACACTTCCTGGAGCAGAAACAGCTGAACTTTTACTTAAAAAAAGTATTGAGAATGGTGATAAGGATTTATATTTTCCAGTAATAAAAAGAAATTTAAGTTAAAGCTATCCCCTACCAACATAAGGCATTTTATTTGCCATTACGGTCATAGTCGGGACATTTACAGTAACAGGTAATTTAACCATGTATAAAACAGCTTCTGCTATGTGAATAGAGTCTATTACTGGTTCAATTTCCATTTTTCCAGTGGCTTGAGGTACACCTTCCTTCATTCTTGCAGTCATTGGTGTTTCAGCATTACCAATATCAATCTGGCTACAAGCTATATCATACTTTCTTCCATCTAATGAGATGGTTTTGGTCATCCCTGTGACGGCATGTTTTGTTGCTGTATATGGAATTGAACCTGGCCTAGGTGTAACCGAAGAAACGCTACCATTATTTATTATTCTACCACCTTGAGGAGTTTGTTTTCTCATCAAAGTAAATGCATATTTAGCGCATAAAAACATGCCATTGAGGTTGATATCTACAACACTTTTCCAGTCTTCAAAAGGCATTTCATCAATTGATCTAGCTGGAACGCCTATACCAGCATTATTAAATAAGACATCAATTCTACCATGATTTTCTTCAATTACTTTAAACACATTTTTTACGGCTGTTGGATCACTTACATCACATTGCATTATTTCAGTTTGACCAGAACATAATTCTTTAGTTTCAATAAGCTTATCTTTTCTTCTACCAACTAAATAAACAATTACTCCTTCTTTAGATAAAACTTCTGAAACTCTTCTACCAACACCTGTTCCTGCTCCAGTAACCATTGCTATTTTTGACATTTTTGATTTCCTCTTTACTTAAAGACTAGCTATATTTATTAACATGTATAATATAATTCTTATTAAATATAGTATAAATATTTGATAACATAAATAATTAAGTTTATTTTAAAACCTTTTAAAGAATGAATAAAGATGTCAAAAAAAATATATATAGGTTGTGGAGCTGGATTTGCTGGTGATAGATTCGATGCTTCTATCCCAATAGTAAAACAACTAGCAAATGTTAATGCTCCAAAATACTTAATATTTGAAGTTCTGGCTGAAAGAACATTGGCACTAGCTCAACAACTAAGAAACAAGAACTCCGAGGAAGGTTATTCACCTTTTCTAGATTCTTATATCAACCCGATATTAGAAGACTGTTTAGAAAACAATATTAAAATAGTTTCTAATATTGGTGCAGCAAATCCAATGGGTGCTGCAAAAAGAATTCTAGAAATTGCTGAAAAACAGAAAATTAGAAAGCCTAAAATTGGAGTTGTTATTGGTGATGACTTGTTGGCATATATGTCGAATAGTGAAATCTTAGAATGCCCTACAATGGAAGGGTTGGATTTTTCAAATAACGAAATAACAGCTGCAAATGTATACCTTGGGGCTCAACCAATAGCTGATGCTTTAGAAAAAGGTGCAGATATAGTTATTGTTGGAAGGTCAGTTGATAGCGCTCTTGTCCTTGGACCTTTAATATACGAATATAAATGGAAATCAAATGAATTCAATTTAATGGCATCTGGAACTATATGTGGCCACCTTCTAGAATGTGGAGCTCAAGTTACAGGAGCTTATTTTGCTGACCCTGGCTATAAAGACGTACCTGATCTAGCTAACGTTGGCTTTCCAATAGCTGAAGTTCATGAAGATGGAACATTTGTAATAACTAAACCAGATGGCACAGGCGGCTTAGTTAACGAAGCAACTGTAACGGAGCAATTACTTTATGAAACTCATGATCCGTCTAGTTACTTAGTGCCTGATGTAACAGCAGACATGTCTGCTTTATCTTTAGAAAATGACGGTGTTAATAGAATACTTGTTAAAGGTGCAAATGGAAAAGAGCCCCCTAGGCAATTAAAGGCTACTATATGCTGTGACAATGGCTTTATGGGAGAGGCAGAAATCAGTTATGCGGGCTTGAATGCACTGGCTAGAGCTCGACTTGCGGGTGATGTCATAGATCAAAGAATTCAAAAAATAGGTCTCCAAGGTCAGATGCGAATTGAAATTATTGGTGCAGGATCAGTTCATTATTCGATTGATGAAACTTCATCTTATAATCTCCCAAATGATGGCGATTATAGAGTTAGAACATCTGCTATATATCCACATAAAGAACAAGCTCAACAGATGGTTGATGAGGTCATTTCACTTTATTGTTGTGGCCCTTCCGCAGGTGGAGGTGGGAGAGCATATGTAACACCTCAGACATCTACTGCATCAATTTTAGTTGATAGAGAAATTGTGGATCCTAACGTACAAGTTAAAATTATATAATAATTTAATTAAGAGAGAATTATGACAACTATAGATTTACCAGTTCATGCAATAGCACATGCCAGAGCTGGCGATAAAGGAGATGTATCTAATATTTCTCTTATTGCTTACTTAGATAGTGGTTGGGATATTATTAATGATTTAGCTACAGAAGATGCAATTCAAAGTATTTTTAAACATTTAGGTTCTACTAGAGTAGATCGATATGATTTACCAAACCTTAAAGCTTTAAACTTTGTTATTCAATCTGCTCTAGGCGGAGGCGTAAATAGCTCATTAAGATTAGACAGGCATGGAAAAACTTTATCTTCTCATTTGTTACATGAGTTAATTCTACCTATATCAAAAGACATGATACCATTAAATTCACCTTATTTAAAAAAATTTATCGAGGAAAAATAATATGCAAGAAGCAGGATCACTTATAGTAGAAATTTTAGAAAAACAAAAAGTTGATAGGATTTTTTGCGTTCCAGGCGAGAGTTATTTATCTGTTATGAATGGTTTACAAGAAACTTCAATAGAAACTATTCTATGCAAACATGAAGGTGCTGCATCAATGATGGCAGAAGCTGACGGTAAATTAACAGGAAGGCCAGGAATAGCCTTTGTTACAAGAGGTCCAGGAGCGACTAATGCCGCTTCAGGTGTCCACGTTGCTCAACAGGACAGCACACCCATGATCTTGTTTGTAGGGCAAATTGGTAAAGAAATGTATGGAAGAGATGCCTTTCAAGAAGTTGATTATCAACAATTTTATGGAGGAATGGCAAAGTTAGTTATAGAAGTTCAACAGGCAGATAGATTGCCAGAAATTATATCACGCGCTTACTATACGGCTATGTCTGGAAGACCAGGACCTGTAGTGATTGCTCTACCTGAAAATATGCTAACTGAAAAGACAGAAAAACAAGCTCCTAGTTATATAGACCAAATTTCATCTGCTCCTACAACCAAAAACTTGGCTCAATTTATTGAAGAAATCAAAAATGCAAAAAACCCTATTTTAGTTTTAGGTGGTTCAATTTGGTCAGAAGAAGCAGAACAAGATTTAGCTTCAATATCAGAAATGTTAGGTTTAACTATCCTTACATCTCACAGAAGACAAAGCTTTTTTAATAACTTTCATAAAAACTACGGTGGAGACCTTGGCTTAGGAGTGAACCCAAAGTTAATTGATCGTATTAATGAAAGTGATTACTTAGTTTTACTGGGAGGAAGATTAAGTGAAAATCCTTCTCAAGGTTTTACTCTTCTAAGTATTCCTGAACACAATAAAAGATTTATTCATATTCATCCAGGACCAGAAGAAATAGGAAGAATATATAAACCTTATCTTGGAATTCAAGCTAACCCTGTAGAGTTTGTTAGAAGTTTAAACAGTGCACTTAAAGGTTTAAATACTGCACCAACTTCATCTCATCAAATAGAAACAAGTCAAG
>TARA_B110000977_G_scaffold119468_1_pt1 | contig 17712 bp, 6 predicted proteins | sample TARA_B110000977 | Tara Oceans TARA_B110000977 (sample SAMEA4397798) | marine metagenome | biome: Polar Biome; feature: [SRF] surface water layer (ENVO:00010504); material: water (ENVO:00002006), including particulate matter (ENVO:01000060) such as... | depth 5 m | reverse complement strand
CCCCCCCGCCCCCCGCGCCCGCCGTGGCTGGCGCATTACCAGATGAGAGATCCTCATCGCCGCCCAGAAACTCAACCTGCGGATCGCGCCGGACGTAATCGTCGCCGTTCGAGAACCGAGCCGCGCTTACCGTGAACCCTCGGTTGTTCACGGCGCGTGTTACGGACATTAAACGCCTACCTAACCCGCGGACGAACATCACGCGTGGCGTGTGTCGGGGTACTGAACACAGTCGGCGGGTCGGCTTCGATGCGTCCGGACCGCGATTGGGCACTAATTGGGCGCGCAATTTTGTTGAAGTTTTGTTGCTCGATCGTTGGCAACCTGAACCCCCGACCGCCCAACAGACGCGTCCGGAACCTGTCGTTGCGCTCGCAGACGACATAAATCAGCGCATGCGCTCGAAGATCGAGGCGCGCGCGTCCGAAAGTGACGAGGGCGGCGCTTACGAGCCGGGGCTCCTCCGAGAAAAACAACAGAATTGTAATTTGAACAGGCTCGCGATCTCGTCGAGCCAGCGCCACGTCAGAATGGCACAACTGAAGTCCCCTCGCACTCGCGTACGCACAGCTGCGTCTCCCGACTGTACATTTTTGGTGGACAAACCCGGCGAAACCTCGGATTGGACCCTCCACGATACCGCAATGTCATTTGTGAGCTGTCCCGCGCGCACCCCGTGGTCGCGCGCCGTCGTACGTCGCGGAGGTAAATCGCGATCGCGCATGGCTGCCAAGACACGACGAGCACTCGTCATGGCCAAGGCTGTGGATTCCACCGCATCGTACGAAATACCCGCCCACTGTGACCGCGCTGTAAGTGACCCCTCCTGCTCCACCAGCACGCCCGACGCAACGGGTCTGGCCGGCCGTCGGTCATTCTTGGGACGCGCCGCGAGCACTTCTCTTGCGATGGCAGTAGCCCCGGCGCTGTTAACAACGATCCCCGCCAGCCCTGCCATCGCGTCATCAGAAACACTCGCCCAAACCCTACCCACCACCCTGTCCCCTTTCGTGGGCAAAGCGGGTTTCTTCATGCGCATCCCGGGGGGTTGGGTCAAAGCCATGGACAGGAGCGGGGACGGTGCGAGTAGCAGGAGCGGAGAGACCCTCGCGTTGGTCGGGAATTTCAAAGACATCGACACCGTTTCTGTGCGCCGCGAACCGATGAGCCTTCACCAGGACTTCGCCAAGATTATTAATGACGCTACCACTGAAGGAGACACTGAAGGAGATGCTTCAAAAGCCAAGCTCGTTGCGGATGTGTTGACCAGCGCGGAGAGAAGCGCGGTGGAGGCGAACCAAGCGCTCGGGGTTGTTGCCGGGGTCGAGGGTGGCTCGTCCGGCGTGATGGATTTCCGGCTAGGCGACGCGTCCGTGTTTCTAGCAGAGAGCAGCACGCCCGGTGGAGATAACACGGAAAAAACACAGCCATACTTCGTGTACGACTTCTACACCGAAGTGTGCCGCGCGAAGATCGAGGAAATTTCGGGGGGGGACAAGCAATGCGTCGGACCGCGGGGTGATGTTTTGGATACGATTCAGCGCAGAAATTTTACGATAGCCACGGAATCCGATGGGTACCTTTATTTAGTCAAAGCCTCAGCGCTTGAATCACGGTGGGCAGATGTTGGGGGGGTGCTCAGGGAAATCGCAACCAGCTTCAGGGTGCCGCAGAAAGAATAAAGGGTTGTTATTGCTTTATGTATTCTTATTCGCGTCTGCGTCTTCCAGTCTCGTTCCTCCTTTGCCAAAAATAAAACGCTCTCTTTTCGCCTCGGACGTGTAAGTTTTTTCTCTTGTTCGCCTATCGGACTTCCGAGGTTTCGTGGCCGCGTCCTCTTGTTTTCTCCGCGCGTTCCGTTCCAGGAACAGAACCCATCGCGTGTGCCTCACGTTGCCGTCGTGTTCGGTCGCCACGCACCATGGGCGCGTGCGCTTCGCGTGTCGAAGCGGTGGACGACGTTGAGGGCGCGTCTCACCTCGAGGCGTCGCCCGCGGGCGTGGGCGCGGGCAAGGGTAAAGTCACGGGCAAAACCGCCTTGGTGGGGTGCGGGTTTGTCACGCGCAGGCGCGGTTTCGGGATCACGAAACCCGCGGTGTCCCCGACCAGTGTCCCCGCGGACGCGGGCGCGGCGTCCCCAGTGGCCAAAGCCGGCGAGACCGTCCCCCACGTCCCGCCCGTGCGAACCAGCTCGAGCCGCACACCGATTCCCCGGACCGCATCTGGCGGCAGAGGCGGAGAAGGCCCTGGTGCGAACCGCAACAAAGGCCTCGGACACGTCGAAGGTGATTACGACCCGGACGGCAAACGCAGTTTCGGTTTCGACACCGCCGAGGGACGGAAAAAGTTTCTGGGGATGGAAATGAGCGGCGGAGGTGAAAACGAAAATTTATTCGCCTCCGACGACTACGCCTCGGACTACGGCGACAGCGACGACATCTTAACCCTTTCAAGTGCCCGGGTTCGCAAGTGGGACGAGCAAGACAGTGACGTAAAGTCATGGCAAATCTACTCCGATTTACGGGAAGAAGCGGTCCAAAGCTTTCAGATGAACTTTCCGCAGCGAGAACGCATTGGCGAAAATAAAAACGGAGCGCTCGCGGCAGATGTGTTCAAGGAACCCCCTGTCCCTTCGTCCCTGACTGTCTTGGCGTCTCTCGCCGCAGCAGCCACCCAATCAGGTGATGCAACGTGGGCAACATGTAACGACGAGGTCCGCTCACTGTTAACCGAAGACGTGGTGTACGTCACCATGGAGAACCACCGGGTTTGCGGCCGGGAAGCGGTGCTCGAGAAGATGAACGCGAGCGTCGCCAAACTGGCGAAGCGAATGGGGAAAAGCATTAATTCCTCAACTGATTCCTCAACTGCTCTGCCAAAGAAAGCAAGTAGAGTCAAGGTCTCGTCCACCGGCCCTACCCGACAAACGGACAAGAAAGGGAAAGAAGTGTGGATCGTGCACTACGCGTTTGATTTACTGCTGATGAAGATTAAAGTCAAGGAAACGTTTCGGGTGGACAAGTTTGGGAAAATTAAAGAGCTCACGCGGGCCAGGGCGTGAGGGTTGATATGAGAGGTTGATAGTAGATGCGTTGCGTTGGGCTTGAAATCACATGACAAGTTTGAAACGTTTGCTTTCAAGCCTCCTTTCAAATCACGGCCGCTTTTTCCAGACTGCAACTCACACCCAACTCCATCCAAAAAGTGACTTTTTCATTTTGCCGTCGCTTCCTTTCCCGGCAGAAACTCCCGGGACGCGTCCGAGATTTGGGCCGGACCGTCGCGCACACGCTCAGAGTGTCACGCGCGGGCGTGCGGGAGTGTCGGGGAGGCGCGTGTGGTTGCGAACGCCTGCGGGTGTCAGGGGTTTGTGTGCGTGCGTAGGGTATCGTGCCACACCCCACGCGTCGCGGAAACACCAACGAGGCCGCGTGCGTTTTTCCGTGTAGTAGTGGTTTCGAGAGATCGGAGCATCGTCGCGTCCCGTAAGTGTTGAGTCTTGAGGGTTGCATTCTCGATACAACTGAGGGTAATCCGTGCTTTCCCGTAACGCGTGACGTGCCGATCGTACTTCTCGTGTTCGGGAAGCATGGCACCCGCGGGAGTGAACGACGTCTCCTCGCCGCGGTTTTTCACGCCGCTGCCTTTTCAAGGCTCGCAGGCCGCGGGACCGCCCGCGAGTAGCAACGACCATCCCTCTGGTGACGCGCACGGCGTGAAGCGTGATGCGTCGCAGATGACCCCGGAGGAGAGGGACGAGCGCGTGCGCAAAATCGTCAGCCTGGTCAAAGTGCTGCTCACAGGTACGTACGGTTGGTTCATCGAGTCACGGACACCTCCCTCCCTCGTCACCCATGCTCCAATCGCAGGCCGCGGGAGGTGACGACGAAAAAGCCGCGGACCCGCGAAACGTTTTTCCGATTTTACTTGCGATCAACTTCAAAGTTATTTCAAGTTACTGACCCAATTTTACCTATCAAAAAACAAAATCCTCTTTCATTTTCAAACCAATTATAGCCAAAAAAATCAAAGAGGATTCCATCCCGGCGGAGGTCGTCCCGGGTGTTTTTCTCGGGTCAGTAGGCGCGGCGCACGACCGTGTTCAGCTCGACGCTTCCGGTATAACGCACGTCTTAACCGTCGCAGGCGGCTTCCCCCCTAAATTTCCCGAAATATATGAGTATTTAGTCATCGACGTCGCAGATGTTTCCAGCGAAAAGTTGTCAAGCCATTTTGAGAGATGCCTGAAATTCATAGCCAGGGCGTTGCTTGACGGCGGACGAGTTCTAGTGCACTGCTTCGCTGGGAGGAGTAGGTCAAGCACTGTTGTTGCCGCGTACGTCATGGCCACGGAGGGTTTGCCGTTAGTTGAGACTATGAAACTGATACAAACAGTCCGGCCGTGCGCGAGTCCCAATTCCGGGTTCACGGTTCAATTGGCCGAGTTTGAAGCACATCTTTCGAAAGCTCGAGCCGAGGGTCGTCTATTGGGACGAGTACAATTAGACGCGATTTCCACCGAGGGGATCAACCGGCTCGCGTCCGTCGCAGTGGACGCGGCAGCTGGGCTGGAAACAAGCGAGTCGGACTCGGAGACGCCCAGGGGGGAAGACAACGTAGAGATTGAGGCTGAAGAAAAAAACGAGGGAAAGGGGAAGGCATCGGATGCAAAGCAACCGGACGCAGTCGCTGCGCGGGCGCCTCCAGGGGGGGAGAAAACGCCAAAGTCACCTTCCACTCGAAAGTTTGGAGGGAGCTAGTCGGAAGTCTTTCCTAGAACCAGTCTCGCACACCTCTTTGCTTCGTTTTGGGCAGAGAGTGTCTTGTTGTCGTAATATGCAAATGCAATAAAAAAGTGTCGCTTCGTCTCGCCCGCCAAAATCGTCGTCGTCGTTTTCTTGGAACGTGAGCTGCCGTTGGCCATTTGAACGAGCGCGGTCAAGGGACGGCCGTGTCCTCCCCGTCCCGCGGCCATGGCGCCGTCCACGCCTGGCTCGAGCGCGGCGATGAAGTCCCTGGACGAGCAGGTAGGTTTATGTGTCATGGACGCGTGTTTACGTGGCGCGCCCGGCGTCCTCTCCTCCCGGTCCCGTCCGATGTTTGTTTTCTCCACGCCCAGAATGTGTCCTGACCTTCTCCTTTCGTCTCTCCCGCAGTGGGACCGCCTCGCGAAGCTCGCGGGCGACACCCCCCCCTCCGCGGTCCCCGAACCAAGAGCGACGGGCGAACGCATAGACGCGGACGTCAACGCAGCGCTCCTGGAGTCGTTTTCCGTAGCAGCGGGGGTTGGAAGCATGGGGGCGGACCGCCATGACCAAAACGACCGCCAGACAAACCAAATGAGAGTCATCTCCTCGCATTCGGTGACGTCAAGCGCGGCGTCTGATTTGCTCGCCGCGCGTTTGGAACTGGAGGACGTGCGCAGGACGGCAGAAACAATACGCGCGCAGAACGCGAGCGCAATCGCCGAGGCTACACGAAAAGTTGAGAAACATGAACGCCGCGCCGCTGAGGTTTCACAAAGAATGACCGAAGAGAGAAACAGAATGAACGCGAGCTTGAAGGATTTGCACGCGAGAGAGAAAGTGCTACGTGACAGGGAAGATGAGTTCCGTGAACGTGAATTGAAACTCCCATCCTTGGTGCATCTACAGAAGCAGCTTGCGCAACGTGAGGAAAACGCGTTAGCCGCGGAGGACGCGGCGACAGAAGCGGCGAACGAAGCGAGGGACGCGATTGAATTAGTGAGCGATGAAAAATCAGCAGCAGAACAATCCAAACGAGACGCTCACAAGGCGCAGGACTTACTACAACAAGAGCGACGCAAAGCCGCTGAAGATTTCGACATCCTGGAACAGCGACGAGTGGGTATTCTGGACGAGCTCGCGGAGCGGGAACGCGTGTGCCGTGAGGTGTGCGATGAGCTGATGTCAAGTTCAGAGACTCTGAAAATCGAAAACAAAAGGTTACTCTCGGAACGCGCGGCGATCGAAGACGCTTATGAAATCTCACAGCGAAAACGCGACGACGAGGCTGAGCTTGTGAAAAGGTGCCAGGTGGCGGAACTGAAAGCCTCTGAAGCTGAAGAGTTAGCCCGACGCGCTGCACAAGGACAGAAGGTTGCGGAGCAGAAACGGGTAGTGGAAGAGGAGAAGACCAAACGCGCTCGGGAGGAGTTCGAAATTGCGCGACGCGAAACAACCGAGATTCAAGCCGAAAACGAATCGTCTCGCGAGAAAATCAAAACCGCTTTGAGTAACTTACGTTCAGATCTCGAAAAGGAACGCACTGCTCACAGCGAAAAACTCGAAGAGGATCGCAAGACCACCACGAAACGCTTGGACGATTTAGAAGAGCAGTTCCGACGGAAACGAGACGACTGGGAAACCGAGCGGCGGTACGAGCGCGAAGAGCTTCACCGGACAAAAAGTTTATTAGAAGATGAAGCTTCGATCGTTAAGCGTGAAAAGGAAAACGCGTCCGAGTTGGTGCGACGCGTGGAGTCTGAGCTCATCGCCTCCCGCGAGGAAGCCAAGCAGCGCAGAGAAACGGAGAACGACTTAGCGGCGCGGTTGGCTCAAATAACTGAACGAGAACAGACGATGGAGCAGTGGCGCGCAAACGTGAAAGCCGAAAGCCAAAAATCCCTAGACGAACGCGAAAAAATCTTGAAAGAGTGGGAGGACCGGGTGCGTTCTGAACGCGATGAGAGTCGTAATTTAGCCGCTTCGGTGAAGAAGGAAAGGAACTTGGCGCGTCAAGACTTGGAGGTGATCGAAGCCAAGCGACGTGCCGCAGAACGGAACGCTGAAGAGGCGAAGGACCGGGAGGAAGTGTCCAGGCAGATATCGGAAAAAGTCGAGCGAGATTCCAAAGCGCTTCAAGAAAAGACACAAAAGTTTGAGCTGGAAAAGGTCACAGTAGAAGCAATTAAAACAAAAGCGGCTAGTACCGAGGCTGAGTGTAAAACAATTGTTGACGCGATGACAAAAGAGCGCGACAGTGAACGTGAAAAACTCGCAGTAAAAGAACAACAACTGGAGCGGGACTTACAGCGGTGCGCCAGGGTGGAGCGCGATGCGGAGAGCACGATTGCGGACGCGCGGCGCCAGCGAAGTGAGGCGCACTCAACTCTGGAGGAAGCGAATGCTGCGCGGGCTGAGATTGTATCATCTGCAACCGCAGTGGACAACGCCAGGTTAGAAGCAAACGCACGGCTAGAAGAAGCGGAGTTGATACGTGTCAACGCGTTACAGGAAGCGGAACAATGGAACGCTCAACGACTTTCAGATGAAGCTTCTATCGCCGAAGCGCGCGCGGAGGTTGAATCCGCGCGCGCAGATGTGGAAAGGCTGGTGAACGAAACGAACAACGTGCGACATGCCGCGTCTGCTGAGCTGGAAGCCGCGAAACGTGCGTCGGAAGGCTTACACGCTGTAGAACAAGCCCTAACTGACCGCGAGGATAAAATCAAAGACACGTGGCGAGCGCTGCGCGTCGACGCGGAGAAGTTGCGTTCGAAGCCGAAATCAAGACGCGGGAGTGAAAATCAAAGCGCGTTGGTAAATGCTCATACGCGCAATGAAAACTCGTCAGATTCAGACTCGGATCATTCTTTCGTCTCGCCGGAAGACCGGGACGCGACTGATGCGCTAACTGAAGCCCGGGAGTTGCTTGGAGGGCTTGGAGGCTTGGAGGGAGACGATGCTACTCACGGCGAATTAGGGCTGGTCGCGGAACCGAGTGACTCGCTCGACGAGGACGCTCAACACGCGGCATCCGAGTTTGCGAGTACCGAGCTTCGCGTTTCCGAAAACCACTCAATCACGTTGTCTTTCACCTCCCTCACCGGTGATCTGTTGGTGGACGGCGATTTAGTGGATCCGTTGACCGCGGTTGAGTCAGTCAAGACGCGACTCGAGTCGTCGTTACAAACGTCAAACGCAAAACTCGTGCGAATCACGCACAGGGAAACTCTGCTTCAGCGGTGGGCGGCGAGCCTTCAGCGGGAGCAAAGCAGACTAAATGCGCACACGGACAATGCGAACACCGCTTCACAAAAGCTCGCACTCGCGGTACGTAAACTGGAACACGCGAAATGCGAGCGTCAGTTGGAGTATAAGCGAAGAGACGCGGCGCTTGCGGAAACGGAACAGGCGTTGCACGAACAGAGATCGCAGCTCGCCACAGTGGTTGAGAAACTGCAGGTGAGGGAAAGCGACGTCAAGGGACGGGAAGAGGCCGTGTTTGTCGCGGGACGAGCAGTAGCTGCGGCCGAGCAGGTGATGAACTCGAAAATTAAAGCGCTAGAGGATGCTGATGGGAAGCTTCACGAGTTGCGACGAGAAGCGCAAGAAGCAATCGCATCGACTTCCGAAGCGAACTCCAGACTCGAAGACCTTACACGTGTGATCAAGGAAATGGAACGCAAACACGCCACTGTTGAGCAGACGCACAGTAGGAAGTTGAAGCTCTTGATAGGGGACATCGAGAAGGCTGATACTAGGCTAAAAGATGCTTTGACCGCAGCTGAAGACGCGGAGGCTGTTTTCGAGCACAAAGCCCAAGTGGCGGAGAAGAAATTCGGCGACAGGTTGAAAGTCGCCGAGTCGCGCGCGCGACAGTTGGAACACGGATTTGCGGCGAAAGAGTTGGAGACTAAAAGGCTACACGACTCCATTATAGAAACGGCCAGGAACGAAGCGTCACGATTGACAGCGGAATCAGAGGCCAAGGCTTCGGCGATTGAACACGGCGCTACCTCAAGACTGCGAAAAGCGGAAGTGGCGGAGCGACGTTTGGAATCCGAATTACAAACGATCAAAGAGTTCAAAAGCGAAAAAGAAAAAGAACGCGAAGAATTACGAAAAGAACGGAGCGAGATTCGGAGGTTGACTGAGGAGTCGTTTGCGGAACAGACTAGAGCTAGGGATCAATTAGCCCATATTGAAGAGGAACGTCTCCGTCTAAAAACCGAGGAGCGAAACACGCGCACTAAGTGCGACGCTGCTATCGAAAAGGCAAGAGAAGAGGGTAAAAACGCGGAGGTTCGTTTGATGCGCGCCGTGGCGGCAGAAACAGCGGCTGAGAAAAGTTTGGAGTCCGTCAAGGCGGTACGCGCCGAGTGCGACACGGCGACACGCGCAGCCGCAGAAGCAACGCGAGCGGCGGATAAAAAACTGGCAGAGGCTGAGCAAATCGTAACCACCTCAAAGTTACAGTTGGAAACAATCGCGACTCGCGAAAAGACGTGCGAGGCTGTTCAAAAGGAGGCGGAGGCAGAGATGCGCAGGGCGGAACGAGCTGGGGAGGATGGGGCGAGGGCGCAACGCGAGGCGAATGCAAAGGAAACAGAGGTGTTTCAACGTGAGAAGAAAGCTCACGAGTTATCAAAAGAATTCGAAGCTACTCAAACAAAGGTTGAAAAAGAACGGCAAGAAGTTTCTGAACGCGAGAAGCGAGTTTCCGAAAAAGAGGAGGCCGTTTCGAAGAGGGAAGAAGCGTTGACGAACCTGTCCTCGAAAAAAGCGCACCTGCTCACTGAGTTGGATTCCTCCAAGTTGGCGTTGGTCGCGGCGGAAACCAAGTTGAAAGAAGTCACGGCTGAAATCGATGTGTCCTCGAAAGCGCTCCATACACGAGAAGCGGCTCTCAAAGAAAAAGAACAATCCGTAAACCTTGCGACTCAAACCCTCGACTCGAAACTCGCAACCGAACGCGATGCCATGCGAGTAGAGGTTGAGAAGCTGGAACTTGCGTTGATGAATGACCGGGCGCAGCTGGTTGAGGATAGTAACACAGCACAACTGGCGCTTGATACCGCGAAACAAGCGGCTGAGCGCGCGCAGAAGTTGGAAGATACTGAGGCTGAAAAACTCCGAGCTGAACTTCTTCAAAAAGCTGAAACCGAAAAGTCTGAAATTCTGACTCTGGCGCGACGCGACCGGGAAAGGGCGGCTGCTTTGAATCAAGCGGCGGCTTTGGCCTCGGAAGCTGCGGAGAAGCGGTTGATTGAAACTGAAAAGTTGAAAGAGGAAACACGAATCGCCTATCAAGAAGCTTCGCTCGCGAAGGAAAGGGCAGAGGCTTTGGAGAAGCAACACAGCGATGCAAACGAAAAGCTTACTGATGAAAAAACGTATTTGGAAACGAAAGCACGCGAGGTGGAGTCCGCTCGCGAAGCGGCTTTCAATGAAGCTAGGGACGTCAAGGCGGCTGTTGCGAACGTCACAGCGCGAGAAAAGCAGGCGAGTGACACTGAAGGAGTTCTAAACGCGCGCATGAAAGTCGTCACGGAACGGGAAGATGCTTTGGCGAAGCAAGCGGCGGTACTCGCGGAGACAGAGGAAAGAGTGAAAGAAAACTCGGCCACCTTTGCTCGCGAAAAAGCGTTGTTCGCGACAAAAACGCAATCCATTCAGGAACGACTTACCGCTTTGGAAAAACAGGAACACGCTGTTCAAATCGCTGAAAGTGAAGCGCGTCGTCTTGCCAAGCAAGCGGCTGATGACAGGTTAGCCGCATCTACTGCGAGAGAAAAAGCAGAGCAGTTATCTAAAAAACTAAAGGGTGACGGAAAGGAAGCAGCGGCCGCGATGTTTGAAGCGGAGAAGAATTTCAAGTTGAAAGAAGAGAAGACGAAGGATCGGGAGGTTGAATTGCGGGAGGCGGTGGGACGGGCGGAGGCTGAACATATTCGATTACAAGGCGAGCTAAAACATGTAGAGGGTATAAAAAAGAAGTGCTCTGAAGAGATGAAGGGTTTGGAGGATCAACAGGAAGAGACACAAAAGTTATCGTCTGCTGCTCAAAAAAGTAAAGCCGAAGCCGACGCGCTTTTAACCGAGGCTTCAGAAAAGCACGCGTTGGCTTTGAAAACTGAAAGCGAAGCTGATTTGAAACTCAAGGCAGCGTCCGATGAGATTGAAAGGTTGACTGAGTTGAAAGCTACCGTTGATGGTGATAAGGAATCAGTCTCGCGGCTGCGTCGCGACGCTGAGTCAGCAACGGCGGTAGCGGAGAAGGCGAAGTCGGCGGCGCTTTTGCAAACCGAACAATTCCAACAAGAAGTGAACAAGCTGAAACTGGAGCGGGACAGTTTGCACATGGAGATCAAGCTTCTTGAGCGGAAACGTTTGGAGGCTGATATGGTTGTGTTGCGAGCGGCGGAGGTTAAAAATTTGGACGCGGAGACGAAATCTAAGATGGCCGGGCTCGAGCGAAGGGAAGCGAGTATCCGGGAGACTGAGCAAAAACTAGCGGCGACTGCACGGACGTTGACGCATCAGTCGTTACAAGTCGACGCCGCGAAGGCAGAAAATGCTCGATTGAAGGAAGACGCGCAGCGACACGCGCAGCGCGCTGCGGAAGCCGCGAGGGTTGCTGCTGCCGCTGCCGAAACGCAGGCGCGACGCGAGCACGAGTGGGCGTCCAGTGTGACTATCGAGAAGGCACAACTCGAGTCGGTTCGTGAAGCCGCGAAGCAGGCGACACAAGAGGCTGATACTTTAAGGGAAACCCTCGAACGTGAACGCCGGGAATTCAGTCAAGAGCGTCAGAACCAACACGCGGAGTTTGAAGCAAAACTCGCACGGGTTTCCGTGGAGTCAGAAGCGAAGGCGATGCGGGAAATGCAAAGTTCCCATAGAGCAATTAGTCACGAACGCGACGACGAGGAAAGCACAATTTATCGTCGCCGGCGCGAGGAAGCGTTGGCTGGTTTAGAAAAAGCGCGTGATGAAGCTGATTTGACCTTGAAACAAGTGCGGGAAGCCGCTTCCGATGCGAAAGCGTCTATGCAAACGAACGCGAACACGGGTGGCGTTGGAAGGATAAAGCCAAAAAAAGCGAGCGTTACGACCAAGACGAAGATGAAACGCGGAGGCGAATCAAAGGCTCCGTACAGCGCCAGCTCGCTTCCTCCGAGAAGGTTGGATCTAGTAACGCCAGCGAACTCACCCGGTGGGATACCTTCCGTCATTGATCCGGGCAAATCACGTATGGGCATTCAGTCTGGAGACGAACCCGATTTGATATCTGCTGATGAAATATCCGCCAACAAAGCGGCGTTGCGAGAAAAGTTGGCAGAAGCGGAGCGAAAATTAAGACGAGCGGAACACCTGTGGGCTGGGTTTTTGTTCGCAGACACTTGGCGTAGTCAAACAGGGTTGGATGGACTGTCTACATCGTCCACACCTTCAAATGCGCAAAGCGACGGAAGCGAAGACCCGTTCGAGGCGCTTCGATCGAGGTTAAAAAGTCTGAATGAAAAGTGCGAGGGTTGCGATGATAAGAGTTCATTTGAAAACATGGCACGTCTCATTGCGAGTTGGTTTGGCGATTTACAGAGCACTTTGGAAAAACTGTTCAAGAACGGTGCGGGTATTCAATCACAGAAAACCTTTACGTCGACACAACCTAGGGGTAGAGCAGTGCCGCTCACCGAAAGGGTCGATCGCTTTCCACAAAAGAACAGACGCGAACCTAAGTCCGCCGCAAATTATCCGTACTCCAGGGTCGAATATTGAATTAGTATTGATAGCGACGAGAACTCATAGCACTACATGATACAATGTATTACGAACATAACAAGCAACTAAACCCTCTAAAAGTCCACAAACAGTTTCTGTTCCTCGTCCGTCAACCCACAAGGTCGCTTTAAGCACTCCGGCACAACCGGCGTTGACACGTCTTGCGGTCCGGAGTCGGAGTCTTTCGCAACAACGGGTTTGTGCATAACCGCGCGTTGCTCCAACACCGCGGTCCACGAGAACCCTTTGAAGAACGAGTGCCTTCGAATCCGCTGAATACCATCCGCACCGACGCCAATCCGCTCCCCTTCGCTTTGCCGCAACAGCTTGTTAACCAAATCTGCGGCATCTTCGTCGAAGTTCCGGGGGAACGCGCGCATGCGTCCGCTCGTGATTCTCCGGTACAACTCGGAGTGCGTCTGTCCGTGAAACGGAGGATACCCGGTGAGCATCTCGAACAGCAACACGCCGACGGCCCAGAAATCTGCTGCACGAGTACACCCTTGCTGGCGAAGCGTCTCAGGTGCGAGGTAATCTGGGGTACCGCACACCGTGTACGCCCGTTCCCCCGGTCTCAGTGCTTTCGCAAATCCGAAGTCAGTTAAACGTAAATACCCATCCTCCAGAACCAACAAGTTTTCAGGCTTCAAGTCCCGGTACACGAACCCTTTCGCGTGCACGTGGTCTAAAGCTAAAACAGTCTGCACCACAAACGCTTTGCATTGACTCACCCGCAACGCTCCGTGCTCGTGAATCATGTGAAATAAGTCCTTCCCCGTGGCGTACTCCATCACGATGAACATGGCGGATTTGGTTTGGAAGGATTCGACCATGGACACGATGAACGGGTGTCTGGAAACGCTCTTCATTATCTTGCTTTCCCGGACAACGTGCGCGGTTTCGTTGATGTCCAGGATCTTGACCTTGTCCATGACCTTGACCGCGACGGGGAGGTACCGAGGGGTGTTACGGTTTAGGATGTTACCATACGGGGTGTTACTGGAGACATCACTGCTATCCTCAGTAGAGTCCCTCCTCCACGCTTTGTACACCGAGCCGGTTAACCCGACGCCAAGTTGCTTCGCGAACACGTAGTTATCCAGCGGCGAGGGTTCTTTCGTTTTTTGCGAGTCAATGTCAGGAGTAAACTGTTTGCTCATACGCGACTGTTCCGCGTACTCCTCATCCGACATGCCCATCGCGGACGCGGTGGCTTGGTACGCGGTGGTGGACGATGTTTGCGATGTTCGTGATGTCTCTTGAGAAGAAGTGGTACTGGAATCAACCGCACTCGCGTCTGCGTGCGTTTCTTTGACTTCCGACAAACGCGGGTGCGCGTCGCTCTCCGCTTCCCGGGACATCGCGCTGATGTCCATCACCGAGTGCGCGTTTCGCATTTTGCTGCTCGGTTTCGAGGCGGGGGAGAATGAACCGCCCGGAGATGCAAACCCTCCAAGTCCGAGTTTCGTCGTAACGGTCGTAACGGCTGGGTTCGAGTCACCCTCCCCCGCGTCCCGCGCGTCGCGGATGTCCAACATGGTGCCGATGCGCGTCATTTTTGAAAGAGGTCGAGGAGACGCTTCTTGCATTTCACCAACAGCACTCACAACATGTTTCGTGAACGACTTTGGCAGCTCACCCAACACGTCGTCGTCGTGATGCACCTCCGCGACGGTGGTTTGCGAATCCGAGGACGACGTGCGGGAGCGGTGAGGCTCGGCGTTGGTGTCGGAAGCCTTTTGAGGGGTGGTCATCGCTGATTGACTCTCGCGCGTATCAGAAGTAGTATCAGAAGTAACCTGCTTCTTCTTCACCCGCTCCGCCTTCTCCGCCTTGGACGGCACGCCCAACGCTCTTTTCATCTTCTTGGATAGTATCTTGAAGATTGACCTCTTGGGTGGGGTGAGGGTGGTTGAAGTCACAGAGTCACTCGTAACGATAGAGGAAGAACTCCGTCCACCTACTTTCCCCACCAACGGCGTGGGCGGAATTTGTGGACCGCCTGGGGAATGAACCGCTCCTTGCGCTTCGTTCATGTCCGGCAACGACGCGCGTCGCGAGTCGCTTGAAAGCCGCTTTTCCAGCGAGCCTCGGCCTGGGACATCCACTAAAGTTTGCGCAGCAGCCCCCTCCTGTGCAACATCGTGCCTGCTCCGAAGATACGAATCGAACTCAACCCCCCACAGCGTGCGAAGCGTCCCGCGCGTGATTTCAAGAGTCACTGGTTGGAACTTGTCACTCGCGAAGTACGTTGTGGACGCTTCTCGTCGTAAGGCTCTTCCCGCTGCGTTTTCATCCAAGGCCATCTCCGCCCTCACGGTGTCACTCAACAGCCAGTCCTCTCCGAAACTCTCCCCCGCTTTTAAAACGGTTTCGGTGCCGTCGCTGGTGACTCGTCTAACCTCGCCCTCCAGAATCACGTGCATGGATCTTTGAGAATGTTGAGACGTCTTTTGTTTCTTCTCAAACCCGGCGCCCGCGAAGGGTTCGCCTTTTCGGCGAGTAGCGGAGCCTGACCACAACGCATTCAAAAGCAGCTCTTTAGAATCAGCAGGTGCGGGTTGAAACGTAGCCACCACGTTCAAAACATTAGCAAGCAACCGTCTCGCCCGATGCACCCTCGCCCGTACAATCCGCTTAAACGTCTCTCCCGACACCGCGAACGCCCGGGTGTGTACCCCTTCGCGTTCGCCGTTCTCAGAGATCACCCGCGCTTTCGTGGCGTACGAGTGCTGTAAAGCTGCTTCGCCATACAACGAACCTCGTGAGAGAATGTTACCGGGCATTTGCGAGGCCTTTTGATTGGAAAAGTAACTCTCCCTATGTAAAGCCCCTTCAAGAATGACGTAAAGGTTCGGCACCGGGCTCCCCATTTCAAACGCCACCTCACCGGGCGCCCAGTTCACTTCCCTTAGCTCGTGGAAAATCTCGCTCTTCGCGCTCGGAAACGTGAGCGAGGCGTACGCGGGCAGCGTGTTCAGCGCCATCTCCACAACATGCCTGGTGTTGTCATCAACAGAACCCAAATCGATCGACGGCATAGAGTTCAAATCAGCGTGCTTGACGTTTTTATTCGCCAAAAGCTTCTGTTGGTGCGTCCATGCGTGCTCCAACACTTCACCGCCGTGCGCGCGGACCATCCCCGCACCGGGTGCGCGCGCGTTGGCCATGCCGTACTTGGAAACAAGCTTAGTCGAGTTACTGCTGTTTTGGCCATTACCTTGCGTACCTCTTGGGTCTCCATCCATGGACGGCTGGAACCGCCGGAACCCCGCGCGTTGTTCCTCGAAAGTAGGGGACGCGCCGTCAGAGGGGATCGAGTCGGAGTGCCGTGTTGGAGTACCTTCCGCACTTGTAACATCCTCACCTTCAAATCGTAACCCCTTCCCCTTCCCCCGGTCGCTGGACTCGCGGTGACACCGCGCCGCCAGTGCTTGTCTCATCTCTTCCAGAATCTCGTCCCGCACTCTGCCGTTCGTCTGCGCGTCACGGACTGAAAAATAGTTACTCGCCGTGCCGTCCGCAGTGGTGTAGATGTGCGCGTTCAGGACGCTCACGTTGTTCCGCACCAAGCAGTGGCACACGTCAGCGAGCAGCCCAACCCGGTCCGGGACCTCCATGGAAATCTCTGTTGCGTTGGTGAAGTCGGAGCCGGCGTGCAAAACGTTGGACAACTTCACGCCGTCGCCCGCGGCGAGGTGCGCGGTTTTGTCGAGTCCTGTTTTTTCGGCGCTATGGGTATTTAGTACGGACGGAGTGGAGTCTTGATTCGATCCAGTTCCTGTAGCAGGGTTCGCCACTGCTTTCGTTTTCAAGACAACCTGGAACGCCTCGCCGCTCTTCTCAGCGCCCTGCGAGGTGAGCACGGCGGGGCGGGCGTTTTGGTCTGGTTTGGGCTGCGAGTCGTTGAGTTCAGCGTCTCCTTTTTGTCCAACTATATTCGCATCGTCTCCATCCACCGTATCCCTCGGCGGCTTCACCGGCGACGGTTTCGGTGACACCCCGTCTTGTTCGAACTGCTCGTCCGTGTTCAACACCACGTCCCTGATGTCCTCCGCTAGACGTCGCGGTTTTGATATCTTACCCCTGTCGCTCTGCTGGATGAGGAATATATCGCTCGCCATTGAATCAGATGGCGAGGTCGTGACATCCGCCTCCACCACGTTGTGTTTGTTCCGCTGGAAGAACGTCGCGAGGTCGAACAACAGCCGTGCACGGTCGTGCGCCTTTACCTTGACCACAGTACACGTCGCGTTCAGTTTGTTCGAGACCTCAACGCCAGCGCACTGAAGAGGCAGCACGCCGCACTGCGTGATCCGCGTGCTGGAAAGGGTGCTGTCCAGCGCTGAGGGGATCTCGTTGGGTGCGGCGGTACTCGTGTCAGTGGCGGAGTCCGACATCGTGGGTGACAGGATCAGTCCTGCCACAGTCACACCCTAAACCTTGCCAACGCCGAACGAATCGGATCCACCGACACCTAAAGGCCTTCACACCGACTCCGTCCTTTGGGCGATTCTCGGGTGATTGTGTGCCCCAACCGAATGTCGCCCGCGCGCGGGGACCTCGTCACAGGCGACCCCAGCGCTTTCCTTCGCCAACACTCTTCCTTCCGCGCGTTCCGAACCGCACGTCAATGCAGACCCGCCACTGCAGCTCGAGCCCAGGTTCGAAAACCCTTGAACCGAAAGGTCTCGCCGCGTCGCGCTGTGACGAGGAGGGCAACCCACCAGGCACGAACCCTGAACGCAAAAAAGCCCGCGAGCACAAATCAAGATCGAGGCACACGGCCAAAAATGAAGGAGCGCTCGATTCGTTCCAACACTTCGGCCGAATGCATTATTGTTCGCACGCGAAAAATAGCACGCCACGCAAGCAAAAAATCCTTACTAGCTAGTCGATCTCGTAGGTGACTCAAGAAATGACAGGTTAAATGATACGACGATGTTGAACGCGTTTTCTGGCCCTTTCCCCTTCGGAGACGCGAACTGTCACACCTCACTCACCGACGCGCTCGCTCGCGGATGTGTTTGAAAGCCACTTGTGTATGTTACCACGCATCATCCAGCCATGTGTCATGTCGTTGTACTCGAAGGGGTAGTTGTCGATGAAGTCTACGAACCACTTGAGACACGGCAACAGACTGGAGTTTCGCATCTTGATGTACGCCTTCGTCTTCGGTCTG
>TARA_B110000977_G_scaffold201880_1_pt1 | contig 17719 bp, 12 predicted proteins | sample TARA_B110000977 | Tara Oceans TARA_B110000977 (sample SAMEA4397798) | marine metagenome | biome: Polar Biome; feature: [SRF] surface water layer (ENVO:00010504); material: water (ENVO:00002006), including particulate matter (ENVO:01000060) such as... | depth 5 m | reverse complement strand
GCCCCATGACGTCCGAACGTACAGTATACGGTCGGAACTGCTCGCTTCACCCAAACTGGCGGGCGCGCGCTGGAGTGAGGGCGATAGGTCGAGAGCGCGCCTTGACGAACGGAAGGGGGACAGATCAAGTGCAAAATTAACTCGTCATTTTAGACCGTCGAGATTCGCGAAGTGATAAAAATCTCCGCTCTTGGACGCTTTTTCACCGTTGCGTGTGTCATACCTGTTAGAGTCGCGCGCGCGGTCGGCGACGACCACGATGACGAGCGTCATGTCGTCCATGCACATGCACGCGTGCCGGCCAGACACTGCACCGAAAATATCTCAACTCGGTGCCCGCCCCGCTGTGTCCCGCATCTCGAAACTCCAAGCGTCGGGTTATCGTTTTCGCGATGTGCGCAATCTTAGAAATACAGCCCGAGGAGTTGGTACCACCACTCGCGCCGCTGGCCGCGCGGATGAGCAAGACCCGGGCTGGTGGGACACCCCCGTGACGTCAAACTTCATCGATGTTACATCGGAGGCTGAACTAAGGGACGTGATGCGCGCGGCGTACGGAAACGAACGAGCTTCCACATTATTAGTCGTGGAGTTCTACGGCAAGTGGTGCAATTCGTGTCGTCGCCTGTACCCCGCGCTAAAGAAGCTCGCGAAACGCGAACAGGACGTTTTATTCGTCAAAATAGACTTCGACAACTGCAAAGACCTGTGCCGGAAACTAGGCGTGGTGAAGCTGCCGTACTTTCACGTGTATAACGGAAGCGGATCCCGATTGGCGGATTTCGCATCTTCATTAGATCCCGTAAAGTTCAAGCGCTTAACCGACGCGATTGAAACCAACAAAAGCTTGCGGTGCGTTTTGAAACCCGGCGAGACACAGGGGAATTATTCAAACGCGCCATCAACGAACGCGTCGTTGGTGAAGTTGCACCACGTCACGTTCAACTGGCGCGGGGGGGGAACGCACGTGATGATTGCGGGGGACGTCGCGGGCGGGTGGACACACACTTTAAGTTTGAAGAATTTGAATGCTGATTCAGATGATACCTCTGACTCAAGAGTAAACCCTCAATCCAACACACTCCCCTCCCCAACCCACTCCGTGACCGCCATCCTGCCCACCGGAACCTTCCGGTTCAAGTTCATCGTGGACGGGGAGTGGGTCACCGAGGGGAGCTACCCCACGGTGAGCGATCGCGATTCTAACGAAAACAACGAGGTTTTTGTCGGGCCGGCGTCGTGGCCGTTTGAGTGGGTGCGAGTGCCTGGTTCGGAACCCGCGGGGCCGCCTGGTAGGACGAACGCGGTGCCTGTGGCGCTGACGGAGCTAACCCCCAGTGACGCGATTGTCAAACTGTCAAGTGGAACAGTGAACATTACTTCTACTCCGTCTGGAAAAACCAAAACTGACGGTGGATTCTTGGACGCGCGAAGCTCTGATCCTCCTTTGAACAAAACAGCGATGGCGCCGGGGCGTACTAAACCGAATGTTAAACCCTCGTTAGCCGCGCCAGTGTCTCCCGGCATCGCTCGAGTCGAAGCGGATACTGCGATGAAAGCATCTTCGAAACCGTTCGACCCTGATGTCAAGCCCCCCCCCTCAAAAGCCACAAAACCGAAGCCGTTCGAAATTAAGAAAATAGCCGTGAGCGCCGATAGTTTCTCGACGCGTTCGGAGCATGAGAAGAAGGTTGCGGAAGAGACTGCGCAAGCGTTTCGCGCGTTGGAGTTTCGCAGGAAAGAAGAGCGGAAGCAGAACAACAACGTCGTGAAGCCGCAAGGGCCGTATTCAGATGTCGGTCTGGCGCCTTCCAAAGCCCCGGTGCCGGTGGCGACGAAAGAAGCGGCGTCCAAGCAAGAGCTGTTGACACTTGAGGACCGCGTTAAACGGTTAGAGGAGATTCTGGAGAGTCACGGAATCGGAACGGAAGACATGCCTTGGGAAGGGTAAGAAGGAAGGTGAAAGGTACCTTCTGTAGGGCTATTTACCCTAATTTACCCTAATTTATTCATATTCTACAATATCTTTACAAACAATACTCTTTACCAGTCGTCTGCCTTCATCACATCTTTCCGCGTGATTATTCCGACTACTTTATTGGACGAATCTGTCACGCACAGGTGTCGCAACCCTAAAGTGGTGAACAACAGATGCGCGCGTTGTGCGGGGTAATCGCAGTGCACGGAAAGCGGCGCCCTGTGCATGAACGACGCGACGTCTAGTATTTGTTCGGATGTGGATGACGCGAAATCATCCATTCCTCTCTGTGTTTCACCTTCCGTGTCCCACAAATGCGCAACTCTCATTTTAACATCCAGCTTTCGTTTCGATCTGTGCGACGTGCCTATGATGGATCCAGAGGTTGAGTTTTCTTCGTATGAGGAGTTAGTCAGAAAATATTTCGCAAGCACGGACAGAGCGACTCTACTCGCGACGCCCACTAGACGATCGTCACTGTCAACAACCGGGAAGCCGTTGTGGTTTGTTTCTTTCAATACGTAACTAACATGTTCAAGCGTCTCGTGCTCTCTCACAGTCACGACGTCAACTCCTTCAGCACCCATCAAGTCCACCGCAGTCAAACAATAAAGCCCCCGCGCCGGTTCATTCGGCAAAAACACAACCGCATCGTTCCGTTCTAAATCGCTGTGATAAACCCCATTGCTCAAAACCTTAAACCTCTTGAAAAACCCGCAAGTAGCGTTAGAAACTACCACGGCGACTATGACCAAAAACGTAAAATTAATACCCCCGGTGCCTTCGACCATTATGACGACCAAGGATATTGAGCTTCGGAATACTCCGGCTAGGGTTGCGGTGGCGCCTATTAGCGCGTAGACACCTGGCTGGACGTCCCAATGGTTGGGTAGTATGTTCCGAACTAATAACCCTACGGCTCCTCCATACGTCGCTCCTAAAAACACGGACGGGAGAAAAACGCCGCCTGGAACCGCTAACCCATACGCGGCAGTCATCAGGAGTACGTAGACAACCGACGTGATCCCCAATCCCTTGACCGTGAACCCATAACCCGAGTTTACACTACCATCAATGCTATTATCATCCAATTCGCCCATTGACAGCATCCAGCCCACGGCTTTGTTCGGGGTGCTGAACAGTAACGTGGCGACGTCGTTGACTGTGTTATTGTTTTCGCATCGCCACCGCACTCCGAACGGTTCTTCGTTTCGCGTGTACAGCTGTTTCCAGGAAACGGGGGCGTCTACGCATGTTCCGAAATACTCCGCAGCTAGGAACCTTACTGTACCCGTAAGAACCACTACGAGCACGCACTCAAGCACCCTACTAACTTTCCTATTCGCTTTCGGCCGGACCCACTTCGCTAAAAACCAAGTCAACAAGTTGAACAAAACGCCCAGTACCCCGCCGACCATCGCGGTTATAATAAAAAAAGGGAGCTGGTGTACGTAGTCTCTTGGGGTTTGTGCTCTAACAGCATCGCCGAGAAATAGCATACCACTGCCTCCTGTGGCCCTGCACATCGACAGCGAAATCGACGCCATCGACGCACACAGAAAACTCCGCCACATGACTTTCCGCGACCAATACGTCGACGCTTCCTCTAGTGAGAACAAGACGCCCCCCATCGGGGCGCCGAACGCGGCGGCCAATCCCGCCGCGGCACCGGCGCTTACGAACTCACGTTGCGTGGTGTGGGATGCTAAATCGAGGAGTAGGGTTTGGAGTCCTTTTTGTTTTTGTTGTCGATGGAGGGCGTGGTGTAACGCAGTGTCTGGTCGTGTCGAGGAGTGTGTCTCTTCGTCACTCGCGTCTGTGTCGTCATCACTCTCTCCCGTGTCGTTTCCCACGTCAATACTACTTCCCTGCCCCCCTAGCCATCTCTTTGGCCCCATAAGCACCACACAGGACGCCACAGCCGCTCCGATGTGTACCATCGGTCCTTCCGGCCCCACCGCTAGCGAGCTCCCCACGGCGCAAATCACGCCTATAACTTTCGCGAGAAGCGCTTTCAACTCCAATAGGCCGGGAACCTTTGTTCCGTTCAAGTGCGCCATCACCCCGGTGACGCCCCCCCCAGACGCTTGCGGGGACCAAAACACGCACAAAACAGACGGTATGAACACTAGTATGGTACATATGAGCTGGTACCAGCCCAGGGTCTGGAGCAGGTAGTGACTCGAATCAGTGTGTTTGCTCATAGCAGTCGTACCGTTTATATCAGTCGCGTTCGCGTTGAAACCGTCGCCGCCGTCACCAAAAAGAAACATCCCTTCCAGCACTTCCTTCCTTTTAAACTTAAACATCAAGTCCACCACCGTGTCTATCGTGAACGCGGTCACCCCAATAACGGTGCCTATCACCAAAGTCAGCAATGTTTTTATTAAAGTCAAACCGGTGTACCCGTAGATGTGTTTTTTGGACGAATTATTATTAATGCCATTTGAAGTACTCGAAGTCGATGCTCCGAACCTTCGTTTGTACTCCGCCCGCCCGACGTCGTTGTTTATGGGTTCGTAATCCAGGGATTCCAGTGGCGTGGGGGGTTGACGTTCGGGAGTAGGTACGGATGCATCACGTGCACTGTGACTCGCCCCTAGCTCACCAGATGCGTCGATGGATGCCGACATTGACCTCGGGAATTCCGCTTCGCCTCGATTGGGAGACCACGGCGAGTTGGAGTGGTCGAGCAAAGGCTCATTAAAGTCTCTGTTCGCATCACCCTGTTCCGCCTCGCCGGGAGTCGTCATCGCCGACCCGGGCGAGACCGACCCCGAGCGCGCACTCGAGAACACACGAAGTGAAGCAATTCAGAAAGGCGACATCTGAGAACTTGTGTTTCGTCTCGAAATGACCCCTCCTGGCAAAAAGGTTTTTTTTAACGAGGCATCGACCGTCTGTGACTCAATAAAAAAATGGGACTAGATGGCCAAGCAAAGCGCTGACTGTACTACGCTGTTCACCTCACCAGTCCTCCACGTCCTCTCCCAGGCACAACGAGCCCGCGCACGCACGCTCCGGAGACACTTCGCGCCGCCGTTCTCGGACGCCTGTTCAAGTTCTCTACCACTAGACGCCCGACCGTGTTACCCGGTCGTCGTCGCGGCAACCCGCATCCCCGCCCCGCTTGGTGCCAGCGCGACTCGTTTCAACGGTGCAGTCGACGCGTCGTTGATCTCGGGCTCGACGCGTCGCCCACCTCGGTCGCGTATCGTCACCCACCTTCGCGTATCGCACGCCCACGCCCCCCACGATGACCCTCGCGGCTGCGCACGCCATTGTGGTGGCGCTCGTGGCGCCCGCGCAGACCCGCGGACGCACCGCCCCCCCGCGGTCGCATGCCGGGCGGGATGCTTCAAATTGTCGCGTGCATCAAATGAGACACGTGACCCGAAACTTGAGACGACCGCTGCCCAAGACACAGTCCATGGAGGACGGCGTTGGCGGCGCGACTGATATCATCATCCCTGATACGTTCACCCCCCCTAACCGGGGCGATTTACGCGGCGCGGAGAAGCCTTATTTTCCCCCGGTGGGTGTGGCGGATGACCCGACGCTGGCGAATCCTTTAATGCGACAAAAGCGATTATCAACAGAGTGGTTCGGTTGCGTGTTCGAGCTGGAGGGGGTGCTGGTGAAAGCGCGGGAAGCAGAGCATAGGGCGAGCTGGATGAGGCTGGCGAAGGAAAGGGAAGAAGCCCCCCCAACGGAACTAGTCTTGAAATTCGCCACCACGATGAAGCCGGAGGATTTCGTTTCGCGGCAATTAAGATGGACCAGAGACCCAATGGAAACAAGACGCATAGTGCAACGGCGCGTAGAACTCTACGAAGAGATCATGCTTGAAAAAGAGACAGTCGCACTCGAAAACGGCGTAACACCCCCTTTACGGGAAGAGTTGTTACCAGGGGTGTTACCGTTCCTGACGCTGATGAAACAAGCGAACGTCCCGATGACCGCTACTTGTGGAACTAAAACTTTTTCGGATCTTTGCAAATCTTTGGAAACGTTGGAAGTGCTCAAGTTTTTTGAGAATGAACTCAACCCAGCAGGCGAGCCCAACGTGGTTTCCGCAGAGGACGTGAGCGACTGGCTGCCAGACCCTTTGCCCATAGAACGCGCGTCGCAACTCATGGGCCGGACTCCTAAAAGATGCGTCGTGTTTGGCGACAACAACACGATCACGGAAGCGGCAACGGAGTGCGGCGCTAAGTCCGTTTTGTTGTTGGGGAGGCAGCCGAGGTATGAGCTACAGGGTGCGGATGCCGTGATTAACAGTCTGTCAGATGTTACTGTGTCGAATTTGAAAAACCTGTTCGCCAACGAAACCTCGGAAGCGGCAGAGCCGGAGAGGCAGGTTGAGATTATGCCGTCGAAAAGTTCGAGCACTCAGACTATGTTCGCGGATTACGACTACGACACCCAGACGCAAAGCGATGACGCGGGGGGGAAGGAGCCGCCGAGCTACCGGAGCAGACGCAGGAGGAGGGATATATAGGGGATGGTGTAGGTGTCTACGCACTGTCTACGCAATGTACTGTATGGGGACTAGTCTGAATGCCTTTCTTGTAGATTTTGTAACACTGTGATTTTTGTAAATTGTCTTTTGTACACCTGTCCTCACTCCTATCCTCCCTACTCCGTCCTCAGCTCCTCCGCGCTCGGTTCCAGCACCCTTTCTCCGAATTTCTGCAGCATCCTCTTTGCAATGTCCGTGACTGCGGAGTGAAGCGTGACTGCGACCCAGAACATGCCTCCCGCGAACAGTAAGCGCGAAGCCCCTGCGCCCCTCGAAATAAAAAGCGACGCGACTGGAAGAAAAACTCTTTCCCCAAAATTTCGTAAATCGTTCCCGAGACGTATACTCTGTTTGTACTGCGTGTACGCGTGCGCTGCGAACCCGCAAACCCCAACCACGGTAACCCCGGCGACGAGTCGATCGAGAAAATCAGCCACCCACACTCTGTGCACCATCCAGTGGTACCCATTTATGGGGTCCCACCACGGCGGAACCGACCAACCCGTGACTGAGTAAAACAGAAACTCAACATGCAAAGGTGACGTCCCTGACATCTGTTCATCAATAGGATTCGAACCTCCGTGACTACTCCACACCTTCATCGTGTTCTGAACCACCCTTGCGTAGTGCCTCCGCAGCGGGTTTGTGTCACTCACTGATCCGCTGGCTTCGTACGCGCCTAGCAGCCGCGTCCTGAAGGCGTGGTCCGGTCGCGGCAAAGATAGGCGCTCAAAGAATTTTAGCGTTTTTTGGAAATAATTAGATTCCCCAGTTATGAAAGGAGCGTACCGCGTTGGGGCTCTTTTTAAGGCACGCGCGATCCTGGAGCAAACAGACAGGGCTACCTTTTCGCCCAATAGCCTTGTTATATATCCAGTGACTAATACTGCCAAAAGCAAAACCCCCGCGGCGACATAACCCGGCACGCGCTTGTCCTCCAACCTCGCCGCCCAAACACTCCTTTCCATCCTGTACCGAAAGTGACACTGGTCGCACTGCGCGTACGAACCGGAAAAGGTGTGACGGTTCGTGACCTGATTATTATCGTCACCTGCACCTCTCCTCATACTCGCCCTTCTCCAGGCATCCAAGCAGTGCACGTGGACGTGCTTCATCGTCCCGCGGCACCGGCACGGCGAAAACAGCCGGCCGGCCTCGGCGCCTGAAAAACAGATTCTGCAAGATGGGGGTTCGTCGGGAGTATCACGAACTGGTGCTTCGTCTGGTGCGTTTGCTTCCGTGGGTGTACTGGGCTGTGCAGTTGTATCATCGGGTATCCTGTCCGTGTCGTTCGTGCTCGACACTCCTTCCCTCCGTCGCGGCGCCCACCACGCCCTTTGCGTTTCCTCGATGTCTCCATTCGCAGATCCGGAAGCACCTTCGCTTTCTCGTTTCCGTCGCTGGTGCGCTTCCCACCGGGCGCGTTCTTGCGTCCGTCTCCGTCGAAGCACCTCCGCGACGACAACGGAGCCCCCAGCGGCGGGGGCGTCGTCCATCGCCCAAACCAGCGCGCGGCGCCACGAGGAGTGCCAGGACTTATTGAATTCGTTTTCTTGGACTCACGAGAAAAATAAAGTTTGCCATTGTTCATTAGTTCGCTCCTGTACTGCCTTCGCTCTCAGTCACGCCCGCGCCTGCGTGGCCCGCTCTGGGGGTGCGCGCTGTGCGCTCGCATCGCAATGCTCAGTGATGACGTAGGTGCAGCCGGGCCTTCACCAAACTCAGGTAATGCAGAATCTGTTGCGCTTCCGGAAGATTCCTACGCGTCTCAGCTCGAGAAGGTGCGAAATCTCAAGGCAACCGGCGCAAGTGCTGAACTCATACATCAAGCAGCGGAACGATTGAAAGAACATAAACGAGGCGCGTACGAGAAGCTCCCTCGAGGTACAGTGGGGCGGAAGAAAAAACGCAAAGCGGTGCTTGAAGATGGCGTGGAAGTGCTGGATGTGGATGGAGCGGCGGCGAAAAGAGACGCCCCCGCGGTTGCGAAATACCCGCCGATTGATTTCCCGCCGCTCGACGACGACGGGTTCGTAGTCGCGTTCGACGTTCCAGGGTGTTTGCCCATAAAGAATAGCAGTGAGGTCACGGATACGAACACCAGGAGCGACGATGCGAACAGATCATCGGAAGGTGTATCGTATGAGCAAACAGTGTCAGACGACGCGATGCGATTCTTCCGCCGCTACGGCTTCGTCGTGTTCAGAGACGTTTTGAGCGACGCGCAATGCGAAAAAACTCGCGACGAAATCTTCGCGCAACTGGAAACAGGAAGTGAAAAGAAATTCAACAGGTCAGACTACGACTCATACGAGTCCCTCTCCTCCGTGACGTATGGGTTGGCGCCGGACCCGGCGGTGTTCAGTCCTCACATCGTGGCGAACCGGCAGAACGAAAACGTCGCGAAATGCTTGTCGAAAATATTAAAAATCGATGATTGCAAAAGTTGGTCCTCCAACTTACTCGTCAGCCAGGACCGGTGGTGCGTGTACCGACCCACGAGGGCGGGTGAGGTGCAGGTACCGATTAAACGCGGTGGTAGCGATACTGATATTGAGAAATCAAAAACACCCATCAAGATTCAAACCGAGGATAAACCAGAGTGGAAGACAAGAGGGAACTTACATTTAGATTTGAACCCGTGGACGTGGAAGGGCTCCGAGAAAAATCTCTCAAAAATACACAAAAACTGTCTCTCCGTCGCGGACTCGCTTCCCTTCGACTCGTTACGGGACTTTTCAAGGGAAACCAACTGCGTTTATGAAGCAACGGGGCCGCACTGTCAGGGTTTGATTGCGTTACTTGATAATAAAACATCCGACGGAGGGTTACAGCTCGTGCCTGGGTTCCATACAGTTTTTGACGACTGGCTTATGGGGCTCGGAAACGATCCTTCGAAGTACGCCGAGACTCACGACGACTGGAACCACAACCGGTTAGTCGTTCGCGCGGAAGGCGCGGGGAGTTTCAAGTTCGGCGATCTAGACACTGAGATATATAGACGAGCGATACGCGTGTCTATGAGGGAAGGTTCATTTGTTCTTTGGGATCAACGAGTAGTCCACGGCTCGTCCCCGAACGACTCCCACAACTTTCGCGTCGCGCAGTTCATAAAAGGCTTCAGGAGAGATAAAGTTGGAAGTGGTAGACTGAAAAGACGTACATCACTTATTGCGAAGCACTTAGAGTTGGCTGGGGAGGAGACGAAACAAGTTGTCACACCGTTGGGGCGGAAACTGTTCGGGCTTGAGTAAGAAGTGACGCGTAGACGTTTTTTGAATTGTTATTCTTTCCTCGAGGAATTCGTTACAACATGTCTTACACAAAGTCTTACAGAGGCAGGTTTACACACGCTCGTCATGTAAATGACGCCGTTTCCACGTATCATTAGTAGTACCAAGTAGTAGTTCCAAGGTAGTAGTACCAAACTACGCGATAAACTTCCCCGCCAGGGACGCGAGGTCGTTCCCCGATTCGGTGTAGAACCCTAGGCCGCACACTTTCCCCGAGGAGTTGATGCGGTGCATCGGCTTGACTTTTCTTTTAGCCCGCCCCCCGTCCGGGTTAAGCCGCTGAATCAAGCCGTACTCCAACTGGTTGTCCACGTAGTAAAACGCGCCGAGGGGGAAGGACGCGGCCGCGCCGCCGCAGGGTTGGTTCAAGGAATGAGGGTCGCTGCTGAACAACGTGCTTCCGTCCCACTCGGACTCCGTGGGTGGCTGTTGCTGTTCTTTATCAGAAGTGTCTGACTCGCCAGGGTTCCGCGGCGCGGTGCCCCAGAACAGCGGGTGCGTGTCCGAGTGTTTCGAACGCGAGGCTAGCACCGCGTCCCGGGTGTTGTCCAGCAGCACGAACGAGAAGCTGCCTTCACAGGCAGCAAGCGCCGTAGCCGGTTGGTCCGAGTGATCGCCATCCGCGTCTTCGAAGCGTCGGAGGTACAGTTCCAAAATCAACGAAGCGCCTTCCACGTCGGGAGATTTGGAATCCCTCGGGGGCGGGGGAGGCATGGCCTTGGCGTCGTGCGCGCGTCTCTGGGCCTTAGCATCCGCTCGGGTGCTTACATGAGCGGGGGATGCCGAACGTGTCGAGCCTTTGGTCGGGGTTTGAGGTCCCACTAAGGGTGGAGATGCGCTATCAGCTCTGACTGGTAACCCATACAGCGCGCGAATTTCCCGCGCGTTGGAAACATGGCCGTGCATTGCGACCGCCACGGCGCCGGCCTCGAACCCCGAGAAGTCCCCGCTTTCTGTCCGCGCGAAGGAAACGGCTGGGTAAGTTTCCCACGCGGCGAGGAGGGCGCCCGCGTCAGGGGGGTCGCTTGGGTCGAATTGTTTTTGACGCTTCTCACCAACCTTGTACGGTGTAGTGGGCACCACCACCACGGCTTTGGAGACGTCCTCCACTGTGAGTTTTTCAGATTTCTTTTGATGACCATTCTTCTTACTCCGCGCCACGAAGTCCACGAACTCGTTTCTGTTGATCTTCGCACCGGTCGAGGTTTTGAAGTCCTTCACCATGTGGGAGAGGTGGTTGCGGAGGTGGCGCTCTGGGGGATGGGGGGGTAGCGAGACGTCAGTCATCATCATCAGTTTTCCAGATTCGAAAAAGGAGAAATCACGAGAATTCTGACGAGGCATCCTCGTCAGCTGACTTCAATCGTCGCGTGACGATGTGTGGGGCGAACGGGGTAGGTGTGACGAGATGGTACACTCGATGGGCTTGATAACTCAGGGATTTCTGGTGTGGTATCACCCGGTACTAATTTCGGAAATTTGAGTGGAAAACTAAGCTCGCATCGAGCATGCCACCCCGTTCGACGGGATGCTCGTTTCGGGTTTTCGGAGACGAAACGAAAAGCGTACCTGAGCTTCCTGCGTTTCCGAATCCAAGGGAGAACTCCCACGGCGTCCGCGCGGTACCCCGGTCGACGACGGCGAACATTTTTAGTTGAGTCTCCGCGGGTCTATGCGCGGAGCTAAGGAGGGTTGGCGGCTCGCAACGAAGCGTGCGGCGCGGTGTGGGAGCGTGAGAACAGGGCGATGCGTTGCACGCGAAAAATTGCCACGCAAGCAGCCTCGTCACTTTTTTTCGCGGGACGAGATTTCGTTGCGATAACTCGCCAAATGACGGTCTAAAATTGCTCGAATCCCCAAAATCTCGGTTGGGCATTTCAGCAAAAAAAGTGTGACTATCGAAGCGACCTAGGAGAACGTGCGTTGGCACACGGGCGCGTACGGACTTTGCGCGCGCGCGGCAGACGTGTCCTCGCCACTGCCTCGACGAGCTGCCATGCGCACGGCGTTCGTCTTGGTGTGCGCGCTGGTGTTCGGTGTGGGCGGTGTGACAACAGACGCGTACGAGGTTATTATCGAGAACGGCGTTGTCGTGACTCCGAGGGTGTGGAGTGCCACCGCGACGACTCCCGCGCTGGGCGCTTTGAGCTCGACAACGTTGACGAACGATGGTGATAATAATGCTGTATCGCTGAACGCAATACCCGGCGAAGTGACCCTGGCACAAGGAGGGGCCCTGCGCGTGACGCGCACGTCGTGGAACACTGGCGACTCGTTCTCGGCTCCCGAAAACTCCGAAACGAGAGTAGTCGTCGTCGTCCTAGGCGCGTCAGAGTTGGAATCAATGGAAGTATCACAGCCAACACACCTCGCGATTGATGTATTCGCAGTGTATAGTGGCGATATTGACGTGTCACCAACACGTGTCACGACGTGCACAATGCGTTTAGACGAAAACACACTTGTTTGGCGCGTGGCGGAAGCGAACGACGAGACCGATTTTGTTTCGTGTACAGCTGCGGAAACGCTTCCGGAAAACGATACAGATGCGTCACTCACTGCACCACCTACGATGACACGTGTGGAAATTGTACTCCCTGCTACGTATTTGTATTCCTCCATTCCTCGTCCCTTATTCGTCACCGGGGTGGATTTGAGGGTAGAAAGTGATTCCTCAGAAGACGAAAATTCAAATTCAGAAATTTCTTCGCGCCCGCTTCGGTTCATCGCCCGCGGCGTCGCTTTGGCGTCGCGCTCGGACTTAGTCGAGCTGGCGTGGTCGTGGCTCGCACGGGCTACGAAGTGCGCCTCCTCGGTGCGGCAAGAGGTCATATTGAAATGCGGCGAGGATGAGGAAAGCGAAACAGAGAGTAGTTGGCAATTACTCAGTAATCTATTCCTCAACGTTGACGTCGAGAAACTTCTCAACGGGTGTTGCGACGCAATTGAAACGTACACCGACGCGAGTTGTTCGTGCGCGTTACAAATCGTCAATGGCACAAACATGTTTGCCGACTCAACTATATCACGCGGTATGCATGACGCTGAGACCATGGACACAGCGGTGCGTAGCCTCGATGCGCTGTGCTTCGGTGGCGCGAATGATGAAGCGTCTTCGTGTCTTGCATCGTCGGCGACGCTCAAAGCCACGCGGGGTGTGATTCTGGAGCGGAAAGGGGAAAGCAGTGAGAGTAGTATGGGCAGTGATGTGTATGACTCAGTGCTTGACCGGGACATTTTGACGGTCTATAAGCCAGCAACAGAAGTGCGAGCCCAGGCGGGCGTGTCTCCGACGGACGAGTACGCCGCGTTTCTGAATTGGCTAGATGGCGACGGCGATAATGAAATGCGTTCCGATAGCGATGGAATTGGAAACGCACTGAGTGTCGCTTCTAGTAGTACCACCGCATCCTTGGAATCGAGTGATGACCAAAATGCTTCGAGACTAAATGCTCAGTCGAAAGCGACGAACGCGAAGGACTCGATAAAGAGTGGGTTGTTTTACGACGTCGTTTTTTCGGTGAGCGCATTCGCCGTCGCGTGTTTGATAGGGCTCGTGGCCGTTTTGAATAAAAAACGGCTACGAAAGAAGCGTAGTGCCGAGAGTACTGACGATGTCTTTCTTGATGCTGACGGTGACGTGATTCGCCTCGTGGCGCGGCGACGACAAGAGGAAGGCGCGGGTAACGTGAGGTGACGGGGTTTTTTGCCATTTTGTCGAACAGCTTTTCCCGAAAATCGCGACTATGTTTTCTAGTCGATCTCGAACTCCACTTTCTCCTCGAGTCATGACTCAGCATCATTCATGACCCCTCGCGAAGCGACACGATTAGGAGATTTTTCTTGTTGATCGCGAATCACTCCGCATTGTCCTCCGCGCAGGCCCTCTCTTCCTCCCCAAAAACCTTCACGATGTCTGACAAGTGGTCCACCGGGCTTTTCGACTGCACCTCCGACATGGAGACGTGCTGCACCGTGTGCTTCGCAGGCCCGGGCGTCCCCTACGCCAGGGTCAACCGCATCGTGTACGGATCACGTACGTAACCGCATCCCTTAATTTTGTCATACGGCGGGCTCTTGAACCGGGCGTCCATAGATGACGTCTCGGTTCGCCCGCGTCAGCGCGAATCAACCCCTGATGAGGCACACTCACCTCGCGTCCATCTACGAATCGCCACCCCGTCGCGACGTAAACGCCACCCCTTCTTGAGCGGTGGAACGCATCCCAATTTCCAAAATTCCAAATGCAACAACGGCAACCCCCTGTTTCGCATGGTTTACAACTCAAGAGAAAATGCTGCTGACATTTTATCCACCCTTCGAATCCCTCGCGCAGCGTACTGCACCGCCGGCTCGTGCTGCCTTCACCTCGGCTCCTCGAACGGGGTGATGCCCGCGTCCGCGTGCTTCTGCATGGGCCCCCAGTACACGCAAGTGAAGCTCAAGCTCGGGATCACTGAGAAGGATGCGTGTGGCGATTGTTGCTGCGTGTGCCTGTGCCACTCCTGCGCGCAGTGCAGGGTGGTGCGCGAGCTCAAAGCGCGCGGCATCTATACCGAGGAGCAGATGAACGGCCAGTTGCCCAGCACCTTGGCGCCCTCCAACATGACCATGATCAAGGACCGCTAATTTGCGGGGTTGAGTTCAATGGAGCAGTTCGGATGAGTTCTATCATGTGATGCATTTTGATTTTCTAATTTCATAAAAATGTACTCTACGCGAGCACATCATCGTTGTACTTAGCCCCGCTCGCCAGCCCCACTCGTTCCTCTGAAGTTCCTCTCCTAGCTTCCCTCCTGAGTTTCGCAAGCGTCGAGGCTTGAAGTGCGATGGTCACCGCCGCGGCGAGCACCAAAAACGCCGCAACCCCGACGACTTCTGTCCTGTTTGATTCCGACACACCCAAATTGAACCGCTGCATCTTTTCAGAGATGTTCGTCAACCCGTTCGCGTTCATCAACCCAAACAACCCGAACCCCTCATTCGTTTTCGCGTGCGGCCCCATGTTGTACCCCCCGGGGTACAGCCACACGTGCGAGCCGTGTCGCACGGCTTCCTTGCGAGTCGACCCAGGGGTGCAGGTCAGAGAACCGACCAACGGGTAGTTACCTTCCGTGTACAGCGCACAAGCCCCAAACCCAGTTGCCTCGTCTCGACCGAACGCCAATCGAGCGTACCCACTCTCCCCCCACCGGTCGCCGTACGTGTTCCGAAGGATCCAGTAATATTGAGAAGCATTGTCATCGAAGCCCCAGCCGGTGAGAACTGCGGCGTGGTTGATCGCCTTTAATGGGTCGCTCTCCGCGGGCGGGCAATCACCCAGCTGCACAATTCCGCTTTCGTAAAACTGAAGCGCGTGAATGTTGACGCCTGCATGCGTAAAAGAAAAAAAGAAAGGTCAGTCGCGTTCTTCGTATCGGGATGGTGAGGAATTCCTCACAGGATCGTGTGAAAGGCGAACCGCGTGGTACACGACGTGCGCGTTAAAAGGCGAGCAGGATTTTTGGGACGTACCGACGGCGACGGGCTGCTGCGCCAACGCTCGGAGTAGCTGTCGTTCTGCATCTTTATGTAAAACAGGCAAGTCACAGTACCCCTTGGTCCGCGCGTTGCCAGACGGAATGTGAATCGGCGTGCCGTCTTTGTTTAGCTTGTTGCCTCGCTTATCCTTTTGATTTGCGGAATCGCCGCCGAACAGATTGGGCATCACGCTGCCGAGCGCTGAGGTTTTCAAAGGTTCTGAGGATTTATCGTCATCCGTCTCGTCGCCCGTCGCGCCCTTCTCAACTCCGTCGGGTGTGAACCGTTCAGCGCCCAGACTCGCGCCTAAACCAGCAGTGCTGCACTGTCCGTTTACCGACAGCGAGGGGTACCGTTCAAGCGGCGGTAACCCGAACTCACTGGTCTGGATCCATGCGTACGCGGAGGCCATGTTCCCAGTGGCGCACCCGTGATCCAACGCGTCGCAATCGATCAATGAATACGGCGACATGCGTTCGCGTGACCCGTTATCCACGAATCTAGCGGCTTCCACCACCGCGGCGGTTGAGTACGCCCAACAACCCGCGCACGCGCCTTGGTGTACGATCTCGCCGAAATCCAGCTGGTCGGACCAGTCGAAGTGGTTTGGGAGGCCGGAACCGAGGGGGCCCGATTTTTGCTCGTTTTCTTCACCTTGTCCAAATCCAATCTGTTCCTCCCTCGCCGCGCGCTCCGCCGCCCTTTGTTCCCGTCGGCGCTCTCTTGCTTGGTTTCTTCGCTCCTCAGCAGTGAGCCCGGCGGACGCACCTAACGCGGGAAAAGGCGAGTTCACCATGGCTTGATGTAAAACAGCGTCGGAGGGTGCGTCTTGTTCCCATAATTCATTCTCCTCATCGTCGCTTGGCAGCGCTTCTCCGCGTCGCGCCGCTTCATCAGTCGCCAGCTTCAGCGAAATCAAAGCTTCTGTTTCAGAACTGGACTCAGCAGCTCCTACACGTCTAGGAGTAGTCACTGTTGCTGCCCCATACGTCTCTTGTTTTCTCGGCGGCGCCACCACGGGAACCCCTCCAGCGTACGTCGCATGCGCCGCCGTGAATTCAATTTCAGTAAGATCCGCAAAGCGAGTCAGCCCCTTTTTCATCAGTGAGCCGCCTTGGTTGTTGTGCGCCTCGATCGCCGCGGCGTTCGTGCGCCAAATCGACTCACGGTGCAGGGACTCCTCGCACGGAGGCTTCGAGCCGGAGCAGTACTCCACGAGCTTGTCGTGCTTCAACGCCCAGGTCAAAAACTCGGGGGAATGAGTCATGATTGTAGTGGAAGTCATCGCTTCTCCACCAACCCAGGCGCCAACACCGTTCCCGTTCAAGCTTCCCACAGGGGTTACCCGTGGAACCGTGATACCACGCGTTGCTCCGTTCCCAGGGGTTCCCGCTAAAGGCCGCGTCGCGGTGAAATCTGCGGTCGCGACCGAGACGGAACAGGACAAGATGGCCAAAGACACCGCCCACGCGGAGTGGCGCTGCCCGCACGCGCGTCGCGAGCGCACATCCGCGGCCGGCGCATCCGCCACCAGCTCCAGGGCACACCCGCGCCCGGTCACCGACATCGCGAACGGAAGCGAACCCGTCACACGACCAGACCCGCGTCTGGAGGTACCGCGGAGAACGCGCCCGTCGTTGTAGCACGGGGTGTTGAAAACTAGGCCGTAGGAATGACTCAGGTCGTTTTTTTTTACGAGGTGCACTTACTTGCACAAAACATGAGACTCTTTTCCCATACACCGTATATAGTTTACTGATTCGTAACACTAAAAGCCTTGTAGCCAAACGATTTCAGGTGGGAGTGCCCTTTTTTTTGGATGAAGCTTGGCCTTGGGGACCACGTGGCCAAGTGCCATCAACCTTCCCGCCACACCTCGCCGCGCACTTACACACTACCACTTACCGGCCCGATGTCCGCCATCGGCTGCATTGTCGCGGTCCCGTGCGTTTCCAGAGTCGAGCCAAGGAGGGCTTTGGCTGGTGGCACGAGCAGGTTCACTGCGCACACGCTCGGCCGATCCCCCGAAACCTCAAGGTGCCACGCGTCGACTTCCGGTGACGTCACTGTGGTCGATGAATCCCACGATTCTGTCGTGACCCGACGCGGCATCGTAGGCGCGTCACTCGCGGCACTTACATTGAACACTATGTTCGCACAAATAGCATTCGCCGAGGACGACGACGAAGACGAAGAAGCAGCTCAAGAGGCTATTGAAGCCTCGATGCAATCAGTCTTGTCGCAACAATCTGGCGAGCAGAGCTACCCGCGGCAGGTTGCGTTCGGCGAGCGAAACGTGATGCAGGCGAGTTTTGAGGTGTCCAGTTTATGGAGCATGTACGGGAAGGATGTGGCCATGGCGAGTGATCCGGTCAAAGCATCAAACGCTAGTTGGGACAAAATCGT
>TARA_B110000977_G_scaffold200582_2_pt1 | contig 17795 bp, 8 predicted proteins | sample TARA_B110000977 | Tara Oceans TARA_B110000977 (sample SAMEA4397798) | marine metagenome | biome: Polar Biome; feature: [SRF] surface water layer (ENVO:00010504); material: water (ENVO:00002006), including particulate matter (ENVO:01000060) such as... | depth 5 m | reverse complement strand
GGGCAAACAGTGTCAATACCGGTGATAATGACGATAACAATGACGACATCGAAGACTTGGCCAATTTCGACGTCCCGTTCGACGTGGAGGTTGCCAAGAGTGACGCGTTACATTTGCTTCAAGTTTTCGAAACCGCCGAAGCAACTGCGAAAAAACGAGGCGGCGGTTTCAAGGTCAACGCGAACGATTGGGCCCACGCTTTGGCTATGACCACCGGGCCGTGTTCACGACGGTCCGCTTCAGGTGGCGCTTTGGCTCCTGCCGCGAACCCTTTAGATCAAAGACTTGTGCCTGTATTGGGCGAAGCGGCGTGTTCCGTTTTAGTGGCCCTTCGGGACGCGCGTTTGCCGTTGGACGTGTTCGCCAGCAAAGCTGCTGATACGTTCAGTTCCTGGGTTGATAAATCAGGAAATAGGTCACCTGGCGACTGGCAATTCGCCGAGCAAACTTTGCAACGTGCGGGCTTACTGGACGGCGGTGTGCGAGGAGCTACACAAGGAGGTAAAGGTGGTTCTAATGTTGACTCCGTTTCGGAGGAGAGCGACGAAGAAGAAACTTGGGGCGACACTTCGAACGCATCCCGCGCAGCGGCGAATCAAGCCGCCGCTGCTGCCGCCGCCGCAGCGGTCAGCGGCACTGGCCGTGACGGCAAGCGCCCACGATCCCTGCGCTTGTTAGTCTCAGGTGACGGCCAAGGCAACGGGCAGAAGCACGTAATCGCGTGTGCCCTGCACGCGCTTCAGGGCGTGCCTTGCCGCGCGCTGAGCCTCGCTTCGCTCATCGCCGAGGGCGAGGGCGACGCATCGGTGGGCGTCGTGAAGTCGCTACGTGAGCCGCTTCGGTGCGCAGCTAGGGCGCCGAGCTTGTTGCACGTCAGTGGACTGGAAACGTGGGCGGTGACTGGGGTGACGGTTGAGGATAGTGGTGAGGAGGATGAAGCAGGGGATAGCAATGACACTATGGACGTCGACTCGTCTTCACCACAAACGATAATCGAAGGCGTCGCGCCTTCTCACTTGTGGGACATTTTCGAGCAAACCATTTGCGAAAGCGAAGCCGGCTCGGGGGAGGATGGTTGTTTGTTGGTGCTAGCGGACAGTGCGCTGCCGTTGAGCGCGTTACCCGACCGGATCCAAAGGTTTTTTGGAGACTCTTCTGAAAGACATCAAAATTCGTCAAAAGAAGAGAGCGGCGTTCGTTTAGCGCACGCTGGCGGCGCTGGGGCGGACGCCACGCAACTCTCTATAGAACTCAAACCCCCCACCGATTTCCAAAGAGCTCGCGTCATTGCCAGAGGAGCCGCGTCAATCACGCGCTGCGCAGTAGCCCCCGCGCTTTCCAAAGCAGCCGCGATGGAGATCAAAGCGCGATGGGCGAAAGAAGCGGACGCGGAGGCGGCGACGGCGAGTAAAAAAAAGCGAAGACGAGAAGACGACGCGATTGTTTCTGAAAAAGAAAAAGACAAAAACAATCTCGACACCCAGTCCGCAGCGCAGGAGTGGCGGAGGCTGGAGAAGCTCCGGAGTTTGAATGCAACTTTGGCTTCTCGAAAGAAAGCGAGTTTTGTTTTGTCACAGAAAGCAAAAATGGCCAGGGATTGCGTGAGAAGGGGCGTCGCCGCGACCGCAACAACGATCGCGGCGACTCCTCGATTCAAGCCCGCGTTTAAAGAACCTCCGACGAAATCGAACCGTAACAAATTTCGCGCCGTCGTCGTCGCGGGCGCGCAAGGCGAGTTTGGGAGCTGCTGTTTGTTTCTCGACGAGTTGCGAAAATCGGCGGGTAAATTGGGTCTGTTACAGGGGAACAAGCCGAACAAGTGGGGTGTGTTGCCTCAGCAAGCGACGCACGTGCCGTCCGATCACGGCGCCGCGGTGTCGGCGGCGCTCGACACGGCGGCGGCGATGCTGCTGTCGCCGAGCGCGGTGCGGGACGAGAAAGTCGCAGAGGAAGCGGAGGCGACGGCAGCGGCGGCAAGACAGGAGGTTGCAAAGGCGGCGAAGGAAGTCGCGGCGATTGTTGTGGAAGGGGTAGGGACCGTGGGAGGGGATGACTCGCTTGGTGGCATTGACCAATTAATCACAGCAGAACCTGTGCCCGGAGAAGAACTGGTGACGGCGGAAGCACATGCTGTTGTTCCCGCAACTCCCGCGACGCCTCGTATACCAAAACCCGGGAATATCCATCCCAGCTCCACCATGCCAAGCGCCAAAGCGTTGCAGTTCAAGACGCAAGTCACGGACTTGGTGCGTCTCGCCGGGCCCTCGAACGAGGATATCGCGAAAGCCGCCGCTGCGTTGGCGGAGCTGGTGGTGCGGAAAGTGGATATCGCGATAAAGGGAAAACGGAATGAAGACGAAATCCCGAAACCCGGATTAGGGTCCATCGATACGTTGCTGGGAACCGTCGCAGGGGTGTTGACGCACTGTGCGAGGAACTCAGGGGGTGCCGTTACGTGCGTGGATTTGCTTCATCAAAATCGTGAGGCTATCGAAAGAGCTTGTGTGGCGTGCGTGGAGGAGTAGTACGAGTGTCTTTGTATTCAACAAAAAAATGGAACGAAGATGTTTCCTTCTTTGCTTTTCTTTCTTATCAAATCCAAAGTAGCCGTGGATGGTGAACGGCTCGGGCTCTTGCTTGATGTCGGGCTCTTGCTTGATCTCCAGTTCTTGCATGATCTCGGGCGAACTCTCCGGTGCGCGCTTGATCCGCTTTGATCTCGGCTGACCCGCGCGTGATGTTTTGCACGCTTCGCACCTGTGTTTCACCTTACCGTGGGGGCAAGGGCTGCACTCCACGCAGTTGCCTTTCAGCTTGCCGTGCGGGCAGGCGGTGCATACCATGCAGTTGCGTGCCTCCTTGCCATGCGAGCACCGCTTCCGTCCTTCCATCACTCGCGATCGGTAGTCTGGTCACCCGCCCGCCGTGCGCACCGTATTCTGCGCTCCGCGAGCCACGACAAGCGAAGAGGAAAGTCGTTGCTTTTTGACGCGACGTCCACATCCATTTCCGGCTAAATATCTAAAAACTTCGCGCCAAACCCATAAAGCGCCTCGAAAAGCGAAAGCGCCCAATCGGCCCCCGCACTCTCCACAGCACGTGATTCATGGAGCTCCTGTGCGCTCGCTCGTGCGGTGCGCCCCTTGTCACACCTCGGATCCGACCGAAAGCAACGCATGTGCGGTCGTGCCCCACCAAACGCGCGCCCCCCATTAACCGATCGACAGTCGCGTCAGCATCTCAAACCGGCTCGAAATCGGGACGGCGATCGTCTAATCGTGCGAATGACCCGAACGATGACCGGAACAACCAATCCAGTAACAGCCAATCAAACAACGTCCGCACGTACGTCCGACGAGTCCCCTTGGTCGATTTATATGCGGTGTTGAACGTCCCCCCCGATGCGTCATCCAGCGAAATAACCTCTCAGTGGAAAAAGCTACAAAAAAGTTGTCACCCGGATGTCGCGGGCGCGTACGCTGAAACCGCGGCTGCGCTGTTAAACGAAGCGAGACAAGTATTGATATCGGAGCCTGACCGCCAAGCTTTCGACGCCGACAGAAACGATTGGCTGAAACGAGGAGGCTCCGACCAGGACTTGTTCAACACCTTCAACAACAAACCGTTGAGCAATTGGAGTGGAGTAAACGCTGATTCCGGAAATGCTGATTCCTCATCTACGCAAAAAGCAGTGTTCGTGGACGAGTCCCACTGCATCGGTTGTATCCAGTGCGCTGTGGCGGCGCCGAACACGTTCCGCATAGAACAACGGTTCGGACGAGCAAGAGTGGTGGACCAGTGGGCGGACAGTACAGACAACGTTTTGGACGCTATAGAGATTTGCCCGGTAAGATGTATCCACCAACTTCCAAAAAGCGAACTTCCTATATTTGAGAGAGTCACCGCCCGGTTGTGGCGCGAACGCGTCGGCGGAGGTGTCAGCGCGAAAGGCACGTACGACGCGTCTCCATTCGAGATGGTCAACTCGTTGCGACGACGGGCGGATCCGAATACGGGGCTGGCGCCTTGGCCGTCAAGAAGGCGTCGCGTAGTGGTGAACACCAACGGCGACGGTTACGACCGAAAATTTCACAGAGACGGAACTGGGGTAGATATGAGCGCGGCGGCGGCTGCCGTCGCGGAAGCCGTGCGCGCAGCGAACGCTGCGGAAGCGGCTGTTTCCGAAGCAGACGAGTTCCGCGCGGGTGTGTTCGAAGATGTGGAGGAGACTAACGTTGGGATGGTAAGGGTAAATACTCATACAAACAACGTGTCTCCCGTTCCTCAAATTAATTTCGACGACTCCGACGCCTCCAAGTCGAGCGACGAAGTCGACCGGCTACACCGACTACTAAAGGACGCCGCGCACATGGGAGGGAAGCTCGACGAGTCCGATGTTTCCGCCCTGGATGCGTCTGTTTCCGATTTGTTCTGGAAAGTGCCTGACTTTGAAGATAGAGTGAATGCCTCAGGTTCTTTCGAGGAATCCGAGGATGGCGACTTCGCGCCGAGCGAGTGGATACGGAAGGTGCGAGAAAACGCAAACGCGAGCGCCAACGAGGGTAAATACGCATGCGAAGAAATCAAGGTGGAAAACGTGACAGGTGTCCCTTTAAGTGGAGCTGTGCCAGATGCTACTACTGCTACTGCTGCTACTTCGCAATCAAACACTCGATACACCAACGCATCCCCTGAAATGCCCCGGGCGGTGGTTGTTTTCGCCGCGGCTGTTGCGTTTGCCGCTGTCACGGTTCTCGGATCCCAACCCACCGTCACTCACGAAGTTTTAACGCAAACGACCTCGGGGGTTTCTGAAACCGGAGGGTGGGTAGGTGCGTCTTCTGAAACTGTTTTGATAAACGGAGTTGCAGTTGAGTGGGTCACCTCCACGTGGGTGCAGTTCGCGTGTGCTACGACGTCCTGGTTCGTGGTGCTAGGTGGGGTCAGCAGTGTCGCGAATGCAGTCACCAGAGGCACTTCACGAAAATAAAAAATGTTTGTTGTCAATTACATGTACCATTACGCACCCTCTCACGAGACTAAATACTCATTTGAATTACTCATGTGAATTACTCATACACATGCCTCATACACCGCCGCGTCCCTTCCTTCACCGTAGTACCCCGTGATCGCTCTATTTTTATCTTCACTAAACCCTAATGATTGGTACAGCGCGATGGCGGCGTCGTTCGTAGTTTCCACCCTAAGACGAACCGAGCTCACTTTTTTTGTTTTCGCGAATGCAAAGACTGAACGCAAACATTCCCGAGCGTATCCCTTTCTTCTACGTGTAAAGTGGCACACAACCTTGGTAATTTCGAAACACATTGAGTTGGCGGTGAACAACACGAACGCCCAAGGTACACATCGTGTGACTGAATCTTGGTACGAGATATCCTCATACCTCACCGCAATTCGCGTCGCTCGTCGCAGCCGCTTCGAGTAGATCAAAGAACGTATGCTCGCCTTGCCTCCGCGGTCGGTCGGCGGGAAACTCGAGTTGTCAATTGACAGCAACGCATAAAGAAGCCGTTTGGTGTTTGATCTTGGAGGTAACGGAGCGTCGTCCGGTGAACTGTCGTCGTCGTCATCGTCCAACCTCGACACTTCAGCGCGCGGTTGCGATGAGACTTCTTCCTCTTCCGTCGCGGAACGCATGCTTATAGAGTTCGATAGTGTACAGGACTATACACCCTCCAATTAAACACCTTCCGCTGCTTGCCTCGCCCGTTTCAATTGCTTTTTAAGTTTCTTCGCACTAAGTCCGGCGACGCCTTTTATGCCCAGTTTGTGTTTGCGGTCAACAGCGGCTTTCGCGCCGACCGCCGCTAATCGATTTCGAGCGTCCAACTGAGATTCGCCTGCCTTTCTTTTGCTAACCGGTGTATGAGTATCTAGACTAGACGCGACACTTACGGAGACGACACCTTCACCTCTGTCACTACCCTCTAACTCCTCTGTACTCTTCTTTTTCGGAGCCTGTCGTCCGAAACCAAGCGCGGCGAACGGGTTGGAGGAGACTTGCTGCTTTGTTTTGTTTTTTACCACAGAGTGTTTCGTGTTTTGCTTCGCACTCTTCGATGAAGATTTCGTCTCCCCGTCCTTGGTCTCCTTGTCAATTCGTGCTAGCCTCTCCTCAGCAGCCGCAGCGGCTTCTTTTACCGCACGCAACGCGGCGAGCTCAGCCTCGTCTTCAACGTCTTGCTCGGAACGTAACTCTGTTCCGTACTCTGCTTCGGAGTCGGATTCCAATTCGAATTCGTCGCCCGCCGCCGTCGCTCCCTTTTCCGCTTCCTCAGCCTCCCGTTCTTTCTTCCGCTCCAAGTCCTCCCACTGCCCGTCTTCTTTCTGCTGGATCTTCAAACGTTTCTTAACCCGTTTCGCCCACCGATGACCCTGCGTCTCAGGGTTCGTGCCCTTCATCGAAGGTGGGGATGTGCGGCGAGAGTGAGTGGGTCAACCGCGTTTTTCACATTCTATAGCCGCCGACAGCGACGAAAATAAAAAAACCAACTTTTCGTTTTTCTCATCAGAGGATGCTCCTTCGCCTCTCAGACCTCGCGGCACGTCAGGAAGGCCCCGCGGCGCCGGCGGGGTTTCCGATTCTTGTAGGCGTGCGCGTTCAAGGCGTGGAGCGCATTTAGGGTAAACGGGTTTGGGCTCGCGATGTCCCACCGGAACTCGAACGGTGATTCAAGCGGACGACCTCAACAACAGAAAAAGAAAAAACCGAAAGGGTACGCATCTCTTTTGCACGCGGTTGACGTTCGGTGCATCGTTTTGGACAGAGTCAGGGAGAACGGCCCGGAAAGGGTATCGTTAAGGGGTAGACAGCTGGCGGATCCAGACGCGGTGAAGGCGGTGTGCGACGCGGTGCTGGAGCTCCGGGTAGGAGTAGATGAACAAGCATCATCATCCATCGACTCGAAAACGAAAGCTTCAAAATCCCCTTGCACCACGTTGAATTTAGCCAGCGGCAACGTCTGTTCCATCGGCGCTGCGCACTTAGCAAACTTCCTTTTGGACCCGCGGTGTCAACTCAAAGAACTGAACCTAGTGGACAACCCCAAGTTGGGGGTTTACCTATCCGAGTTCGCGGATACCCCGCCGGCGCACACGGTTGATTTCGCGGAAGGGACCGAGAAAGTGAAAGACGGGCGGGGGTGCGAAATTTTGGCAAAAGCGTTGCGGAGTAATAAATGTACCCTGACGCAGCTCAACCTAGGGGGCTGCGGGATCACTTGCGCTGGCGCGAGTGCACTTGCCAGGGCGTTGAGAGGAGATACGAGGATTGATAGAGGTGATACGAGTGCTGATAGGCAAACAGAAGGCGCTGTTGATAAGAGTGATACGAGTGTTGATAGGAAACAACGCGTGGGTTCTCCAAACCTGGAGCACTTGAATTTGCGTTCGAACGACATCGGGTACGCGGGTGTTACGGAGTTGGCCGGCGCAAGTGAAACGCACGGAGTTGTTCGGGAGATTTCCCTGGGTAACAACGCACATGTCTCTGAGCTAGCCAGACGGGAGCTACACGACGTGTTATCGGTGAACCGGAGGAAGGCACTATTATTGGAGCTAGCAACGGCAAGTAAAAGTTACGATAAAAAAATATCGTTGCGCCGACGGCGGTTGAGCGACGAGGATGCGCGGACGATAGCGTCGGCAATAGTCCCAGGTGCTTGCGCTGATGAGATACAAAGCTTGGACCTCTCTGAAAACGACCTCACGTCCTTCGGTTTAGAAAACTTGGCGCACGCAGTACGAGGTATTAACGGCAACCAAAGCCTTTGCGCCGTTTCCGTAGTCGGCAACCCGGGCGCGCACTTTGACGGCGAAGGTAAAAATAATAAAAATGCTTCTGAAAGTAGTAAAGGCGTTTCGAACTTTAAAACCGATTCAACTGCAAAAAAGGCCGTGCGATTCACTGACGCAGCTCGCAAGCTGTTAGGCGCCGTAGCTGCTAATTACATTCAAAACGCAGGTACCGGTGAAGCCTTGAAATCAATCGCGGACCGGGGGCTGGGGGACGTCGGGGCAATCGAAGTCGCGAACGTCATCGCGGCGACTGTTGATTTCGCGCGCGATGACCGCAGCTGGGCTTTTCAATTGCAATCCATAGGCACGCAGCACAACGAAATTCGAGGAGACGGCTGTGCCGCACTGGCGAACGCGATCGGCAGGTTGCCGAACTTAATCGAGTGGGCGTGTTACGCGAACCCGGTCGGTCACGGCGGAGCGCAAGCCATCGCGTGGGCGATTTCCACGCCCGGTCAATTTTTGAAACTAACAGTGCTCGACGTGGGGGGATCCGACATCGGCGATGTCGGGTGTGTTGCTATAAGCGAATCCATTGTGGGCCACCGCAGTTTACACGAGCTGCATTTGGACCATAACGGTATAGGTAAGTCTGGCGCTTTAGCGTTGCTGGGGTCAATGGAGCGCACGTTGGATGGAAATAAAGGCTCTTCAAACCATTTCGGGTTACGCAGAGTGTGGCTCCACGGCAACCCCGACGTGCCGGACCTGGTCATGGGGCGGGTTCACGAAATCTCGGGGGCTAACAGTGCTAAAGACGACGTTTCAGGGTCTATTAACTCAGGGTTTGAAGACAGCTCAGCTTTGGAGTCCACTGAGACTATCAACGCGTGTGACTTTGAAATATTTTCGCGTTCAGAAAAGCAAGCAAGAAAAGTTTACGAAGCGGCCAAGCACGTTATGGACGTGAACCGTGTGGTTGATACCTCTGCTTTGTTCGCGGACCGGGTCGCAGCGAACGCAGTACAGGCATACCGCCACCGGTGTCCGTCGCACCTTAACGCCACGCGGGGCAACGCCGTGGTCGCCGCGATTGTGGCGCACACCGTGGGACGCGGCGGTGAAATCGACACGCCCGGAAACGGCGACGAGTTACGAACAATCGCGCTCGGTATCGGCACCAAGTTCATGCCTCCCCCGGTCGCGGCTGCGGCGGCAGCGGGTGGCGTTGACCGCTACGCAAAGGTAGTGCACGACTCGCATGCAGAGGTGTTGGCCCGAAGAGCGCTGCTTCGATTTCTGAACCGCGAAATGCGCGAGCTCACAGAGGAGTATACGTCGCATAGCAATAAAGGGTGGCCGATGGCGGCGCCTGATTCTTCTGGTGTAGGCAATCAGTCTACGGAAAGGTTTCGATTGCTGGAGCTGAACGGTGACGGCTCTGGATTTTCGGTTAAAGGAAACGTTTCGTTACACCTGTACGTCTCCACCGCGCCTTGTGGGGCCGCGTCCGTGCCGAAAGAGGCGAGGTTCGACGAGGGTAAAAATTCGAACCAACCAAAATCGAGTAATCAATTTGATCCCAGATCGTTCGTCACGTCTATGCTGCCGCCTGCACCCAGAGGCGTCACATCCGACCCCAAGTACCGACCGAAGGACGTGATCGAGTACGACTTAGATGACGTGGCGGTGTATGACACGTTCAAGGGTGTGGACGAGAGGCACGAGAGAGGAGTATACGCCTACGGAAGCACAAAAAATTCAAGAGCCATGCGAAAGGGTGCTATGGACTTTCAGTCACAGCAAAGCGCACCCGCGCCTGGGTGTGTGCTGCTTCGGTCATTAAATGAAGCTTTCGGCACTCCAGGCGCAACCCTGTCTTGTTCGGATAAAATCACCAGGTGGCAGATTCTCGGGGCGCAAGGCGCGGCGTTGAGTTGTCTCATTAAAAACCCAATTACTTTTAACTCGATTGTTGTCGGGCGAAAATTCGACGGCGACGCGTTGCGCTTGGGCACGTGTTGCCGCACCTACGGGTTCCCTCACGAAGTTTTCCGATTACCGAAACCGAAACACTGCGCGGCTTTACACACGAACGTCACAATCGAAACCAGCGGTGGTGGTGGCCGCGTTGATGGTAACGACGATAGTAACTACGATAGTAATGCCTCGTCTCGAAAAAATAAAAAAATAAAAAACCGATCAACATTCATCGCGGACAAAGCGCGGGCGGACGCCGGCGATTCCGACGAAAGCATCACTTGGTGTTACGGAGAGGGGGGTGTTACACGACACGACGGAAGGACCGGGATGACGGTTGGGGGGGGCGGGCCCGTGCCAGTCGTCGCCCGAGCCTGGCAGTTCCGGGATCTTCAAAACACGTTAGGTACGATAAAAGGGAAGCGAGAGGTTTTCGACGTTTTGGATTCTGATAAAATCTTCACGCTGAAATCGGCGGAGGACGCAAAGGCGGCGGCGGTGACGTACGCGGCGGGGAAGCACGCGCTGCTCAAGGGGAAGGTTGCGCCGACCTCGGCGCTCGCGGGGTGGAGGGGACAATAGAGAGTAGTTCGTGGTAGTACCCGTAGAGTCATGATAATTATCGCAAAGAGTATACTCAAATGTTTAACAAAAAGCCACAACTTATGCAGCATAAAAAATAAGGGCACCATTTCTCCCTTCACCTTCCTTTCCCTCAGTTAGAATCAATTCGGTGACCCGTCCTCCGCGGCTTCGTCCCCGCTCTCGTCCCCCCATGCCCCGTCCGCCATCCCGGTTAACGAGTTGGTGCTCCCCTTCACCGTGACGCTCTCCGTTTCCGTGGTGAGTCCTGATTCGGGGTCGTCGTCGCTGTCGCTGTCGTCCCACGCGTCGGGAATGTCCTCATCCTTCCGCACTTTCAATTTAGGGCCTTCGCTCGCGCTCTCGCCGCCGCCGCCGCCGTCGCCCCACCCCGCCATGTTGGGCGATAGCAACGCACCCATCTGCATCACTTCACCGGCACCACGGCCCCCAATCTCATCGAGGGAGGACATGCCCATCGTCGCAAGTCGAGCGGCACTTTCCGCATCCGTCGCGGCGACGCCGCACACCAAACCGTTTTCAGACGCCCAGGCTAACCACGGTCCCCACACTTCGTTGTCTCGTCTTAAGGTTTGGTGGTGCCCTACTACAATCAAACCACGACGAGCACGGGTAAGCATGACGTTAACGCGCCGGGGGTCAGCGAGGAAACCCACGTTGCCATTAGGGTTGGCACGCGTACACGTAAACACGATGACTTCCTTCTCACGGCCCTGGAAGCCATCCACCGTGCTTACTTCAAGAGCCTCTAAACTGTCAGGCGCTGGGGGCGCATCAAACCTAGTCCTCCTATTAGGCTGGTGTCCAGTCAACAACCGCTTAATCGCCCGTACCTGCGCCGCGTACGGCGTCACGATACCGATGTCGCACGGCAACACGTCGTGACCCGCGATGAGCTTTTTAACGACGTTAACAATCTTTTGCGCCTCCGCCGGGTTTGTTTGCGACGAGCCGTCGGAGCGTTCTTGGCCCTCGGGGACGTCGACGAAGGCTAACGGTACAGCGGGTACGGGCCAGTCGAAGCCCATAGGCGCTCTTCTCGCGGACGGAGGCGTACCTGAAAGTAACTCTCCTTTGTAGAATGCCTTGCTCGGGAAGCTCGCAATCGCGGGGTGCATGCGGTACTGCACCTTCAACATGAACGCTCGTATGCCTCGCTGGAGCATGCGTTCAAACAACGACGTACCCAACCCAGCGGCGTCCGCGTCGCGGCTTATAATAGTAGGAGGCAGCTGCTTCTGGTCACCGATTAACACGACTTGCCTGCACCCTTTCGTCAACGGTACAATCGTCGCTGGCTCAGTAGCCTGCGTCGCTTCATCAATCAAACACGCTTCGAACGAGAACCGCTCTAGGATATCGCTCCCCGCCCCGGCGCACGTCGCGCAGATAACCTCCGCCCTGCGCAGCACGCCGTTGATCGCTTGGTATTGCTGGTCCTTGCTCCACGTACACCCGGGTTCGATTCCCGCGATGGATTCAACCATGTACTGCATTAAGTCCTGGCGAACGGCTTCAGGACGACCGACACGAGCAACCCTCACCCCAGCTCTCGATAAGCCATCCACCAGGTTATCAACCGCGATGTTGGAATCGGACGTGCACAGAATCGGACTCGTCCGCGAACGCAGCCACATCTGTACCAGCGCCACGGCAGTGTGCGTCTTCCCGGTACCTGGCGGACCCTGAATCAAAGTCACCCTTTGAAACAACGCCGCCTCTAACGCGTCCGTCTGCGACTTGTTCATGTGACTCATGGCCTGCAGGTCCATCGCGGTGTCGATGATTTTTTGGCGCTGGATGACGTTCAGGTTCTTGTGCTTCTCCTCGGCGCACATGTCGGGGATTGAATCGCGCGCCGCTTTGTTGCCGTCCCACCCGGCAACGAGCACGTCTCGGATTTTCGAGTCAACCCCCTGCTTCTGCGACGTGCCCTGCTTCACCTCCATCATGTCTTGTAGCGCATTCAATTGACGCACAAAAGAGGTCCTATTGGCGAGCTTGTCCACGCGCCACCCGCCGCCGCGAACGGAAGCCGACTGCGCGGCGTCGCATCCAATTAGTTTAACGCTCAAGTTGGGGTGCATGCTACTCACCTCGGCTTCAAACTCGTAATCCGCGCGCCAACCCCCGCCCGCGCGTCCGCCCCGGCCAGGCACAGGCGCGGCGGTGCTGTCCCCTCTCGGCCCAGTAGGCATAGCGCCCATGTCCATTTCAGGCGCGGCGGGTCCTCTCGGCCCAGTAGGCATGTCGCCGGTGAACCCGTTTGAGTTGCCCATTGTCCGCGCGGCTTCCCCTGTGCGCGAAAGCAAAACGGTGTCACCCTTCATGAGGCCTCTCTTCAGCTCTTCACCGAGCGCAGGGACGTTCAATGCCAGCGAGCCACCTTTGTTACCTGCATGCATGACGACATCCATCGCAGCGAGGCCATTTTCTTGAAGCCCAAACGCAGGTGCATTCGCAACCCTATCCAACGTCTGCAGCGCTTCCTCCAAAAACTCCTGCACGATGAGTTTTGTGAAGTGAAAGTGGTAGTTGTGAATCGCCTTGGATTCATAATTCACGCTTCCTTCCAATGCGTTTAGAAGGTCCAAAGCGTCCATAGGGTTGGCACGTTGGGACATCGCCAAAACGATCTGCGTGAAGTGCTTCAACGGGACCTTTAACTTGCGTTCCTTTAGGTAATCAGACACGTGCAGGGCTTCGTGAATGTGACATGCGCGGACGAGGCCCATGAGTAACGCTCGCGACGTGTCCGCATCCACCCCACCAACAGACGCCTTGTTGTCGAACGCAGCCATGGCCATCTCAACGTTTCCACTGTCGATGAACCGCCGGATCTCCTTCCCCGCCGCCGTTTTCGCAGCAGCCGCGGGGGAAGGCGCGGGTTGGCCTTCGCCGGATTCGCCTTTTTTCTTTTTTTCCTTCTTCTCTTTCTTTTCTTCCCGCGGTTCCCGGCGCACGTCGTCTTCTCTCAAATTAGAAACGTCGTCGTTTCTGGTTCGTGTGGAGCGGATTTCGCGTTTTGAACCACCTCGCTCGTCACGGTCGGAACCTCTGCGTGACGGGGGGACGTACGCCGCGGCGGGCTCACTCGGTTCCTTGGGTTCCTTCGGGGCTTTGGGTTGAGGCGCGATTGCGGACTCCGAAGCGTCTCCCCTGGGTCCGGACGGCAAGGGAGGTGCCACAGGGGACGGCACAACACTCGGCCTCTTCTTCCCCTCCGAGTTCCTGGGCGAGGGGCCACTCTTGGGCAAGGGTAACGGCGCCCGAGGTTTAGGTTTCCCGTCACCCGACTCGTGGGTTTCGTCCCCTTTGTCCTTCGCGTGCTTCTTACCCCCTCTGGATCCCTTCTTCTCCCTTCTACCCTCGCCGCCGTTCGCATCACCGTTCTCCTTTATTTCCCTACTGTTGCGACCGTTTTTAGGAGCCGGCCCGTTACCCGTGTCCTCGCCATCCCCCTTGGGACCCTTCTTGCCGCCGCGAGATTTCTTTGGCTTGGCGTCCTTCGCGTCGCCGGCGCCCCCGTTGCCCCCGCTCTTGGGCGCCGGTATAACAGGCGCAGGTACCGCCATGCCAATCGTCCCTAACGGCGCCGGGATTTTGAGTTTAGGTCGAGCCCCATCGCCCGTACCGACCACCGCGACGGAAGGGTCGTTGATCCGAAGGCTCGCAAACGCCTCGACGCCCATATCTTTTTTTTTGCCGTCTGATTTGTCCGCTCCGAGACGTCGCGGCACCGGCGCCCTCTTCGTACCTTCCGAGGACGTTCGGTCGTTTTCGCTTTTTGTCATATATAGTATACCCTGTCTGTTCCTTGGAACGGTGGGGTGTGAAAACTAAGTGTTTTCAAGCTCGTCCTAGAGAGACTCTGTACCTGCGCGAAAGAAAAAAATAACAAGATTGAACAAGAAAATAGGCACCGAGTGGCAAACAGTCAGGAAATCACCGAAAAATGGGCGGTGGAGACGGAGAGACGCGATCGTGGAGGGCGGGAAGAGTCTTGGTCAGCTGGGATCGAGTGTGGGTGATGGTGTTGTGGCTTGGTCGATTTGGATTCGACAAGACAACCTTGCACCACATCGAGACAACTGTAGGGGTTCCGGACGAGTACGTATACGGTGTTGCCTCGCGCACGCGCCTCCCGCGGTTCCAATCAAAAGTAAGAGCAAAACTCCCGCCCAGTTCGGCGGCGGCCGTGCCGTCCGCGGCGCGCTTTTCTTGGAGGCGTCGGGTGGTGTGCACTGGAGGCGAGATGCCGACATCGATACGAGGGATTCATAACGATGCCGTCATCACGATCGAGTACTCGTATACAGCGCCGATGAGCGACCAGCATCGAGCTCAGCGTCCCACCGGATCGGTCAAAGCGTGCCACGACAGCCAGATCTGAGGCTCTCTGAGGCGCGCCCCGTCGAGGGGGGGGACGCGGCGAACAGGACATCATACGTACCTTCGTGCGCTTTCAATTGCTGCTTGGCTGACTCCCGTCGACCTTCGGTGCAGGAGCACTGTTTACGCGCACATTTTCCCTAACGCGTGCGTAAGCGCGCGTCTAGTGGCGGTTCGCAAGCGAGAGGAGCTCCTCTCCAACCAAAAGCAAACAGAAGGAAAAACAAAGCTTTGCCGGCCTCAAAAATTCCGAGTGCGTGTTCTGGTTTGTCCCTCGTTTTGACGGTCTGTTGACCGCGGTCTGTGGACTACTAGTTCTGCCATCGCAGAGGACGATTGCCACTTTGCTTTTTTGTCCAAGATAATCCACTTGCAGCGGGCACAAGAGAATTGACATTGCGCCTTGCGCGTCCGCGCTTGGGATGTCCGCCATGGCGCACGCGTTCGCGCTCAGCGCGACGCCGAGCGCTACAAGACGTGTACGTCTCACCAGGCGCACGCACATGATTTCGCACACCAGAAGCGGGCGCACTGTGCGACGCGCGGAAGGCGGTGAATCATCGGTACCGGAACCGACTCCGACACCCGAGGCGGTGCCGCTTACGCCGACCCCCCCGCCTGTGCCCCCGCCTTTGCCACCGCCGGTGCCGGTTCCGGCAATCGAACCACCCCCGGTTCCGATGCCACCACCGGTCGCAGCCACGGAAAGCGTGACCGAAACAATCGCAGTGCCCACGGTGGAGACTGCAATGCCAGCGCGGCCCGCGTTGCCGGAGAAGCCCGAAACGAATGATGTGCATCCGATAAATGAAGTAGAGTCTCCTGAAACAACCACGCCCACAACTCCAACCCCCACAAAGTCCCCTAGCAGAGGCGCGCGCCCTATTCTAGGCCGCTTGGCTCTGTGCAGGAACGACCCGAGTTTAGCGCCGTACGAGGGTTTGTTGAAGGAGAGGTACGATCTTCATGAATCCCGAGAAAACGAGATTATAAAAAACGAAGGCTCTCTTCAAAAGTTTGCGAGCTCGTACAAAGAGTACGGACTGCATCCCAGTGACCCAAAGAAATCGGGGTACAAAAAAGGTGACGTCACCTATGTGGAGTACGCCCCTGGAGCGAAAAAACTGTCCCTGATGGGCGACTTCAACAAGTGGGTTCCCTGGGAGTTTGAGGGGGTGGTGGACGAATTCGGCAAATGGACAGTGGAAATTCCGGAGAGCGCGGGGTTGAAACACGGAAGTTTCGTGCGCGTCGCCATGGAAGACTCCGACGGTAACTATTTCGACCGAATCCCAGCCTGGATCACCATGGTAGCCCCATGTTTGGACGAAACCGCTAACTATCACAACGGGGTGTACTACGACCCACCTGATGAACATAAATATAAGTGGAAACATGCTGGCGTCGTGAATGATAAAAATGAAAGAGCCGGAATTGATTCGCTAAAAATTTACGAAGCCCACGTCGGTATGAGTTCCGAAGAACACAGATACGGTAAGTACAAAGAGTTCGCGGATACCCACTTAGACCGAATCGCCAACCTCGGCTACAACACCCTCCAGTTAATGGCCATCGCGGACCACGCGTATTACGCGAGTTTTGGGTACCAGGTGACGAACTTCTTTGCGCCAGCGCATCGAAGCGGATCGCCCGAGGATTTGAAATATTTAATCGACAAAGCGCACGGGTTAGGCTTATGCGTGCTGATGGACGTGGTGCACGCGCACGCCTCGGACAACACGATCGACGGCTTGAATCACTTTGATGGTACAGATGGTGGTTACTTCCACAGCGACCCTGGAAGAGGCTGGCACTCGTTGTGGGGCACGCGCATGTTCAACTATGGAAGCTACGAGACGTTACGTTTTTTATTAAGTAATCTAAAATACTGGACTGACGAGTTCAAATTCGACGGCTTCCGGTTCGACGGCGTCACCGCCATGTTGTACACCCACCGAGGCATCCACTGGAACTTCATCGGGGGAAAGGATGAGTTCTTCGGGTTCCACGCGGATAACGATGCTTGTAGTTATCTGATGCTGGGCAATAAGATGTTGCGAGAGGAAGAGGAGGGTAAAAATAAAAAACACATCATAACAATCGCCGAGGAAGTCAGCGGACAGACGGGGGTGTGCCGACCCGTGTGGCACGGCGGTCTAGGATTCGACCTACGATTAAGCATGGGCCCACCTGATAAGTGGGGCGTGTTGGCGCAGGAACCAGATTTTAACTGGAGTCCGAGTCGGGTGGTTGATATCTGTACGAGTCGAACGGCAGAACCAGCAGTCGGATATTTAGAGAGCCATGATCAGTGTCTCGTCGGAGATAAAACCTTTGCGTTCCGGCTGATGGACGGCGCGATGTATGAATGCATGGGGAAGAAAAAGCCATCGCACTTAACGGAATCCGATGACTGGAGTGTGCATCCTGCTATCGAGCGAGGTGTTGCGCTGCACAAAATCGCCAGACTGTTAACCCTTACGTTAAGTGGCGAAGCTTGGATGAACTTCATGGGCAACGAGTTCGGGCACCCCGAGTGGGTGGACTTTCCCCGGGAGGGGAACGGGGAGAGCTTTCAGCACGCGCGTAGACAGTGGACCTTACGAGACATAAACGGCGCAGGAAAGGACCTGTTCTACGCTGACCTTGAGAAATTCGATGGCGAATTAATGAAGACTGATACCGCGTACGGCCTTCTCGTCGCGAACATCAACGAAGAGGTGAAACACGCGCACCATATCAAAGATGACGCCGGCGTTTTAGCGTTTCACTGCGGGAACAACTTAATAGTCGCGAACCTTCACCCGCACGAGAGCTACCCTTACTATAAAGTTGGAAGTGCTTTTGGAGGGCGGTACAAGCTCGTTTTGGATACCGACTCAACTGAGTTTGGAGGCTACGGCAGGCTTGATAAAGCAACTACTGCGGAAACAGAAGGAGGCGCGTGCGATTGGCAAGCCACCGGCGTGTGTCTGTACCTCCCCTCCCGCTCGGCTCAAATCTACACCTTAGATGAGGAGTGGAACGTTCCTGATGACCTATACTCAGTGCACCACGACAAC
>TARA_B110000977_G_scaffold199261_1_pt1 | contig 17804 bp, 11 predicted proteins | sample TARA_B110000977 | Tara Oceans TARA_B110000977 (sample SAMEA4397798) | marine metagenome | biome: Polar Biome; feature: [SRF] surface water layer (ENVO:00010504); material: water (ENVO:00002006), including particulate matter (ENVO:01000060) such as... | depth 5 m | reverse complement strand
GGGGGTGTGGGGAATGGATTTGGGGGTGCGATGGGTGGAGGAGTGGGAGGAGCTATTGGTGGAGGAGCGGGAGGAGCTATTGGTGGAGGACAGATGTTCGGTGGTGCAGGTCCACGCAACCCTCAACCCCGAGTCGAGGACGACCTTCCCGAAGGCATCACCGCCGCGGAGAGGGAAGAAGCTCGGATGTTGGAAGCGGCGATGCTGGGTGTGCCGTACGAAGGCCCGGTTCCCGATGGATCAGGCGGCGGCTTAGGGGTTGCCGGGTTCGGAATCAACACGGGCGTACCGGCTTCCGCGGAGGTCCAGGAAGCGCGGCTGATCCGATCAGACACGGACTGGGCGTACGAAGAGTCCCTGCGCCTGGACCGGGAGAAGGAAGAGAAGCGAGTGAAGGAAGAGGCGGAGCAACAGAAACAATGGGAAGAACTCGCTGCGAAGGAGGCTGTTGAAGCTGCCAAGGCTGCTGAAGCCGCTGCACAACGCGACGCCGCGATCGCGCTCGCGAGCGACGCGCTTCCGGAGGAGCCGCCTGCAGGTTTGGAAAACGTAGTCGACGTCGCGGTGAAGCTCCCGGACGGCCGACGCGTGCGCCGGCGGTTCAACAAAACAGACCACCTGCAGGCGATTTTCAATTTCCTAGTGTCGGACGAGCACCTTGAGCACGGCACGTACCGGCTAGTTTCGCAGTTTCCCAGAAGGTCGTTCGAAGACAGAACACAGGGGAACCCCACCCTGGAGCAGGCCGGGCTCACGGAAAAGCAAGAAGCGCTGTTCGTGGATCTGCTTTAGATTAGGTTTCAAGAGACGAAAATAATTACTGGAGCGCTTAGAGGAACGATAGACTCGTGACTTTTTTTTGTCGATGAGACGAATATTCGTCGTATTCTAAAAATAATCCACCTAGAGTATACCCTATACAACTCCCATTACACCGTCGCGCCGTACGAGTTGTGCCCCCCGTCTTCCTCGTCCGACTCGTCGACGTCCCACGTCGCCATCCCCGGACACAAAACGCCCACGCAGGGCAGACACCCGCAAAAACAGGTTCGTCGTCCCGACCCGGTACACAACCCGAGCCGAGGGAGGCCCACACCTTTATTCGGCACCGTAAGCCCTTGATCCGTCAAATCCAGCTCCAGCGCAAACGTGGCTTTCACCAAGTGACTCCAGCTCCACACCATGGTGGCGAACCCTATCCCCAAAACGGTGAACACGTACTCGCTCGACGCGCCGTTCGCCACCAGCACCGGCGCCGCCATGATCGCGAAGTCAAACGTGCCGTGGTAGAACCAACTCCAGCCGATTGATTTTAACACACTGTACCCTGTTTGTGTGATCCACAGACCGGTGACGTACCGGGTCGCAGTGAGACCGGCCCACACCGCGTGCATGGGCGTTGCGCCGCGCAAAGCAGTCACCGTCGTCGCCGCCGCCCACTTGGCCTCCTCCGTGTACGGCCGCCGGCGAACCGTGATGTTCACCGTGATGTTCTGGCCGATCCACGACGGGAGTTCTTTGACGGTTTCGACGTTCTCCTCTATCTCGTCCGTAATTTCGGAAACGATATCGGGCTCGTCCGCGCCGAAAATGTCCACGACGGATACGCCGCCGTGCGTTTTTAAATGACTGTGTTTCCCCTTGCCAACAGCCGCGGACTCGAACAAATAGTCATCCGACTCAAACGTCTCCTCGCCGCTTAGCTTCGCCGCTTGCTGCGCCACCGCCATGGTTTCCCGGAACGCCAGATCCAACGCGGGTGCGACGTCGCTCTCCACCACTCGTTCCTCCGGGTAGTCACTCAGCAACGCCGCGGAGACAACCTCGAACACCTCGCGCATAAGCCAGTTTTCATTCTTTGTTTTTCCAAGACTAAGATTTTCATCGTGCGCGGTGTAACTTACAGCGCCAATGGAGGCGACACCGAAAGTGGATGTGTGCATTTTTTTAGTTCCATGAGCACTTACACGATCGCCAACCACCTCCCCCTCTCCCTCTTCACTCCCCACCTTTGCTGGTTCGTAATCCGTAAACGGGTTGAGCGTGACGTTCCGTTGCATCGTCACGTTCCCCGCTTTTCCCCATTCCGTCGCCGCTTCGTACACGTTCGCGCCGTACTGGATGTTCTCGGTGAACGAGAACCCTAATCCTACGATGAACGCGAGGTACACCACCACCCTAGGATTGCTCTTCGGCGTGAACCAACCCGCCGCGGGGGAGAAACATCCGGCTCTGCGTCGCGTACCTGTATACTTTGGCGTGAAATCATCATTCGCGGAAGCACCCGCCGGCGGCGCGATGACTACCTGGGGCGTACCGTCACTCTCCAACACATCCCATACCGGATAATACCTCGCGACGCCGAAGTACTTCGCCGTCTCTTCCGCCAATCCAGCGGCTAAATACGCCACCACGAACGCCACCGCGATTGCGCTGCCGTCCACGCCGAACAAAGCCCCGACCGTGTTATCCGCGCCCACCGTTTCGTAATCGCCGTATTCGCCGTAATCCGTAGACCCCCCCCCTCCGTACATCACCTCCTCTGGTGTCGCAAACATCGGGATCATGGTCATCGCCGCGCCGATCACGGCTCGCACCGCGTACACCGCTAAAGGACACGCGATGGCGCCGATCCAAAACGTCTGGATGAATTTGTGGAACGGGATTTCCGAGTAGAGCAGGGTGTGATCCTTGCTGCCTAGTAACACGAACGCTGAGAACCAGAGTAACGCGGTGAGCACGGAGACGCACAGCACTAGCGCTGCTACTGTTGGATTCGTCGCCGCAGCGACTGCCATGAACTTCAGCGCGAATAACACCAAGGATATCCCGCTCCACGCGCCCAAGTTGGCATCACTAAACAAGTTTGCAACAGGGAACGCGTACCACGGCAACTCATCGTAATACCTCTGATGCTCTTCGTACGGGATGCCGTCCACCATCTCTTGCCCATCCTTATCTCTTGGTGTCATGGTTTGCGACTCATGTGTACTCTGCAGCCCCATCGCACCGCCTGACGTGCCGCCCTCCGCGCGCCCGCCCAATCGAAGCAGGGTTGAACGCGGAGGGTCTTCCGAGATGAAGTCCAACACCCCTCGTTGTCTGCGTTTCATGGGTTCACGGGGGTTGAACATTCCGAGATTCCAGGTTATGGTACTCTTGGAATCTTGGTTCGAACGAAAAAAAACCAGACGTTGCGTATGCTCATTCACAGTGCCGGGGCACCGTGGCAGGTGAGACGGAAGGTCCTTCGCAGCGGGCGTCGGCGAGGCTTTCGGCTTAGGCGACACACCTCCCTTTGTGAACGCCCCACTCGTCTCGTTTGTCTCGTCGGCGCATCCCCTCGCACCCCTCATCGATTCGTCCGAGGTTGGAAATTTCCTCGGACGAAATCGTTTCGTCCAAGCGGTGACTCCGCGCGACTCCACCCCCACACTGGACAAATGCTCGCCTCCAACGACAACAGCTATGCGAAGGAGTACGCGCGCCGTCGGCACGCGCGTGGCGCTCGAAGGCCCGGCCCGGGTGGCACCGCGGGTGAGATGCTCCTCACTGACCGGGGCGAGTACATAAAGTTTCTGGAGTCTCAGCTAGATGCGGTGACCCAGGCTTGTTTAACCGCGCAGTCGTTCGACGAAAGAATCGTGTCACAAGGCGCTTCTCTCACCACGCACGACGAAAAGATCCTTAACCTCGCGCGATTAATAAAGTGCGCACAGGGTGTCGCGGAGGAACAGGAAGGGGCGTACCACTCCGCGATGGAACGCGTCCACGAACGCATCAGTAAATGCGAATCAACCGTCGCGTCAATCGCCGACTTGGAACGCGAAAAAGTCTTCGCGGGTAAGAAGGAACTGCGAAGGAAGGGCTTAGCAGGTGGGAGTGACGAGAACCAAAACCCGAACCGAAGTGACTACGGTGCCGTTTCATCTTCTCATGACGGTTCACAACTAACCATGGGTGTTTTGGACGCGCAGTTCCGGGCGTGGGCGGATCAACGCGAACGAGACGTCGACGCGCGGGTCGTTTCGTTGGAACGGAGACTCGCCGCACGCGTGGACGACGGGATCGCGTCCGTGCTCGATGCGGTGCGCAAGGCGGAACATCGGTTACGCGAGGAGTCCCCGCGGCTCGCGGAGCACGCCGCGCGCAGGCTGTGGACCGCGGCGGGGTCTGGGTCTTCATATGACGCACAGAACAGCTCAAATCTAACGAGCGACCCCGCTCCAGGCGGTAACACTTTTCCTTTCCTAAGCGGGGGCGTGGCGAGTGGGGCTTCCGTGTCTGCGGTTGCGGACCGCGTCGAGACCTTGGAAGCATCTGCGTCGGAATTAGCAGCATTAGTGCGCGCAACTCGGGAGCTGCAGAACACGCACGCCGCGGAGTTGCGGGAACACAGGGCGCGGGAGCAGCAAAGAGAGAAACGGGAAAAGGCAAAGGAGGAGGCGTTAGCGGTTGCGAATCTGGAGACGGAGCGGCGGAGGGATTTGGGGCGAGAACATGAGCGCCGGACGGAGATGCAGAGGCGGGCCGCAGAGGAAAGAGACGCTATTGAGTTTAACTTGAACCGCGAACGTGGGCGGCTTGGAGAACGTTCTGACGGACGGCTCGATTCTGAAGGTTTCTCCGGGTTCTGGGGCGATAAAAGACACCAAAACACACACGACGACGCGCAAAACGAAGCCCTCGCAAGGTCCGTGGAGGTGTCCGCGCACGGGTTCGAGCGCCTCGGCGCGCATGTCATGGAGCTTCAAAAACGTTTGGACGCCAGGGACGCTGAGATTGTCGAACTGCGAGCGGTCTTGGAGAAAAAAACAGCGGTGAGTTACCGTTCAAGTTCTGGAGGTAATAACTCGAGTTTAAACTCAAGAGAACGAGGTGTTCCTGGTGAGGGAGACCGACGCCCTGCGGCTATGATTTTAGCAGAGGCTGCGGCGTTGCGGTTGGCGCGTGATTCGGTGGAACGCGCACGGGGGATTCGCGTCGCGCGATCGCCGCCGTCCTCGCCGACGAAGAAAACGAACGAGAAAAATGTATATTCAGAAAGAACACATTGGACGCGGGACGAAGTTGACGATGCAACTTTGGATCGTCTCGCTCTGGAGACTGATGATAGATTACGTGACGCGTTTGACACCGAGGTCCACGCTGTATCGCTTGTGAACGACGCGGAACAGAGACGCGAAAAACTCGCCGCGCTGTACGAGAAATTGGAGAAGACAAAACAATAGAGGTTAGTTATTGTGACTATTTATGAACTCTATTACATTCATACTCTATTAAAATGTCTCTACTCTTCCCCTCTAAAGCCCCCATCTATGGGTACCCGTACTGCGACAAGGTTTCCGCGGGCCAGCACTTTCGTCTTGTTTCCTCAAGAGACTCGTCACTCTCTGAAATCTCAACTTCAAAAAGCGAGCTCCACTTTTTCCCGGTGACGAAGAGACGATCGTTTTCAACATCAAACGCGATCCCGTTCATCACGTTCCCCCGGATAGGGTTCGGGTCACACTGCTGTTTCAGCCCTTGAAGGTTGATCCAACCCACTACCTTTCCAGTCTCCGGGTCTATCCGGACAATGCACTCGGTCTCGATCACGTTCGCCCAGATTTCACCCCCGACGGTTTCAAGCTCGTTCGTAAACCGAATCGCGCGATCGCCGTCGGTTATTTTGACTTGTTTCACCAAAGGCCACTCTTGGTCTGTTCCCGGTTCAATCTTCGCAAAAGTCAACAAGTCGCTGGCATCGGTTATGATCACGTTGTTCGGGTCGTTTGGGTCCGTGGTGAGACCCCAACCGTCATTTAAAGGCGTTTTGAATTCGCCAACTTTTTCCAAAGTAGACGCGTCGTACAAAAAACCTGTGTTTTTCTTCCAAGTGATTTGCGCCAACGTAGCCGTGGACTTAAGTGCCGTCAAACCCTCCGCGAAGTACTCTCGATCTAATTCCGTTTTCTTGACCACCTCTCCCGTTTTTAAATCCACCTGTCGCATCGTGGAAGGCCCTCCAACCGACCCGGTGGATTCTAATAACGTGTCCGGTGATTGAAACACGAGGCCTTGTGTGAATGCGTTTGGATCGTGCGGGTATTTGTTTTTGACTGTGTAGGTGTAGACTTTCGGTGAGGGTGACGGTTCAGATTCATCTGTAGACTCCTCTGTAGGTCCCTCCATACTGTCGTCTTTCTTCATCTCGTCTTCCTGAACTAGTCCTAGTCTCGGTCTTGGCACTTGGTGAAGCTTTTGGCTTTCTATTCCAAATGAGCCGACTTTACCGCCGGTGACACCCTGGTCGCGCGGCGCATCACCGCTGGTCGTAAGCGCGCCGCGCCTCGCGACCACGGCGACGACCATGGCAGTCGCGGCGAGCCCTACCATGCCTAACACACGCACGCCCCGGCAGGGGGGTTTGGATTGTCGCCTTGCCGTCATCGGCGTCGTCTCGCGAGGTTCTGCCGAATCAGATGAGTGCTGCATGGAACCGCGGGATCTCAATCCTCGGTCGCTCGAACCACCGCTGCGTTGTGTACCGGACGAACCACGGCGCATGCAAGGTCTCGACAATGCGCGCCGAGTTACCCACAACGACGACACGGAACGTCCGTTGAGCGCGTGTGACAGTGACAGGAAGTTCAACGGAGAACGAAGTGAAGAGAGAAGAGAGCGGATTAATATTCAGGCAGAGTTGCAGCAAGCAAGTTTCGCAAGTTTCGAAGATTCATCCATTAATAAATTTCCGCTACGCCTCTCCCCACTTCATCACTTCTTCCCCTGTGGCACGACGACGTTCAGTATTTTCCCCGGGACGTAGATGATCTTTTTTATGGCGGATTCATCCTCAACGAACTTGGCGATGTTCTCCTGTTCCATCGCCATTTTCATGGCGTCGTCCTGCGAAGCGTCCACCGTGAGTTCAATCTTCCCGCGCATCTTCCCGTTGACCTGCACCGCAAGCGTAACGCTATCCTCCACCAACAGAGACGCGTCCGCTTCAGGCCAGGTTTGGTACGCATTGGTCCCGTCGTTGCCCAACACGGTCCAAAGCTCTTCACTCAAGTGCGGCGCGTACGGCGACAACAAAAGCACAAACGGTTCCAAAACTTTTTTAGGCCGCGTTTCCCACTTGGTCGCCGCGTTCGTAAACTCCATCATCGCCGCGATCGCGGTGTTGAACCTAATGCCTTCGGTCTCCTCGGTGACCTTCTGGATGCATTGGTTGATTGCCTTCAATTGCTCGTCAGTAGGCTCGTCATCACTAATTTTGTCGGCGTCAAACAACCGGTACGCCCTGGCCAAAAAACGACTGCACCCCTCAACCCCTTTGGTCTGCCAAACTTTGGTCTCCCGCAACGGACCCATGAACATCTCGTACAGCCTTAAACTATCCGCCCCGAACTCGTTCACCACGTCGTCGGGGTTGACGACGTTGCCACGTGACTTCGACATCTTATGAGCTCTTGCGTTGACTTTGATTGACGGGTCACTAGTCAACACATACCCGTCGCCCTTTTTCGTCACGTCGTCGGCGGAAATCTTTTCCCCGTCTTGCGACGTGTACTCGATGTTCCCGAGAATCATGCCCTGACTCACCAGTCTGCCAAACGGTTCTTTCGTGCTTACCGCCCCGATGTCGTACAACACCTTGTGCCAGAACCTGGCGTACAGCAAGTGAAGCACCGCGTGCTCCGCGCCTCCGACGTACAGATCCACGGGCATCCAGTATTTCTCGAGCGACCCGTCCACCATCGCGTTTTCATTTTTCGGATCGATGAACCGAAGGTAGTACCAGCACGACCCCGCCCACTGCGGCATGGTGTTGGTTTCCCGTTTGGCTTTGACTTCGGGTCTTGTGGGGTCCACTGTGTTCACCCAGTCCTCGCAGTTTGCGAGCGGTCCTTCCCCGGACCCGGACGGCTTGAAGTTATCCGTCTCAGGAAGCACCAAGGGTAGCTGTTCCAACGGCACCGGTACCGGTGTGTCCGGCTTATCTTCAGGATACACAACTGGGAAAGGCTCGCCCCAGTACCGCTGGCGCGCGAAGAGCCAGTCCCTTAATTTGAAGTTTACTTTCTTGGCGCCGATGTCGTTCTGTTCTAAGTACTCTGTGATTTTTAATCCGGCTTCGACGTTATCCAGGCCGTTCACGTCTAATACATCGCACGACGAGTTGGTCATCGCTCCGCCGCCGCTGTACGCCGCTGCTTTCTTTTTGTTGCTGAGATTCTTCGCCACTGCCTCTGGCATCTCCACGACTTCGACGATCGGCAACCCGAACGTTTCTGCAAACTCCTTGTCCCGGTCGTCGTGCGCGGGCACGGCCATGATCGCCCCGGTGCCGTATGTGCCTAAAACGTAATCCGCGACCCAAACAGGGACGTCTTGGTTCGTCAACGGGTGCTTGGCGTAGGAACCGGAAAACACACCCGTCTTTTCCTTCGCGAGTTCGGTTCTTTCCAAATCGGATTTGCGAGAAGCCTTCAACACGTACTCCTTGACTTCCTCAGACTGCTCATCCGTGGTCAGCGCATCCACCAGCGGGTGCTCCGGCGCCACAACCAGGTACGTCGCGCCGAATAAAGTGTCAGGTCTCGTGGTGTACACCTCAAGCTTTTCCGTATCAGTAGACACGCCAGGCACGTCAAACGCGAGTTGCGCCCCCTCACTCCGTCCGATCCAGTTCCTCTGCATCTCTTTAATCGAGTCAGGCCAGTCAAGGTCATCAAGATCTTCAAGAAGTCGATCCCCGTACTCCGTGATTTTCAGCATCCACTGCTTCATTGGTTTACGCACGACTGGGTGGTTACCCCGTTCGCTGAGCCCATCAATAACTTCCTCGTTGGCTAAAACAGTCCCTAACGCCGGGCACCAGTTCACCGGCACCTCGGCTTGGTACGCCAAATCCTTCTCCAGCAACTGCGTGAAAATCCACTGCGTCCACTTGAAGTACGTGGGGTCGCACGTGGCGACTTCTCGGTCCCAGTCATACGAGAACCCTAGGCTCTGTAACTGCTCTCGGAACCGCGCCACGTTCTTAACAGTCGTGTCCTTGGGGTGCGTCCCGGTTTCAATCGCATATTGCTCCGCCGGTAACCCGAACGCGTCCCACCCCATCGGGTGCAACACGTTGTGGCCGGTCATGCGCTTGTACCGCGCGATAATGTCCGTGGCAGTGTAGCCTTCTGGGTGACCTACGTGAAGCCCAGCGCCGCTATGAGTATTTAGAGTGAATAATAAGCACGGTCAGTACGTAGATTGATGTTTAATCGAAGCAATAGGTTTAGTTAGGGTTGAGGTAGATCGTGCAAAGTTCACAGGGCCTGTGTATCACTCCAACCTACCTGGGGTACGGGAACATGTCTAACGCGTAGAACTTGGGTTTCGTCGTATCAACTTGGTCCGGGGTTTTGAACGTTTTATTCGTGAGCCAGTGCTCCTGCCACTTGGCTTCGATGTCCGCGAACGGGTACCCGCCCGTCTTTTTCTCGCACGCATCGGTGGGAGCATCCGTCAACGCGTCCGCGGCGGCGTTTGTCGTGGTACTGTACCTGATCCTGGTGTCAGAGCCGGTGCCAAAAGCAGCCGCTACACGGGCGGCGCTTGACCGCGCGACGAAAGGGACCCTACTCCACGCCGCGGCGCAGCGGATGAGGGGCGACGCCATGGAGCGGCGGGCCGCTTTTCCGGGAGCGGACACAGAGGTCAAGGGCAGCGCCTGACCTGGACAACGCAGCGCCATGCCAAAGCTACAGGAACGAGCGGAACACGATTGAGCCCCGAAGTGCTCGTCGGTGCAACCGCGCCGTGGGGAGGAACGGGAGAAGGCGACGTGCCTCGCGGAGTGTTGTCAATTGGTCGGCGGACTACGTCATACATTGTTTATCCAAAACTTTTTGTCTTTTTCGGGACCATCGGGCAAATTAACTCATAAACCACGAGTCATGGCATTTTCTAGTCGATCTCGAAAACATCGACACTGCTTCTGCCGACGACGTTTCGGCCAACCTGGCGAATCGGCAACTGTCCCCCAACGCCGTGCATTCTACCCCGCGGCTGGCGTTCGCCTCAGGCGAAGACCTTGCGTCGGCATTCGTATCGCTTACTTCGCGACCATGGCGTTCGCCGCGATGCAGCAGCCCCTGGCGATCACCTGGGTTGGGCGCTCCATCTCCGCGAAGTCATCATCGGGCACGTGCCGAAGCGTCGTGACGCGAAGATCGCGCGTTGATGTCGCGCGCCCCATCTCCGGATCGCGCACTGAACGTGACGTTCAAACTCGCGCGTCTGCAACCCCAACCGAGGAGTACTCCGCCCCCCTGGACGTAGTCGCTTTGGGCAACATGTGCGTCGACATCCTGCACCCCCCCGCGCCAATCCCATCCCCAGCCGAGTTGAAGACTGAAAAGTTTTTAGCGCAGTTGAATGAAGGCGAGATAGGGAGCGACGTAACTAAGTGGGAAGTCGGCGGTAATTGTAACTTTTTAATCGCCGCATCGAGGCTGGGCTTGAGAGCGGAGTGCGTGGGGCACGTAGGCAACGATGCTACGGGCGAATTCCTTAAAAGCACACTGGCAGAGGAAGGTGTTCCGCTGCGAAGATTAGCGTCGGAAGACTTAGTGAAGGAAGCGAGTAAGGAAAATACGTTTATGGACAAGACGTTGCTGTGTCACGTGCTGAGCGACGGGGTTGGCGGGCACGCGTTTTGCAGCAGGTACGACCTAGGCCCGTGGCCGTTGTTATCTGCAGTACACGGCGTGGATGACGACGCCGCGAAAAGTTTAGGAAAAGCAAAGGCTGTTTTCATAAACGGCTTTGTGTTCGACGAACTGAAACCGAGCGCGGTGAAAAGCGCGGTCGCGATTGCCAAAGCCAACGGCGCGGACGTTTTCTTCGACCCCGGCCCACGGGCGTTCACTTTCGTCAAAGAAGGAGATGACTCTTCCGAACGCAAAGAAGCGCTGGACATGATTCTCAGTAACTGCGATGTTATTCTGGCTACTCTGGAAGAGGCTGCTGCTTTGGTTGATTCCAGCGACGCGGCGAACACGGGGTACGGTGCGCTCGGAGGAACAGCGGTTGGCGGCGGCTCAGAAGTTGTAGTAGCTAGTGGAGACGAAGGGGATGACGGTTCGGGTAGTAATGCAACCGCAACGATCACTCTAGACCCTGCTACTGTCGCTACTCAATTATTACGCCGACCCGGGTGCACTGCGGACTGGGTTGTGATAAAGTGCGGCCCAGACGGCGCGTCAGTGTTCACGAGGCGCGGGGACCAGGTGTACGTGGGGAGTCCTTCGGTCACCGTCGGCGATACCGTCGGGTGCGGAGACTCCGCAGCAGCCGCTGTCGTATTGGGCTACGCCAAAATTCAAGCCGTAAAAAAGAAGCTGTTCGAAGCTTCGTCTGGGAAAATAGCCTACCTCCCGAACGCCAAACTCGCGGCGATGATGGAGGAGACGCTTACGTTGGCCACGGCGACTGGGGCGGCGACGGCGACGACAAAAGGCGCGGGGCGCAACGTCGCGACGGTTGATTTGGTGGAGTCGCTGTTGGACGAGTGCGTGCGTGAGGAAGAAAGCTGCGCGGGGTGGGGGGTCAACGCCGCAGCCGCGGTCAGGGCGAAAGCGCTGCTGGACGACTCGCTGAAGAAAGCAGGGAAAAGGTGAGACGAGCTAGATAGCCACATGTTGAAACTTCAGCATTATTTTTTCGAAACTTCCGAAACTTTTCCGGGACGAACACGTCAGCGCCCGACAACTATCCCCATCGATCGCCTACTACACCACTGGCATTTCTCAAAGCACGATGTCGCACTCCATCGCGGCAGCACCTGTCCTCGCGCCCCGCGCCGTTCGCGGCGTAGGCCTTTCCCGCCGGCGCGGAGGCGCGGCGACGCGTCGCAACGTCCACGCGCGCGCATCGGATGCATCGAAATCGCCCGACGAAGACCAACCCGTGACCCCGACCACCCTGGGTCGCCGCGCCGCGCTCGGTTTGTCCTCGGCAGTGTCCCTTTCAGCCGCTTGCGTACCTGCCGCGCTCGCGGACAATACCATCTCCGTGACGTTCGACCCCATCGCGAACGAGCGGTGGAGCCCGATCCCGGCGACCACATGTATCCCATCGTCGTGGCAATCACGACCAGGCCAACGCGTGAAGGTTGGTAAATTCATGATGTACACCGACACATACGGCCCCAATTACCGGTTCACCACGAGTTTACCGAAGTACGTCGACGGCAACGGCGCAGTCGCGGCGAACGCGATCAACCTTGCGGTGCAGAGTAGAGGGGGACAGGACACGATTTCCGATTTAGGACCGATTGGAAACATCGACGCCGCGAAGGCGTTTGGGTTGGAGGTCGAGGACATCGCGTTATCAGAAGTAGTCACGAGCAATAGACGCACTGATTCAGATAAGCAAGCGTACTACGAGTGGGAACTGTTGTGCCCTACCGGGACACACGTCCTACTCAGCGCGTGCATTTCAGGCGGCGGTCTGTACGTGTTTTCAGTGGAAGCTACCGAAACACAGTGGAGAAAAAACGCGGATGTTTTGAAAAGCGCGCTGAAAAACTTTGCCGTGCCGGTCGTCGCCGAATCGACGCTGGACATCTCGGACCGCATATACAACAACGCAAACGACGGGGGGTTCAAGTGAGCTATGACATGAGAGGAGTGGGAGGTGGTGTGTGATGTAATATTGTCGATGGAGTTTATAAGGCCTTCTTGTTTGCTGCTCGCTTGCGCTTGCGTAATTGATCCAGCGAAGAATGCCGAAACGAAAATCGTCGTCCCGAATCCCGAAACTGCAAGTCGTCCCGAAAACGTCCCTCGTGTCATCAGTGTCCCATGACGAGTTCGGACGACCCCGCGGGTCCTTCGAGCCATGATTCCGGACCCAGGCCCATCCCAGTCGCGCCCCTTTCTTCCGAGGAGATGGAGGCGCACGTGAAAACGGCGTGCGAAGCTGTGCGCAGTGGCGGAAAGTTCGAAGTGCTAGATCTACGGGGCCACCCGAACGCTGGAGGCGCGATCGACGCCATCGTTGACGCTGCTTCCGGTACATTTTCCCTAAACTGTTTGAACCTCAAAACGTTAAACCTAGAGTTCGCGATGCGTGTCATGGATAGCCACATAGCGGAACTCGCAGCGTGCGGCACGCTGGTAGACGTCAACCTGAACGCGACATCCGAGATCGGAGATTTGGCGATACACGCGCTCGTGGCTATGAATAAAAACACCCTCCGATCAGTGCAACTGTACTGGAACGTTTTGGTGACTGATGAATACATCGTAAAATTGATAGAGAACTGTGGCAAGACGTTACAGGTGTTGAACCTCAGCGGGTGCAAGCGTTTGACTGATTTGACTGCTAAAGCCATAGGAACCCATTGCGAATCACTTTCTCATTTAGATTGCACGCGCGTCGCGTTCACCGACGACGGGATATCAAAACTTTGCCTCTCCCCCAAATTGAGCGTCACTTTAACTAAGCTGAATCTGTACGCGTCGCCTTTGCTAGGCCACACGCCCTTCCGCTGCATCACAACTCTTTCCAACTTAACGTGGTTCGATATTTGCGGGGCGCAGGGTTTGAGCGACGAAGCGTTGATTGAAATAGCGGACGGGTGTGAAAAACTGAAATACCTCAACCTTTCCTGGTGCCTCGCCGTGACTGACGTTGGCGTGACGAGTATTTGCAAATCATGTAAGAACCTAGAGCTTCTAAGCGTACATGGCAACCGGAACGTGACGGATGCGGTGATAGACGTACTATATGAAAATAATGCCAAAGGCGCTTTAAAAACGTTGGACGTAAGAGGGTGTATGGGCATAGACCAGAACCGAGTAAAGTTGATTGAAAAATTTCCATCGCTCACGGAATTCGTACACCACACGTAGAGGGTAGAGATAGTTAGTTAATAGAATGCAACACTGTTACTTAGTCACAGCACTACGCGGCTAAATCCGCGAGCGTGGGTTGCCGCGCGTCTCTCCACAACGGCGACAGCTCGTCTCGAAACGACGAGTCACGTCCCGGAGATATTCGCGGCGACAGACTTGTTGTGCTTCGAGGGGATACACTATTTGCGATAGGGGATACACTGTTCGCCCTGTGAACAATCGCATTCACCCGCAACGCCTCTTCAAGCACCACCACCACATCTCGCACGGTGCTTTTCGGTAACCGGTGCGTTTCACAAAACCGCCGCGCCGCGTTTTTGGTAGTTTCGTTTTCGTGAAACGTTAGGGTAGACGTCTTGCCCTTCGCCTCGCCGATTGTCAGCTCAAGCGTCACTAAAGGTTCCCCCAAAACGAACTTGGTGTAAGGGTACCCGTCAAGACTACCTGGAGTTGAGTCCGTACTTCCAGGAGTACTTATCCCACCATCCTGAGTAATAGACCAAGGAGACCCCGGGAACCCGGGAAAAGTCTTCTTCGTGAACAGTAGGGATGGGGCGTTTTTGTTCATTTTAAGTGTCGCGGCCATCACGGGTGATCCAGACGTGGAGGACGGCGACCGCGGAGAGCGAGCCGCAGAGGGCGATTTGGAAGCGCTGTTCGTGTTCGGAGAGGTTTGCCAAGCAGACGCTTCATCTAAGGGAATCGGGCTTCGCGGCGAACGGGGAGTTGATTCTCTTGGACTTCCAGGAATTTGTAACGTAGCCGGGCGTACTCGTGCGAGCGTGCTGGGCGGCACCGGCGGCAGACCGTCGTCGGTCCCGGAGTTTGCAAACGAAAACATTTCAGGTTCTTTCGTCAGGACCGGCGTCAGGGATGTCATGGAGGTTACCTTTGTGCTGGTTACACTGTCCCTCGGCGGTTTCGCCGATGATAAACGTTTCACCGTCGATCGCTGCCTGCTTTCCTTGAACTTCAGCAAACTGGCTTGTCTTTTAATTTTTTGTATCTCCACGTGTTTCGGAGAGGCCATCTTCATCGATTGCGTTCCAGATCGCAACACTTGTCGTAACTCTCTCGGATCGACCCAGCTTGCGCGTCTCTCCACTGTGCTCAATTCAGACTCGCGCCTTGTTCTCGCCTGTTCATTCGCACTACGCATTCTTCGCACGGTGTTTTCAAACCCGGGAGGCGCGCTGGAAAACGCGCTGGAGGGTCTTTTCGTTCTCGTCTTCATGGTATCGCGACCAGGAAGCGGTTCCCAGGGTTTGCGAACTTTAGCAGATTCCGTGTGCCTGTACACCGTAGCAGCCTTAGTTTTCGCCTTACTCGTCGAAGCACCACTTCTTGGTATTTTCAAGTAACTCGGGAACCGGTTTACTTTCGGCGCAAATGTGCACTCTTGTAGCTCTTTTAGTTCGCTCGTCTCGCGCGACGTCAAGGAAATTCTATTCGACTCCAAGCGCTCGCCGGTGACGGAGGAAAAACGAGCCACGTTTCGTGTACCGTCAGTGTACACATCACCCGCGTGGTCGTCCGGAAAGCGCATCTCACGCATCGCATGTACTGCCCTTCCGGGTGAAAATACCCGGCCTGAAACAGAACGGGATTTCGAGAAGCTCGGCGCCGGCGACGACGGCGCGGAGACGGCTCTTCGCGAAAAACTCGAAGCCGGCCTCGGGGTTATTTTCGGTGCAAACGTACACTCCGCTTGTTCCTCCTCGTCTCTTTTCACTCTTGCGGCTTCGATTTGCGCGTCCGTGTTCGCTTTGCGCTGGGCTAGGCGATCCGCGACATCTGTTGGTTTGGAAGGAGTTCCGCTGGTTCGCTCTGTTTTCAGGGTGTGGGTCGCTAAAGACTCGTTTGACTCAGTCATTGAACTTCGCTCTCTGTGTTCTTTGATGGGCGTGCGGCTCAAGTTCTCGCTCGCCGCACCTTGGCCCGCGATTGATTTAAACGCGTCTTGCACCAAGTCAACACGCTCAGCATCCCACTCCTTCGGCCACCAGTTTTTCCCATACGCAAATGCGGTTCTTCCTTTGTCGAACTCGTCGCCAATGACGTTCGACTCGGCGTCGGACGCGTCGGACAAAAGAGACGAATATTCTTTCGACTTCAGTAACGTTTGTTTGTCAAACGCAACACCTGAACGCTGCAAACTTGATTGCACAGCAGCGCCGATGCATCTAGAGAGCAGCACCACGGAAACGGATAATGAATTCGTGTCAGAAGTAGGATCATCCGACACTTCATTCGTACTTAGCGCCGAGCACAGCCTGTACATTTTTCTTTGTTCGTCCCGTTGCGCGTTTAGGGAATCGGGAACGGTGGACGGGAGCATCTTCGTGGCGCGCAGTACCCTGGCGATGGCTTCCTTGGGAAGGGTCGTGATGGATGCACTAGGTGATTTTCCAGCTGTGCCATCAATTATTTCATCGGTAACGTCGCCTGCCAACAGGACGCGCGCCAGCCTCATGACCGAAACGAGGCGTTGCCTCGTGCGCCATGCGTGTGAATCTCCGGATTTTGCGGAGAGCTTTTTCGCGGAAGCCGTCTTCTTGGCCGAGTCCCTGACTTCCTCCCTCTCAGCCTCCCTACGTTTCTCACGCAGCTGCGCCTCGATGTGCAGAGCGCGCGCGGTGTGAAGCGCGTCCGCGGGGCGAACCGTCGGCGCGGGAGAATCCCTGTCGTTGGATTCCTTTGGTAACTCTTTCGGCTCCGTCTTGGACAAGCGCTCATGCCACGGCCCGGACCTTTTCCCAAAACTGTTTTGAGTCCACGTTTCCTTTTCTAGACCAGGAACTTCTGGTTTAATAAACCTCGGACCTCCTTGTTGTTCAAACCGTAACAGATCTTCACGCGCCTTTTCCAAGGCCTTTTCCTTAGCCTGTCTCTCCGCTTCCCACCGCGCGGCTGTCGTCACCGCGAACTCGTCCGGGTCAACCTCCAAATCCACCTTCAATAAATTCGTCTCAACCTCTTTCTTGAACGTCTCCTGTTCCTCTCTTTTCGCGAGCTCACCCGCGAGCCACCGCTTCTGGTCCCTCGCAACGATGATGCCGCTCGCCCTGTCCTGAAGCGGTTTGCGAGGCAGAGAAGCGCCGTTTTTGTCTTCGTCTCGAGTCATCTTTTCGGGCTCAAACGTACACTCTTTCTTCTCATTCGCCAGCCGCTCGGCTTCCGCTTTTTCTCGTTCGCTTTCCAGGGTCATAGACCGTCGGCTCGCGTGCTGGTGCAGCGACTCCAACCGCTCCTGGTCTGCGAATTTATTTTCCTTCTGTTGCACCTGGAATTCCGAAAGCGCCACGGCGGCTTGTTCGGATTCTTCCTTTTCCCTTTTCTTCGTAAACTCGTTGAACGATCCGGGCGGTGTCAGGGCGAAGGGCTTGACTTCCGTAATTCGTTGTTTCACCGGAGGCGTGGGTGGTTTCACCAGAGGCTCCGCGGCGCCTTCCGCCCTGGGCGGGAACGTCCCCAACGGGAACCCTTCAAGAGACGCAGGCGGCGTCTGGCCCTGCGCCTCCCGCTCCGCGAGGTAACACGCAATGACAAACTCGTCGAATCGAAGGAACCCGGTTGCATCAGTGTCAGCCAGGTTCCATATGTGTCGCAGTGCTTCCCGAGACGCACCTAGGGATGCTAAAAGAGGCGCGGCATCGCCGCCACTCACGCGTTTCACACCTCTTTCGTGCGCTTCACCGCGAACAAGCGCGTCGAACTCAAAGCCGTACCGCTGGAGCCGGACACTTGAGACTGCCTTCCACCGAGTTCCGCCGAGAACAACCCCGTCCCCGTCACGGCGCGTTGAGCCTCGGGGGGAGGTCATTGAGGTCGCAAAGGTCACGTCTCCGCACGCCGATCACGGGACGCGACGAAACGCACCGGCGAGTGCACGGTCGGGTT